>CERD01230870.1_pt1 | contig 162975 bp, 151 predicted proteins | sample 530931 | NCBI WGS metagenome assembly CERD01 (sample SAMEA2621101, study PRJEB7988) | marine metagenome | isolation source: saline water (ENVO:00002010), including
CTGACCGTACCGTGAGTTCGAATCTCACCATCTCCGCCATCTTTTTGTAAATTACTGCACATAGAAAACAATTAATCGCGAAGAATAATCACTTTCTAGTCATTATTATAATCTTATATAGATCTAAGTTTGAATGAAATGACAGCTTAGAAAACGAAGGAGATTGTATGTTTAGTCACAAGAGTGAATTACTTGATCGCGTTAAAGCAAGACAAAAAGAATTAGAGGCTAAAATAGCTAGGGCCAAGGCAGATGCTAAAGGCTCAACAAATAAGAAAGTAGATGAATGGGAAGTAAAGCTAAGTAATATGAAGAAAGATATTTCTGAAGCAAGTGAAAGTACAACTGAAGAAATTTCAAAGAAGCTTAATAAATGGCTTCAATAATTAAATAGATTATAAATTAACTATGAATAAAGGGGAGCACTAGAGGCTCCCTTTTTTATTGAGAAATAAGATAATCGACAACTTATCTATATAAAGTAATACTTAGAGAAAAATAATTTATCTATAAGTAAGAAGAATAATGTTATTCAATAGTTATGAGTTTCTATTTGTCTTTTTTCCGCTTGTTTTCTTTCTCTATAACTACGTACTAAAGAAAGCTTGGAAAATTCCTTTTCTTTTAATGGCCAGCTATTACTTTTACGGTCATTGGAATTATAAGTTCCTACCCTTGCTATTATTTTCCACATTTGTAGATTACTTTGTCGGATTAAAACTAGAGAAAACCTCAAATCCTAAAACAGAAAAAAAACTACTTTTAGTATCATTATTTGTAAATTTAGGGGTTCTTGGATTCTTTAAATATTCAAATTTTGTAATTGAGAACTTAAATTATTTTCTAATTAACGTTGGTTTAAATCCATTTGATCAGTTACCCAATATTATTTTGCCTGTAGGAATTTCCTTTTATACCTTCCAATCGTTAAGTTACACGATAGATTTATATAGGAATCATTCGAAGGCCTATCATAAATTTACACCCTTTGCTGCTTATGTCGCTCTATTTCCCCAACTCATTGCTGGTCCAATTATTAGGCACAGTGAACTTGTTGAACAGTTGGAAGAGAGTGCAAAAGATAGAATTAAATTAAAAAAGATAAATAGAGGATTAACCTTTTTTATAATTGGTCTTGGTAAGAAAATACTAATCGCAGATACCATAGCAAAGGCCATTGATCCTGTGATCGCTATGATGGATATAGCGACAACAATAGAAGCTTGGATGTGTGCTATCGGATATACGTTTCAACTCTATTTTGATTTTTCTGGGTATTCAGATATGGCCATTGGTTTAGGACTTATGTTGGGGGTTAAGTTTCCGCAAAACTTCAATTCCCCTTACAAGTCTTATAGTATCACTGACTTTTGGCGTAGATGGCATATTACATTGAGTAGTTGGCTAAGAGATTATCTCTATATTTCTTTAGGTGGAAATAGAAAGGGAAATAAGAGAACTTACATGAACCTATTTCTTACGATGCTCCTCGGTGGTCTATGGCATGGAGCTGCTTGGACTTATGTTCTATGGGGTGCATTTCATGGATTACTTTTGGCAATTGAAAGATATTTTAAGTTAGATAGTAAACCAGCTAATAAGTTTATATATCGATTAAGAACAGGTGCAACATTTTTAATCATCATCATTGGATGGGTAATATTTAGAGCAGAAAATATGGATCTTCTTATCACTTGGATGAATAAAATGTTCATTCCGACAGATGTTCTTTCTTATAAGCATTTTGTAGCAAGTAGTAGAGATCGTTTTGCAGCTGCATGTTTAATCGGAGGAATCATTTCTTTTAAAGGTGCAAATACTACAGAAATTGATGAAAAGGATAATTGGAGTACATTTAAGGCGATTGGTTTGGCGATTCTCTTTATGAGTACACTTTTGTTTTTAGCGAAAGACTCACCCTTTCTCTATTTCCAATTTTAGGCAAGACATATGGATAAAAGATTTTTCAGAATATTTCTCTTTAGTTTCCTTGCTCTTACATTTTTATATGTGGGAATTATTGAGTTTTTTAATCCTCACCTAACCGGAATTTTTAATTACAGAGGATTTGAAAAATGGACAACAAATATTGAGTATGTGAAGTATAGAAGCATGGAAAAAGCTGAAGGCGTAGAAACTTTAATTGTGGGTTCTTCGACTTCAGAAGCTTATCACCCTAGTGATGTAGACAAACTCTACAGTACTCGTTCATATGTAACTTCTTTGGGAGGTGCAGATACACCTTCTCGAACAGTATTTATAAAGAAAGCAATAAAAGAATTTAAAAATTTAAAGAGAATCATTTATATTGCTGATTTTTTTGAATTTAATAAATATGTAGCTAAGCCTCAGGTGGCATTTAATATAGAGATGGGACAAGAGCTCCCCTCATATGCAAAGCCCTCACTTTTAAAATTTATTAGATACTATCTTAATCATCAGCTGCTAGAAGACTCTTTTAATATTGTGAAAAGAAAGAAGAAAAATAAGCAGATAGAAGTAGGAAGTAATGGTGCCACTTCAAGATCAATGGTTTTGAGCTCTGTTCAAGTAGAAAAAGGGATAAATAATCAGCTTGATGATAAAAAGATGGGCCAATTAATGGAGTATATCATTGAAAACTCTATTACCTATAAAACTAGCGTGCTTAATAATTTTGAGCAATTGAATCCGACAGTTATAAAGCTTTACGAAGAAATCTTAGATATGGCGAAGAATAAGGAAATAGAAATTATTTTTATCCTGTCCCCCTATCATTATGAATTTAAAAAACGACTAAAAGAAATTCCAAGTTTCAACGAAACTTATGCGAAATGGACGAGCTTACTGGAAGGCTATGATAAAATGGGCCATGTTAAAGTCATAAGTGGAGTGAATGAAATATTTTCTACAACTGAGCGATCAGGTGCCTGGAGAGACGGAATTCACTATAGTAGAGAGGCTGCTTTTCATTTATTGAAGCAGGGGCTCGATTGATGGGGTGCTGCGTTGAAAAGAAATATTGACGCATCAATCTCAAACAGTTAAAACTCTCAAACTAGTCTTTATTTGCGCACCCTTAGCTCAGCTGGATAGAGCATCTGACTACGGATCAGAAGGTCGGGCGTTCGAATCGCTCAGGGTGCGCCATCTAAATATATATCACCCAAAATTCGTAACTCTTCATAGAAGGAAGCAGGCTTCTTGGAGTCATCGTTTTTTAATCCTAAATCAACTATTTGAAATCGATCCCCTCTATTACTAAATCTTCTGTATAATATTAAGAAAATGTATATTCTCAGGAGAATTATGAAACGCATTCTATTGCTAGTTATTCTAATATCGATCTCTTCTTGTAGTCTGGCTCCTATTCATGAAGAGAAGACGGCTTCGACAAGTGGAAAAGATAAAATGATGCTTGATGCTGGTTATAGTCCTTCTTTATACGGTAAGGGAAGTTATGGCCTTACTGAAAATTTAGATGTTTCAGCAGCGATTGAATTCCAAATGTTTCTGCTTTTCTCCGCTTCTTTGAAGTATGCAGTTAAAAATAATAAAGACGGATTTTCTTGGGCATTTATGAGTGGGGTCTTCTACGGTCACGACTCTGTGAGAACAAAAGGAGCCTATGCTGGAAGTATTTTAAGTCATAATTTTTCTGGCTTTGAGCCTTATCTTGCCTTGAGATATAATTATGTAAAGTGGAACGGATTGCGAGGTCTAGATGAAGATGAGGAAGATAATCTGATTTTTGATTTTGCCCAAAATGTTTCGAATTTAAGTTTTGGATATATTCAGAGTACTCTTGGTTTTAATTACTGGTTTAAAGAGGATGTTGGTGTGAATTTAAGTGCCAAATATTTAATCTTTGATGAAAGTGATTTGGAAGATGATGCTGTCTTGGTTCCCTCAATAGGAATGATTTTTAGAATATGAAATTGGCGTTAGATAAAATTAAATTAAGAAGCGAGATAGATAGGTTTGAGATCCTTCATTGGGGAGTGTTCTTCTTTCTCTTTCTGGCCATATTCTATGAAGCCATAGAGTTTGGTCGCTGGGTTGAGTTTTTAATTGAAACAATTTTCTTTACGGGATACTTCTTTTTTTTAAGAAGGCTTCTCAAAAGGTTGTCTTATTCATTTTGGCCTTTCTTGGGAATGCTCTTCGCTTTTCTAATATTCAAACTTTTTAATCAGCCCTTTTGGAGTTTCAGCTTCCTATGCTATTTCCTCGCCTCAGGCTTGCTTATTATGGAATCCTATCATTTATGGACACCTATTTTTTATCCCATAGTAAGTTGGTGGGAGTATGATTTTAGGTACAGAGATGATCTTAAGGTGCAAGTACACTGGAATGATGAAAAGTTTGAAGGCAGGCTTACTGACTTAAGAAGAAATGCAGGCTGTGTTGCAAGTTTTAAAGATCTGAAGCTAGGGGAAAAAATTCAAATTCATCCCTTTCAAGATTTTGATAAAGTTGCTTTTGATGCAGAGATTATGTCTAAAAGAAAATACTCTATTGGAAGGCCGTTTAATTATGGAGTCAAGTTTAGTGTCTATGATATGAAAGATGCTACTGCCGAAAGAATGTATAAAAACTTCTGTTCTTTTTGGAAAGATGAACGAAAGAATAAACTAAAGAAAAAATTTACACGTGATAAACAATAGCTACAGAGATATATCTTGGGCCATGAAGCAGGCCATTGATGAAGCCGAAAACGCGGCTAAGGATGGAGAGGTTCCTGTTGGAGCTTGTATAATTGATCCTGATGGCAAGATCTTCACTTCAGCAGCTAATAAGAAAGAAGGACCTTGTAATCCAACTGGTCACGCTGAGATCTTGGCCATAACACAAGCTTGCCAAAAGTTAGGTGACTGGCGCCTTAATGGTTACACATTAGTTGTGACTCTTGAGCCATGCGTTATGTGTATGGGTGCTATCTGGCAATCTCGAATTTCCCATGTGGTTTTTGGTGCCTATGACCCAAAAGGTGGTGCCATCAGTCTTGGATACAATATCCATGCTGATAAACGTTTAAATCATCAATTCACAGTTATGGGAGGGGTTGATCATTACAACTGCTCTCAAATTATGAGTCGTTTTTTTAAAGATAAGAGAAAGTCTTATAAATATAAAAAGAACGCCTTTTCAAATTGATATCGACACTTAGAATTCGGTGTGTTATCAATAATGTTCCTATTGCGGAGGATTGGCCGAGTGGTCTAAGGCGCACGCTTGGAAAGCGTGTAAAGGGCAACCTTTCGAGAGTTCGAATCTCTTGTCCTCCGCCATTTTCAACTTTACACGATTCTAAAAGCTTCTCCGATACAGCTGCTCTGACGTTTGCTTATCCAACAGAAAGCTTCGCTTTCAGTGTCCTCCGCCATTTTCAACTTTATACGATTCTAAAAGCTTCTCCGGTACAGCTGCTCTGACGTTTGCTTATCCAACAGAAAGCTGCGCTTTCAGTGTCCTCCGCCATTTTTTAACTTTTCTTAACTACTTCAGTATTGAACAATTATTTATTAAAAAAATGTAAGAGCGCATCTACGAGTTCATTCGAAAAGGGTTCTTTAGTGCTTTCAAGTTGAATATTTTGATTATTCCAACTTAAGTGTGCACTTGAGGGTGAGAATTTGAGAGAAGCATTATTGAATTGTCGGAACTGGTACTGATCATCCTTACTCATGGATTGGAAGTTTAATTTAATCAGCCTTTGAGGATGATCTATATCCTTCTTTTTTGATTTCTTGGAATAGAGTAGCCAATGAAGTCGATCTTCAATAGGAGCATCATCGTTTAAGTCGAGTCGCTTGATTTCAATAAGATCAAATTCATGATTGGAGAAATGATAGAGAGTCTTAATAAATTCCATATATTCCAACTTTATAGAAGGGCATGAGTATTCCAAACTTTAAAAAAGTTTAGATGAAGAGTAAAATCTGAATGAATTTTCATAAGTTGGAGGATAAATGAGATTTGCTATTCTATTGGTATTAATGACCTTCTCAGCTTTGGGTAACGACACATTAGTTATTGAGGGACTCAAGACAGGAAAGGAAGAAATTAAATACCTGGATTGGCAGAAAAAGTATTCTGAATTTCGAATACAGCTAATGGTTGATGATCATCCTAACTATGAAAAAAAGATTAAGTACGAAGGAGTTCGTTTTTATGACTTTTTGGCTTCTAAAGGCCACAAAATTACTAAAGATGATCTCATCATAATTACTTGTACGGACGGGTACAGACCTCTATTAAAAGGAGGTTACTTTTTAGATAAGAAAGCGGTACTAGCTTATAAAGAAGTTGAGCCTAAGGGACGTGTCAGTCAGGATAAGCGTTGGACTAAGGTGAAAATGGAGGATGAGTATGTAACTCCTGGACCTTATTATTTAATTTGGCCATCTCAAAAAGGCCATAAGCATTCATGGCCTTATCAAATTCAAAAAATAGAAATTAAAAAAGAAAGTGAATTCAATGAGCTTTTAGAAATAACTCCAAAAGATAAGACCGCCCTACAGGGATTTAAAGTATTTAAATCAAAATGTTTGAAGTGCCATTCTATCAAATATACTGGCCCGAAAGGAAAAGCCCCTGATCTTGCTTATGTGACGGGTTATAGAACGGATCACTATATTAGAAATAGAATAAGGAAGGGGCGAGGAAAAATGCCTCCTTTTTCAAAAGCATTGATTAGCGATGAAGAAATTGAGCAAGTATTGAGCTATTTAAAAGAGATTTATTCTGATACCAAATAAGTAGATGGTCAGCTGAGACAAAAGTTATCACAGCTTCGAAAAAGGATCATTGTAAGTTACCATGAGTTGTGATTAGTATATAACTAACTAGTAATTATAGAGCACGATCTTTATTTTGAAGTATAGGGAATGTGTTGAAGGATGAGTTGAATTGCGTATAGGTTTTTTTAATTCTTACAAGGTCTGGGGCGGTGGCGAAAAGTGGCATTATGAAATGATGGAGCAATTTATTGCCCATAATGATGAATGTGTTCTATTTGCTCCCTTTGACGGAGAACTTTATCATCGAGTGAAAAAGAACTTTTCCCATGTTGAGAGTCACTCCATTCAGGTTGGAAAATATACTTATCTAAATCCAGTTGATCAGCTTAGCTTTATCAAATTATTTAAAAAGAATAAGGTCGATATTCTTATTTTTAATTCATTTGTTGATATTAGAGCTGCTGCTCTTGCGGCTAAAAAAGCAGGTGTTAAGAAAATTGTTCTTAGAGTAGGGACACCCATTGCTCCTGCACAAAAGAAGAGTTATATCCGCTCTTTTCAAAAAGGTGTAGATTACATCGTTGGTATATCTGATGAAATTATCAATATCTTTAAAAATGATGCTCCTGATGTGGTTTCAAATATTGCCTTTCATAAAATAGAAAATGGAATTGATGTAGACCGAATAGTCCCTATGGATATTGAGCACTCCACATTCACTTTTGGAAATTGTAGTCGATTAACAGATCAAAAGGGCTTTCCATTTCTCATTCAATCAGTAGAGAAACTCAAAGAGCTTACGAGTGAAAATTTTAAAGTAAAAATTGCGGGTACTGGGGAAGATCAAGAGCTTTTGGAAAAGCTCGTTCAAGAAAAAGGGCTTTCAGATACGATTGAGTTTGTAGGACATGTTGAAGACATTGAGCATTTTTATAATGATTTAGACGCTCTTGCTTTCACATCAAAGTTTGAGGGCACCGCCAGAACGGTTTTAGAAGCTTGGTCTACAGAGCTACCTGTAATCAGCTATAATGTTTCTAGCATGAAAGAAATGATTGAAGATGGGAAAGATGGATTTCTTATTCCTCCATTTGATACAGAAACTTATGCACATAAGATGAAGGAAATTGTGGAAAACCCCAAGAAATATAAATCATTTGGTAAGAGTGGTCGTGAAAAGGTTATGGAGTCCTATAACAAGAAAAAGCAATATCGTAAGTGGTATGACTATTTGACGAGTTTATAATTTCTAAACTCCCCCATTCTCCATCCGGTGAGTCGCTCTATTGCATCTGAAACCATTAGATCCCAGTCACCTAAGATATAAGACTTAGGAAAGTTTAAGATATCAATTTCGTGAGTATTTTTTGCAATCCAGGGTTGTACAACTTTGGGATGGGAACCGTGGAAGGCCTTAAGTCCCCAAATTCTACGAAATGAAAAATCATTTTCTGTTTCATGGTCTTTACCATGATAGAGTTTATTGAAAGATTTGATTTTCTGATCCATCACATCTTGGGGTCTGGCCCAACCATAGTGAAAAATTCTAGCGTCAATAAGTATGGCCTTCATTTTAGATCCATCAGGGTAGCGAAAGCCTTGAGCATCTTTCCAGCTTACGAGACCTTGATTATTTTTAATCGCTCTTACTTCGCGACGATAGACACTACGTGTGTGACGGTGAACATTAGTATTGCCGTAAAGATGAAGGTAATTAAAAACAAGTCCTTGAATATCATCACGGCTGTGAAGTTGTTCATATCCTTTTCGAATGGAGTCATAATCATCTTCATGAACCGCCTCGTCCCCTTGGATATATTGGATAATATCTCCAGTTGCTTTTTCAAGGGCGATATTCGTTTGCTGAGATAAGATGAGTCCTTGTGAAGAAACTTCTGGATCCCACCAAGACTTAAGAAAGATAAATTTTGGATCTGTTAATTTAGACTTAAGATAATCGTAAGTTCCATCATCTTCCGTACATTCGGGATTATTAAAGCCAACATTTATAATAACTTCGTCACATAAGGGGGCGATACTAAGGATTCCTTCTAAGAAAGGATAACCAAGAGTAATACCATTTTTAATAAAGCTGATGCCTGAAACTTTCATAAATACCCAATATGCACATGGACGGTTATTAAAAATAAAGTATATACTATGCGCTATATTATGGAAAAAATAAAAGCTTCAGTTCTACTACTTACCCAAAATAACGAAAATAGTATCAAACGCTGTTTAGACTCACTTGTTGCGTTTGATGAAGTCGTTATGATTGATGGTGGAAGTAAAGATAAGACTTTAGAAATTGCTAACTCTTATGAAAATGTAAAAGTCATTTTTAATCCATGGCCAGGCTTTGTGGAGCAAAGAAACTTCTCTATTGAGAAAGCAAGCCATGACTGGTGTTTCATGATTGATAGTGATGAGGCCGCTACAGCTGAACTTATAGCTGAAATCAGAAAGGTCTTATCGAATAATCCAGACAAGAAAATGTATCGAGTTATGAGAACAGAGTTTTACCTTGGTAAAGCTATCGAGTTCGGATTTGGTAGAAGTAATTGGCAAGAACGACTATTTCTAAAGAAGCATATTACCTATACAGGAGGGGTTCATCATCAACATCTCATTGATGGAGTCCACCAGTCACAAGCACAAGAGCAAATTGGAAATTTAGATCCCGATGCACGTGTTCTTCATGATGAAGAATATGGACTTAAGGATTGGGCCATGAAGTTACCGAGATTTGCGATATTACGAGCTGAAGAGAAGATTAGGGCCGGAAGAAAAATGTCTGGTTTAGAAGTTTTTTTAGAGTTTCCCCTCACCTTCTTTAAAATAGGTAAACAAAATCTAAAGCATCGTGAAATAGGCTTTGTTATTACGTTACAAACAGCAATATTTAGAACACTTGTTAAACTGATCATTTATGAAAAAACGAGGATTGGCTTTGACGCACGCGATAAAAACGTTAAGAAACTGGGTTAGTCATTGACATTAATGCAACCAATGCCCTATATTTGGCGACGGTAGTCAGGACTTAGCAACAGTTTTCTGGGTGAACTCCGCCAGGTCCGGAAGGAAGCAACGGTAGCTCGTGAGGCCGTGTGTTATTTCCTGGCTGCTGCTTTACTTCCCTTCTTTATAGTCTCCCCAAAATATTTTGCCACTATCCCTTTTCATGGGTAATATTACAGACCTATAAGCGTACTAATTTGACGGATTTATATGGCCTATCAGGTTTTGTCTCGAAAGTGGAGACCTAAGAAATTTCAAGATGTTGTGGGACAAGAACATGTCACACGATCATTACAGAATGCCATTAAAAATGACAGGGTTGGTCACGCGTATATCCTAACCGGCACCCGAGGTATCGGGAAAACTTCAGTGGCCAGATTATTTGCAAAATCACTGCGATGCCTAGATCGACAAGAGGATGGAAATAGCTGCGGAAGTTGTAAGTCATGTGAAGAGTTTGATTCAGGCTCATCGATGAATATCTTTGAAATCGATGGTGCATCCAATAATAGTGTGGATGATATCCGAGAGTTAATTAATAACGTACAAACTCTTCCTACCTTCGGAAAATATAAAGTTTATATTATCGATGAAGTTCACATGCTCAGTACAAATGCATTCAATGCTTTATTGAAAACTTTAGAAGAGCCACCAAGTCATGTGGTATTTCTCTTGGCCACGACTGAGCCGCACAAGTTACTTAATACAGTTCTTTCAAGATGTCAGAGGTTTGATTTTAGAAATGCTTCGGAAGAAGTTCTAGCATCTCACATTAAAGAAATTGCAAGTAAAGAAGAAATCACATTTGAGTCTGAACAGCTTATTAAAATTCTTGCTTCTCAAGGCAATGGCTCATTTCGAGATACGCTTTCTCTTTTTGATCAAGTTCTAAGTTTTTCAGAGGGAAGCACTGTAGATGAGGAGACTCTTTCCATGGCCTTAGGGCTTGCCAAGGTTTCTTCTATTAGAAACTTATGTTGGGCCATCATTAGTCAAGACTCAGAAGAAGTTTCTAAATTCTATAGAGAAATGATTTTTGAAAATGTCTCTGTTGAAAATATATGTAAGTCTGTTCTCGAATATTTCTACGACATTATTCAAAATATCGATCAACTTGAGAATTTGTCCTTCAATGATGAAATGAAAAATTTTGTCTCCAAAATGACCATTGATGAAGTCTTTTGGATTTATGAATCCTTATCAAAAGATTTAACTTGGGCTACAGATTCTCTAGCTCCTCAGAAAACTGCGGAAATAGTATTTCAAAAACATGCTAAGAGAGGAGAAATTCTTCATGGAGCAGGTTTAACTATTTCTGAAGCTTCAAAAAAAAAACTAAATAATTCAGAAAGCGCTTATCAATCTAATAACGTAGATAAGACTGATGAAACTCAGAATGAACATCAGCATCAGGATCAGGATCATAAAGACAAGCTCGTTGAAATCCCCCCCACGGCACCAGAAGTAATAACATCCGCAGAAGCCCCAGCGAATCCTCCGGCCAATCAAGAAGCAAATGCTTCCAATGAAGATGGAAATCAGGCTGAAACTGGTATTAATGAAGAAGTCGCCAAAAGCTTACTTAAAGAAGCAACAGACTCTTTAGAGCAAGGTGATCAAGAAACAAAAGCTCTCGTTGAAGAAGAAGAAGGTGAAGAAGCTCCTCTCGTTGTCAATAAAAGTGGCTTAACGGGTAATACCTGGGATGAGTTTGAGGATTTCTTAAAAATAGAAATACCGGCTATTTATACTTCGTTAGAACAAGGAAATATTATTTCCGAATTAGAGCTGACAAGTGAACGAGCTTTTATAACCTATGGATATGCAGGAAAAGGTAAGCTCTTCTACGATCACCTTATTAATGGTGACGGAAAAGAAAAAATAGAAATTCTAATGGGCTCATTCTTTAAGGTTGAAGAAGCAAAGATAGAGCTTGTCTTCATGGAAGAGGAAGAGGCGGAAGAAAAACAATTTGTATCAAAATCCGATATACGAGATCTTGAGCATCAAAAGAGTTTAGAAAATAAGAAGCAAATGATTAAAGATCATCCTGCAATTAAAGAAGCCGAGAAATTATTTAATGCAAAAATAGATAAAATTAAATTAAGTGAGGAGTAACCCATGGCCAAAAATATGAATGCCTTAATGAAGCAAGCCCAACAAATGCAACAAAAGATGGCAACTCTACAGAAAGAGCTTGAATCTAGAGAACTAGAAACATCAAGCGGTGGAGGGATGATTAAAATTAAAGTTAACGGAAAACAAGAAATTCTTGAAGTTAAAATAGACCCAGAATGTGTAGACCCTAATGATATTGAAACACTAGAAGAACTTATTCAAACAGGCGTAAATCAAGCTGTAAAAGAATCTCAAGATATGGTTTCAAAAGCTATGTCTAAAGTTACAGGTGGATTAAGTATTCCAGGACTCTTTTAAGAGTAAAAGGTAATAAATGGAACTTCCCGAATCATTGAAAAATGCAGTTACTCAAATGACGAAAATACCTGGTGTTGGTGAAAAAACAGCTTTACGTCAGATATTAACAATTTGTCGTTGGGATCAAGAGCAACTCTTTGCTTTGGGAAAGAGCCTAATTCATTTGGGTGATCTGAATAGCTGTTCTCAGTGTGGTTTCTATACAGATGAAAAATTATGTCAGGTCTGTTCAGATGAGGGACGCAATGAGCAAGGTTCCGTTTGTGTGGTGGAGTCGATATCAGACTTTATCGCAATTGAAAAAAGTGGAACCTATCATGGGACCTATCACATACTTGGTGGGGTGCTCAATCCTCTTTTAGGGGTTGGTCCTGATGATTTAAAAATTCCAGATCTAATTAATCGAGTGAATACCAGAAATACGAGAGAACTCATTCTGGCCGTAAATCCTTCAGTAGAGGGAGATGCTACATGTTCGTATATAAAAGATGAACTGCCTGATAATGTTGATGTTGAGAGAATTGGCTTTGGTATCCCAATTGGTGGAAGCTTAGAATATTTAGACTCCATGACCATTTCTAAAGCATTAGAAAATAGAAAGAGGTTAGATTGATGTCAGTAGAAAAAACTCTTTTAGAACATTTTTCAAAAATAGATTTCCCAATACCTGATAAGGGTTTAACTCTTTTGGCCATTTCAGCTGAAGGTCAAGTTCTTGCCCAGATGGGAGAAGAAAAAAAGTCTAATGAATTGCAATCTCTTGGCGCTCTATTGGCCGGGGTATGGCAAGCCTCAGAAGCTTTAAAAGACTTTATGAGTGATGAGCAAGAAAAGGACGATCTAAAGTTAAATTTTCAAAACGCTCATTCTGGCTACCTCTTATTGCCACCAAGTGAAAAGAATCCAAAAATTATTTTTGCTTTTATTTTCGAGAATCAAACCAATCCGGGAAAAATAAAGCATATAGCAGGAAAGATTAGAGATCATTTTAATTCAATTGAAATTCTGAAAAAAGAAAATGGAGAAAAGGAAGAGTTTCTCTTTAAAAATATTACAGAAGATGAAGTTGATAAGCTCTTTTCTTTTGCGGGGATATAATAATGTCTTTTGTTAATCACAATAAAAAAGAAGTTAACTGTAAGATTGTCTATTACGGACCAGGTCTTGGTGGAAAAACGACAAATATACAGTATGTCTACAAGAAGACCTCCGGGGATAATAAAGGCAATATGATCAAGCTCAATACAGAGAATGAAAGAACATTGTTTTTTGACTTCCTTCCCCTAGAGCTGGGTGAGATTAGAGGATATAAAACCCGCTTTCATCTTTATACCGTTCCAGGACAAGTCTTCTATGAAGCAAGTCGAAAACTGATTTTAAGAGCTGTTGATGGTCTAATTTTTGTTGCAGACTCTCAGCTTGAAAAAATGGAAGCAAATATCGAAAGCTTAGACGGTCTAGAAAAGAATTTAACTGAACAGGGATATGATATTTCAAAAATCCCTTTAGTTTTTCAATGGAATAAAAGAGATCTACCAAATGTTACTCCGTGTGAAGACCTTGAAAAGAGATTGAACAAGTGGGGATCGCCTTCTTATGAAGCGGCAGCGATTAATGGAGATGGTGTATTTGAAACCCTTAAAGAAGTATCTAAGCTTGTGCTTATGAATTTAAAAGGTGGCCTTTAAAATTATCGAAGAAAGCCCATGTAATTGAGAAAAACTATATGGGCTTCAATTAATGCTTCTTGTACATAATCAGAGCTTCTTGTTCCAATGAGATGGTGACCCTTAAGTATTCCTAGGTTCATGCCTTGGAAATAATCAGGGAAAAGAGCTCTCTCAGCATCCACAATGCCATCATTGATAGATTCAGATTGAAAGAATAATTTAGTTAGAATCATCCACACATGACTATCATACCAACTCGACTCTAAAGCCAGGGCTGTATAGAACATATTGCGAGGAAGAAAGGAAAAGTTTTCTTTGAACCAATTTTCTTGGAAATCGCTACTCAAACTTTCTTGGAAGTCTTTTAAGAGAATATCAAAACGTTCATCGAAGAACTGATAGATCTTATTATTAGAGAAGTTGTGAATTTTGTTTAAGAGCTGCAAGAGCTTATGGTTTACTCTATCACTTCCTAGAATTGGAGTGGCGACAGTAGATAATCCATTTATATTGGACTGATAGTCGTATTCCTTAAGAAAATGAAGAAAATCAATTCCACCTTTTGAAAAAGCAAAGACCCAAGTTTTTTTATTCTTATCAAGTAATTCATCCATATGCTCTTTAATCATTCTACTATTTTCAGCAGTTGATTTAATTCCAGATGTAGGACAAAAGCTATAATCGATATCATATTTTTCTTTTAAATATTTAGCACCTCTATCAAAGGCAGGTGTAGAAAATATTTCATTGAAAACACCTGAAACAAGTAAAACAGAGGAATCGATTTGGGGTACTTGAGAAACACTTTCGTATGAGGCATCTAAATGTGAGATTTCAAAATCATAGAAAAGTGTTTTAAAAATCTCGCTGTAGGTAGCTTTTTTATAACTTATAGATTGCTTATTACGGACTCTGTGCAAGATATATTGAGCTAAATCTGTTTCTAGGTAGTGAACTTTTTCGAGAAAGCTCGGCTCTAGAGGCTTGATTAAGCGCCAGTAACTCTTCCCTATCCAAGTTGCGCCATTAAATAAGCTTTTTGAAAGGGAGACGGCATTATTTAGGCCAGGATTTTGGGTTGTTTCCTTGAGCTTTGATTTAACATCTTGACCAGACTGAACCGTCGCTTTTTCAAGAGACTGAAGACGTTTCTTTTTTCTTTGAAGAAAGCTGTCAAAATGGTTGTTTTTGGCCAATAATAAATCCAATAAATGCTCGCAGTTAATGAGAAGATAAGTATAACAATAATCGGCTAAGGATTAAAAGTGACTATAAGTAAGAAGCAAATAGGAATTATTGGCGGAAGCGGTGTGTATAACATAGAAGGCGTTGAAATCATGAAGGAACATGATATTTCTACACCTTTTGGATCTCCAAGTTCTCCTGTAATTGAAGCTAAATTAGAGGGAGTGACTTTCTTTTTTATTCCAAGGCATGGGAAAAATCATAATTTTCTACCAAGTGAAGTTAATTATCGGGCCAATATCTATGCTCTAAAGACTTTAGGGGTGGAATATATAATATCGGTTTCAGCCGTTGGAAGCTTAAAAGAAGAGCTTCCTCCAAAAACCTTTGTACTTGTTGACCAATTTATAGACTGGACTAAAGGCAAGAGAGAACGATCTTTCTTTGGTAATGGAATTGTGGCCCATGTTAGTAATGCAGATCCCATACAAAAGGACTTGCAAAATTTAATGGAAGAGTCTTGTAAAGAGTGTGAGCTTAAATATAGTAAAGGTGGTTCTTATATTTGTATCGAAGGACCTCAGTTTTCTACAAGAGCAGAATCAAAACTTTATAAAAGCTTTGATGCCTCAGTCATAGGAATGACAAATGTGCCTGAGTCGTTCTTGGCCAAAGAAGCGGGAATCGCTTACGCAACGGTTGCTATGGTTACTGACTTTGATGGATGGAAAGAAGAGCATTGTACAGTTGAAGAAATAATGAATGTTATGAAGACAAATAATGCGAATGCTCAAAGCTTATTGAAAAACTTATTGCCAAGATTAGATAAGAATAGATTTGATTTCCAGAAAGAAAACGCTATTGGGGTTATGACGCCTAAAGAGAGTTGGTCTTCGGAAATGAAAGAAATAATGGAAGTACTTTTAGATTAAAATGACAGAACTCAATTACGGAAAACATTATAGTGTGATGAAAGAAGATGTATTAAAGGTCTTTCATGAACATTTAGATAGTAAGGAAGGCCCTATCACATTGTGTGACTTCACATTTGGGGCTGGTGGACACTCGATAGCTTTATTGGAGGAGTTTCCAAATTGTCATTTAGTTTGCTTTGATCAAGATGGTGAGGCTTATAAAAATGGTCTTGAGCTGTTGAGAACAAAGGGGCTGGAAAAGAGAGTTACATTTATAAATGATAACTTTGTAAATTTTAATCAGCATATTGAATCAGGATTAAAATTAGATGGAGCTCTTCTCGATGCCGGGGTAAGTTCTCATCAATTTGATACTGGAGAAAGAGGCTTCTCTTTTCGTTTTGAAGGTCCTCTCGATATGAGGATGAGTGATAAGATTAAGGTAACGGCAAAAGATATTGTTAATGAATGTGACCGTGATGAACTTCTGAAAATCCTATATGAATATGGTGAAGAAAAGTTTGCTAAAAATATTGTTGATACGATTTTAGAAAGAAGGTCACAGTCGCCAATCTTGACGACAAAAGATTTGGAAGATATTTGCTTTCATAGCTATCCAAAAAAACTAAGGCATGGAAAGATTCATCCCGCGACTAAAACATTTCAAGCCTTAAGGATTGAAGTTAATAATGAGCTTGGGGTGTTAACAGATATAATTGATCAGGTAATCCCTCAGTTAGAGATAGGCGGAGTCTTTCAAGTTATATCTTTTCATTCTCTAGAAGATAGAATTGTAAAACATGAGTTTAAAGGTCGGCTAAAAGGAGATCTTCCTCTTCAGATACTGACAAAAAAGCCAATTTTACCGTCAAAAGAAGAAATTTTTGAAAATTCTCGCTCAAGAAGTGCTAAACTAAGAGTAATCAAAAGGGTCAAGGATTGGCCTACGAAAAATAAATATGCGAAATGAGGAAAAGGAGTTCCGTTTTGGCAACAGCTTCACGAAGATCAAAGTCAAAAAATATTAATCCCGCTACAGCATTAAAAGACATTATATTTTCAAATCAAGTCTTTCCCTTTGTTCTCACATTTTTTGTGCTTGGACTTCTCTTTGTCCTTTTTAGAATGAAAGGGGTTGAGCTGGATTATAAAATTACTTCTGTTAATAAAGATATAGAAAGGGTAACCTTAGATAATAAGGAACTTAAGGCGAAAAAGGCCAGATTACTGAGTGTGAAAAGGCTAAGAAAAATGGCCGGTAAATATGGTTTAAAACAGCCGCGCCAAAAACAGATTATCGTATTACCTGACTAATGGATAAACATTTAAAAACCAAAATAATTGTACTTTTTCTTGGCTTTGTTGGAGCGTTTGTTCTGGTATTGGGAAAAGCTGTAAAGGTACAAATTATTGACAGCGAAGACCTTATTGCAAGATCTGAGAGTCAAATCTTTAGGGAAACAACTGTTTATCCCAAAAGAGGAAGCATCTACGATAGAAAGGGAAATCCCCTTGCTATTAATATCCAAACCTATTCAATCTTCACAATTCCAAAAAATCTTGAGAATAGAAACGATTCTATTCGAAAGCTTTCTAAGGCCATACCAAAACTTTCCTACGAATCTCTGAAAAAGAAGATCAAGGGAAGAGATCGTTATACTTGGTTAGCGAGAAAGGTTGTCTTGACCAAAGAACAAGTCGCAAAGGTCAAAGATATAAAAGGTATTTATATTGATGATGTACCGAAAAGACTTTATCCAAATCATGAAATCGCCTCTCAAACCTTAGGGTTTGTAGGTATTGATAATGTAGGCTTAGCCGGTATTGAATATCTCTTTAATGATGAATTAAAGGGAAAACCTAAAGTCGTGAAATACGTTAAAGATGCTAAAGGTAGACCTATTAAATTTGAATCACAAGACCTGGGTTCAAGTGCTAAAGATATTTACCTATCTATAGATAAGGAAGTTCAAGCTGCTGCTGAGGGATTTTTAAAAGAGGCCATCGTAGAGCATGATGCTGACGGCGGTGGCTTTGGTGTTATGGATGTACAAACAGGAGAAATCTTGGCCATTGGTAACTACCCTACTTTCGATCCAAACTTTCCTGGAGAAAGTGCTGGGAAAAATAGAAGGCTTTCATTTGTAACGGATCCCTTTGAACCGGGTTCAACCTTTAAAACATTTACGATTGTATCAGCATTTGAAAACAAAATAGCAACATCAGATACCAGCTTCTATTGTGAAAGAGGTCGCTTAAAAGTTGAAGATCATATTATTACTGAATCGGATTCACGCAAAAAACATGAGTGGTTAACGGTTGAAGAAATCTTGAAATATTCTTCTAATATTGGAACTACTAAACTTGCTTTTGATTTAACCTTTCCCAAATTGAAAAAGACACTTACTAAATTTGGATTTGGTGAAAAAACAGGAATTGAGGTTGCTGGAGAATCTAGAGGGATCTTTACAGACAAAGAAAATGTCTCCCCTCTAAGTTTATCGAATATTAGCTTCGGCCAGGGTGTTGCTACGACAGGTGTACAAATGCTTGCGGCATACTCAGTAATTGCGAATAAGGGATTATATATCAAACCGACTTTGATAAAAGATGGAAATGCTACTGTTAAGGCAAGACCTCTTATTAATGAGACCCTAGCAAAGCAAGCTGAAGAAATGCTCATTAAAGTCGTTGAAGAAGGAACTGGAACCAGAGCAAAAATTCCAATGTTCAAAATCGCAGGTAAAACAAGTACAGCCCAACGCGTATCACCTGATGGCGGATACCGTGGATATATTGGTGGCTTTATTGGTTACCCTACAGATGTTAAAAGACCCTTTGTGGTTTATGCCTATATTGATAATCCTAAAGGGCGTCATTACTATGGTGGATCAACAGCAGGTCCAGTATTTAAGAAGATTACAGAATACCTCCTTTTTAAAAATAAAGACTTTGGAAACTTAGCTCTTAAAGACGACTTACCTATCAATAAAATAGATACTGTGAAAGTAAAGCATTCATCAACTCGCTATGTGGGCTCTGGTCGTGTTCCAGACTTTATGGGACTCGATAAAAGATCAAGCTCTAAATTAGGAGATCGTGTTAATGCTAAGATTATTCACAGAGGTATAGGTGTTGTGGTAGAACAAAGTCCTGAAAAAGGTTCGCCACTTAAATCAGGTGAATCTATTATTCTTGAATATAGACCACCTTCTTATGATTAAAGATCTTTATCCCCAGGCTCACATTATTTCACCTTTTGAACCAAAAGGTATTTCAAATATCATCCAGTCTGTAGCTGATGAAGATATCCTCTATATTAAAGCAAAGTCTCAAGATCAGCTTAATGATTTAATTGAGAAATATCTGAGTAAGAGTTTTAAAGGTTTAATAATAAGTCCTTTTAAACCAAGCAATGATTCGTATAATTATTTAGTTTTTCAAGAGGCCCAGATCGATACGGATCTCTCAGAAAAAATGGAATACTTTTATCCCCTTTCGAAACCAATTCCTCCTATTTTTGGAGTTACCGGTACAAACGGTAAAACAAGCTGTTGTTGGTTATTTTCCGAAGTTCTAAAACAACTAGATAAAAAAGTCTTATACTTGGGAACAGTTGGAACCTACCTAGCAGGTGAAAAGAAAGAAGATAAAATTATAACAACTACACCAAGTTATTTAGAGTTAAGAAAGATATTCTATAAGTATAGAGAAGAAGTTGATTACATTGCAGTTGAAGTAAGCTCTCATGCTTTAGAGCAAAATCGATTGGGGGATTTAAAATTTGAAGCATCCGCCTGGACTAACTTTACTCAAGATCACTTAGATTATCATAAAACGATGGCCGCTTACTTTGAAGCTAAGAAGAAAATAGTTTCTTATACTAAAGATTCTCGCGTTCTTGTATTAGAGTCTGAAAAAGAAATTCATGAAAAACTTATTGGTCATGTAGAGTCAGCTGATCAATACCTTAAAAATGAAAGTCTTCCCCAAAAAGATCATTTTTTAGGAAATGGCTTTATTAAAAAAAATATAAGCCTTACTTTAGCTACTGTAAAAAAACTAGGCTTTGAAATTAAGAATCTCAACTATGATGATATACGCTTACCGCCCGGAAGATTTGAGATTGTCGAAATCAAGAAGAGAATATTTGTAATTGATTATGCACATACTCCAGATGCTTTAATTAAACTTATTGAACAGGTTGAAACAACATTTAAAACAGGTCAGAAATATATTCTATTCGGTTGTGGTGGAGATAGAGATAGAACGAAAAGACAAATCATGGGACGGGCAGCAGCTCAATTTGGATATCCTATTATCTTAACTTCTGATAATCCCAGAAGTGAAGATCCAGAGCAAATTTTAGAAGATATTTCAAAAGGGATCTCTTCAGAACATAGGAAAGAAGTTAACCGTAAAAAAGCAATTGAAATGGCATTTGAATTATCCAGCGAAGGAGATGTCATTGTAATCGCAGGTAAAGGACACGAAGACTATCAAGAGATAAATGGAAAAAAGATTCATTTCAGTGATAGTGAAGTAGTGAGGAAGTTAAATGATAAAGCTTAGTACTCTTTTAAATACATCCGGAATTATTGATGTGTTGGGAAAGGTAGAAGGCCTTGAAAATCTTGAAGTAAGTACAGACTCAAGAAGGTTATCAGGTAAGAATACTTTCATTGCTCTATACGGGGATAATTTTGATGGTTTTAAATTTGTAGAAAATTTACTTGATGATGCCAATCTAAATGTTTTTATCTTTGAAAATAAAAATAACCGAATGGAAAAATTGGCAGCAAAGAAGAAAGATGACCAAGTTTTAATAGCTGTAGAGAATATATATTCATTCATCTTAGAATTGGCCAAGAACTCCATTAAGGATTTTAAAAATAGAGGTGGTAGAGTCATAGGCCTCACTGGCTCAAATGGGAAAACAACTAATAAAGAAATGCTTGCATACTTATTAAGCCATGGCCTTGGTGAGGAAAAAGTTCATTTCACGAAAGGTAATTTAAATAACCATATAGGCGTACCCTTAACGACTTTTGATATTGAAGATCATCATGAAGTAGCGATTATTGAAATGGGAACGAATCACCCTGGTGAGATAAAGATTCTCTGTGATGCTGCATTACCTGACTATGGAATGATCACGAATATTGGACATGCTCATATTGAATATCTGAAAAATCTTGATGGTGTTTTAGAAGAGAAAAGCTCACTTTATAAAGCCATTGAAAAATCAAAACATCCGGATAAAGTTTTTGTTTTAAATGGGCGAGATGAAAAACTTAGAACATTAAAGAAGGAGAATTGGGTCCAAGTTATTGATGAAGATAATTCAAATATAAATGATGATGCTATCATTTTAGAACTCGATGGTGAGAAAAGAAGAATTGATAATCCTTCTCTTTTGGGAACCCACCAGCAAATGAATATGGCCATGTGCTTTACCTTAAGCTCTTTAATCTACCCTAAGTTGAGTGATCAATTTTTAGAAGCTGCTAATAACTTCAAATTGAAAGGAATGAATCGAGGCGAAATTCGAGAATTCGAGAATTTTAAAGTTTATCTAGATGCCTATAACGCAAATCCAAGTTCTATGGTCGCTTCCTTGCGTAGTTTTAAAACCCTTCTTTCCCAAGAAGGAATTGAAGAGAATAAGTCTCTTCTCATACTCGGTGATATGAATGAAATTGGAGATATGGCGAGAGAACTTCATAAGAAGACAGCCCAAGAGGCAAGGAACTTAGGATTTAAACATTTTGCTTTCGTAGGGCGTTATAAAGATTTCTACAGTGAAGGGGTAAGTGATGCTGAGCTTTTTGAAGACGCTCCGCAGCTTAAAACCTCTTGGAAGGAACTCACTCTTGATAAGGAATTTATCTTTATAAAGGGCAGTCGTTCTTTACAACTAGAGTCAATTTTAGATATATATAAGGATTAAACCCTTAGAATTGGCCGCCTATGCTCTATCATATTCTCTACCCTCTGAGTCAGAGTTTTTCAGCCTTTAACTTATTTCGTTATATTACTTTTAGAAGTGTAATTGCATTTCTTCTGGCTGCTTTTGTCTCCATTGTTTGGGGGAAATACTTCATTGGATTTATGCGTAAAAAACAATTTGGACAAGTTGTGCGCGATGATGGTCCTCAGTCCCATTTGAAAAAGGCCGGAACGCCAACCATGGGTGGTGTTGTAATAATCGGCAGTATACTAGCTGCAATATTGGTAAGCGGTAATTTCTTTTCAGCTCCCATACTTATCACTCTAGCGGTCCTTCTAAGTTATTTCCTTCTTGGATTTTTAGATGATTATTTAAAAGTTCTAAAAAAGAATAGTGATGGTGTATCTGCTAAAGGAAAACTATTGTGGCAGTTTGGCACAGCGGTCCTTGCCACGTATGCTATGCTTTACTTCGACGTTATCGATACGAAGATCTATCTGCCTTTTTTCAAAGATGCAGTTCTTGATATTGGATGGGGATATTTAGTATTTGGCCCCTTTGTCATTGTGGGCTCTAGTAACGCTGTTAACTTGACCGATGGTCTCGACGGCTTGGCCATCGGGCCTATTATGACAAGTGCAGCCAGTTTAGGGATTCTCACCTATGTATCTGGTCACGTTGAAATGGCCAATTACCTCTTCATTCCTTATGTAGAGGGAAGTGGTGAGTTAACAGTTTTGGCCCTATCCGTAATAGGTGCTGGTGTAGGATTCCTTTGGTACAACTCCTACCCTGCACAAATCTTTATGGGTGACGTTGGTTCCTTGTCCCTTGGTGGACTATTGGGAACGATTGCTGTGATTAGTAAGAATGAATTTCTCTTTGTATTGATTGGAGGAATTTTTGTAATTGAAGCTCTTTCTGTAATTCTTCAGGTTGGAAGTTTTAAATTAAGAGGAAAAAGAGTTTTTAAAATGGCTCCAATTCATCATCACTTTGAGTTGAAGGGATGGAAAGAGCCGAAAGTTATCGTAAGATTTTGGATTATAAGTATTTTCTTGGCCCTGCTATCAGTGGCGACTTTGAAAATGAGATAATGTAGAGGTAATTAGAATGGATAGATTCCGTGGAAAAAAAGTATTAATTGTTGGAATTGGTAAAACAGGTTTTACTCTTATCAACTTTTTTAATCAGTTAGAATGTGACATCAAAGTAACTGATATTAAGCCGATCTTTGATCTCAATAAGCCAGTAAAGAAGCTTAAGAAAATCAAGCCTGCTCCGGCCATGACTTTTGGTGAGCATAGAGAAGAAGACTTTCTTGAAGCAGACGTCATTGTCTACTCAGCTTCAGTAAATCCAGATATGCCTCAACTTGAAGTTGCGCGCCAAAATGGAAAAGAAGTTTATTCTGAATTTGGTCTGGCCAATGCCCTCTGTAGAAAGCCAATCATCGCTGTTTGTGGATCTTATGGAAGAACGACAGTCGCTCATATGATCGGCTTTACTCTTAAACTTGAAGGAAAGAATGTTTTCGTAGGTGGAACAAGTGAAACTCCATTTATTGAGTTCGCGATGATGCCTAATCATGAAGAGATCGACTATGTAATTGTTGAAGTTTCGGCCATTCAAATGAGAAGGCTACAAAACTTCCACCCTAAGCTTGTTGTATTTACAAATATTGCAGAGAGATATCCTGAGTCTCACTTTAAATCTGTTGGTGAGTATATTGAAACAAAGCTTTCTATTATCAAGACACTTTCACCAGATGATACTCTTATCGTTAACTTTGATAAGCTCGCTTCGAATACTTTCTTCAGAAATGCCAATTGTCAGACTTATTGGTATTCAAGAAAGTCGTTTGTAAAAATGGGCGTTATGAATGAAATTCAAGGGACTCACTTTCACGATAAGAGAATCCATTCCAATATCTTTTTTCACTCTGAATTTAAAGTAAATAAGATGAGAATAATTGGGCAAGATAATCGTGAAAACCTACTGGCTGCTATAACGGCCTGTAAGGCATTAGATGTTTCAGATAAGTCGATTCAAAAATGTGTAGAGAAGTTTCCTGGGATTCCTCATCGTTTAGAGTTCCTAATGGAAAAGAATGGAGTTTCTTTTTATAACGACTCCAAAGCCACAGATATGGCCACTTTATGTAAGAGCTTGAAGTCTTTTAAGACACCTGTCATTTTAATTGCTGGTGGTAAGGATATCGAAGAGCTTGAATATGATGGCTATACTCAAGAAGTGATTGATAACTCAAGAGTTCTTGTACTGGTTGGTGAAAGTAAAGAGAGAATGAACCGTGCCCTTCAAGAGCATCCACAAACTTATATTGTAGGTAGCTTTGAAGAGTCTATTCTCTTTGCTTATCAAAAATCGAGAACAGGTGATGTCATTCTTCTAAGTCCAGGTGCTCCAGCTACTGACTTCTTCAGGGACTATGAAGAAAGAGGAAATTACTACAAAAAACTCGTATACCAACTCTAATCTTTTAAATAAGCTCGTAGCGTGGGATTTGATCCACGCTACTTGTATACCTAACCGATAAGGGTATAGAATAGTATTATGGATGAAACTATCTCCCAGATCGATCGATCACAGAAAATATTCCTTGGTGTGTTAAGTGCATTAATTGTGCTTGGTGTTGTAATGGTTTACTCATCGAGCTACATCTATGCTCGAGATATCTATGGAAATAGTGCTCATTACTTTTACAGACAACTACTCTTCTTAGCTATATCCATTCCTATGTGCTGGGTAATTTCAAAAACTAAGATTACATTTTGGTTGAAATATGGCTGGATCTTCCACCTTGGAGTTTGCATGCTTCTCGTGGGAACCTTTATTCCTGGATTGGGAAATCATGTAAAAGGAGCTAACCGCTGGCTAAGCTTAGGTTCTTTTTCTATTCAGCCTGGAGAGCTTGTAAAGTATTCAACTCTACTTATTTCAGTACCCTTCTTTGAGAAATTCTTCGATATGTCTGTTAAAGAGAGATGGCTCAAAGGCTCACTAATGGCCTTACCTCTTCTTCTTTTGATATTACAACCGGACTTTGGAACCTTTACGATATGCTTTGTTTTAATGGCGATGGTATGCTTTCTTAGTTCATTTCCTAGAAAAATCTTTTATTCATCTTTAGTTATAGGTGTTTTGGCCATTGTTCCCATTCTCTTGGCCAAACCTTATAGGGTAAGAAGACTATTTGCTTATCTCGATCCGTGGAAGAATCCGCAAACTTCAGGATTTCAAATTATTCAATCTTATTTGGCCTTCGCTAACGGATCTATTTTTGGGACGGGATTAGGTAATAGTAATGAAAAACTATTCTACCTACCTGAAGCCCATAACGACTTTATTTTCTCCGTTGTAGGAGAAGAGCTTGGATTTATTGGCGTCTTTGTTGTGGTTAGCTTATTTATGTTATTGATTTTCTTTGGTTTAAGACTCGTTACTAAACTAGAACAAAGAATGTCGGCCATACTGGCCACTTCACTTATTTTCGCACTTGGTCTACAAGCGAGCTTAAATATGGGAGTTGTTTTAGGGCTCTTGCCTACAAAGGGACTTAATCTTCCCTTTATAAGTGCGGGTGGATCATCGTTAATTGCAAACCTCTTCGCAATAGGTCTTTTTCTTAGTGCTATCGTTCAGAGAAAAAAAGAGTTGAATTCTCTTCAGGCTCATAATAATTTTGACCAATTCAGGTCATCTAGTAGCAATACATTTTCTCAAAGCTTTCAAGAGCAGAGAATGTCATCGATGACAAATGATAATCGAGCGACATCACAAGGTGAGCTTTTTTAAAAAACTAGGAAATTTCTTTTGAGAGTAAATAACAAAGACGTATTAGTTCACATTGTGGGAATAGGTGGTATTGGAATGTCAGCAATCGCTGAAGTTCTTATCCAACTAGGTTTTAAAGTCCAAGGTTCGGACATCGCAGAATCGGCAAATGTTTTAAAACTCAAGTCTCTTGGGGCTAAGGTTGCTATAGGTCATAGAGCCGAAAACGTTGGTGAAGCTACAGTTCTTGTCCATTCGAGTGCAGTGAATTCAGAAAATCCTGAATACAAAGAAGCTGTTGAAAAAGGAATACCAGTCATGAGAAGGGCCTCTATGTTGGCCGATATCATGAAGCTTAAAAAAGGTATTGCGATCGCTGGAACCCATGGCAAAACGACAACGACAAGTATTATTACAACATTGATGAAAGAAGCTGGAAAAGACCCAACTTATATCATTGGTGGGATTGTTCACAACTTAGGTGGTCATGCTCATGTTGGGCAAGGTGATTATATTGTTGCTGAGGCCGATGAGTCTGATGGTAGTTTCTTAATGTTAAATCCTGTGGCTTCTGTAATCACAAATATTGATGATGATCACATTGATCATTACGGTAGCCGTGAAGGATTAGTATTAGCATTTAATCAATTTGCAAATCAGATTCCTTTCTATGGTGTATGTGCCCTTAATATCCATGATGAAAAGCTAAGGTCCCTGAAAGAACAAATGAAGCGACCTTATGTTACGTTTGGAATTGAGGAGACCCCTGAGAAAGTTGACTACAAAGCAGAAAGTGTTGAGCATCATGAAAAAGGTGTAGACTTCGACTTCGTGGTTAAGGGTGAAAATAAAGGGCGTTTCAAGCTTGCCGTGCCAGGTCGTCATAATGTTTTAAATACACTTGGGGCTTTGGCGATTGCGGTTGAGATTGGCTTAGATGTCGAAGATCTAAGAGCAGGACTTTCAAAATATGAAGGTGTCGGAAGAAGATTTCAAAAGGTTTATTCAGAGAATAACTTTGAAGTAATTGATGATTACGCTCATCATCCTACAGAGATATTTGAAACGATCAAAACAGCTAAAGAATCTAGAAAAGAAAAAGAGGTCTTAGTTATTTTCGAACCCCATCGCTACACGAGAACAAAGACTTGTTGGCAAGAATTTCTTCACTGCTTTAATTTAGCGGATCAAGTTTTAATCGCTCCAATATATCCAGCAAATGAACAGCCTATAGCAGGAATTAATTCAGAGTCGCTTTCCAACGACATTAATAAACTTCATCCCAACTTAACTCAAACATTTTCAGACTGGGATGAAGTAAAAAACTATATTAAAGAAAAGAAAGATACCAATGCCATTCTTTTGGCCTTGGGAGCAGGTTCTGTGGGTAGAAAGGTAAAAGAAATTGTTGGAAACTGTTAAAAATATTTCAAAAGAATTCAGTGAAGATGAAATTACTTTCTTTATAGATAGTGATCTTTCAAAATATTCCACGATGAAGCTTAAGGCTAAGGGTAACCTTTTTCTTGTTCATAATGAAGAAGCTCTAAAAAAACTGATAGTACTACTAAATACTCATAAACTTAATTATCAAGTGATAGGCTGGGGAGCCAATACAGTTTTACCAGAGCAGTTAAAAAGTATACTTATTAAACTGAAATTCCCATTTGATAAAAAAGTAATTGATCCTACCGTAAGTGAATATCACTTACCTGCATCAACTCCACTAAATATAATGACCTCAGTTGCTCAAAAACATGGTTTGAAAGGCTGGGAAGTCTTTACAGGTATTCCTGGTTCATTGGGTGGAGCTATTTACATGAATGCTGGAACCAATTTAGGAGAAATTGGAGATTTGATTACTGAGGTAAGATTATTGGAACCATCTGGAAGTATAAGAGTGCACAAAATAGGTTCTTCTGACTTTAGTTATCGACACAACCATTTCGTAAGAGATGGAGAAATTATAATTTCTGCTAGAATAAAACATAGGGGAATTGACTCAAGTATTTCTCAAGTCATTAAAACCTATTTAGAAAAAAGAATGGAAACTCAACCGCTTAAAGAAAAAACATGTGGTTGTATGTTTAAAAATAGCCAAGTTCAGTACTCAAATCACGAGATAACTTGCAGGGCCGGCCTATATATAGATATAATGGGCTTAGGGGGCTTTGGTCTAAAAAAAGATTTAAGAATAAGTCCCAAACATGCCAACTTTATGGAAAATAAAGAAATGGCCAGTAGAAGTGATGTCGTAAGTCTTATTGATTTCACTTTGAATGAACTTGAAGCTCAATACGGAATACAATTTGAAAAAGAAGTCCAGATCTCAAATTAAATTGAAAACCTTCACAAGGGGAGCCTTATCCCTAGGTGTTGTTGTTATGGCCTTCTTAGCTTTGGCAGAGGATGCCTATAGTGCCACTCGACCAGTTGGTAAAAAGAAAATTAAATATCGTACCAACTTCGGTTCTTGCCCTTCCCGCTCGGCCGGTCAAATGACTTTAAAACTTATTAAGACGTTTGAAGAAACAGGCAGTCTAAAAAAAGTAAAAGAAGAAATCATTAATCAATCCATGCCAGAGCGACACTTCATTTCGAAGTATAAGATTAGTTATGACCCTTTAAAGAAAATGCTCCGCTTTGATATGAATTGTCCGACGCCTTTGATGAAGGTACAAATTTACAAAGATAATGGGGTCGATTCGTATGAAGCTATACTTGTAGAAAATGGTGAACTCTTTGATCCAACCTATGAAGTGCTTCTAAGAACAGAAAAAAAATTACTCACAACTCTACCCTATTTAGCGATACCTGTGGGTGATCTTGCTAAGGATACGCAAGAGGAAATAACACGTGTTGTTAATGGCATGGATGAAAAATTTCGTAGAAAAATTTCAGAAGTAATCCTCAATGATAAAGGGGAGTTAACTGTTATTTTAAGTTTACGCGGCAACCCAAGTAGTGTGTTCATGGGTAAGGACGAATGGCTCCAAAAAACGGAGAAATTAAAAAAAATCGTAAACTATATGGAGTCTAATAAGAAGATTCCCGCAATTATAAATCTTACAAATTCCAAAAAAGTGGTTGTCAAGTTTAATTCCAATCTTTAAAATTTTTATGCATACTGCGTAAAGGCAGATTGTGCCTATATGTTAGAATGAATCTAACTATTTAAGTGAGGAAGGAATCTCATGGAAAAAAACATCGTTGTAGGACTTGATGTAGGAACTACCAAAGTCTGCACTATTGTTGGGGCTAAGCACCCAAATTCAGAATTAGAAATTATCGGGATCGGTACCCATCCTTCGCACGGCCTTAAAAAAGGCTCAGTAGTTAATATTGATAAAACAGTTAGGTCTATTCAAAACTCAGTTGAAGAAGCAAAGCTGATGGCCGGAGTTAATATTTCTTCGGCAACGATTGGAATAGCGGGATCCCATATATACAGCTTTAATAGTTCTGGTGTTGTCGCTGTAAAAAACGGTGAGATCACTCAAGAAGATGTAGATAGAGTTCTAGAAGCAGCAAAGGCTGTAGTCATACCTTCGGATAGAGAAATCCTTCATGTCATTCCTCAAGAATTTAAGGTTGATAATACAGGTGGTATTAAAAATCCTGTTGGTATGTGTGGTGTTAGACTCGAGGCTCATGTTCATGTGGTAACGGGATCCATTTCTTTAATTCAAAACTTAGTAAAATGTGTAGAGCAAACAGGCATTGGGGCAGAGAATATTACTCTTCAACCAATTGCTTCATCCAAAGCTGTACTCTCTGCTGAAGAAATGGAAATGGGTGTAATCCTCGTAGATATTGGTGGTGGAACTACTGATGTTGCAATTTGGAAAGAAGGGAGTCTTATTCACTCTCAGATTATTCCAGTGGGTGGTAACCACTTTACTAACGATTTAGCTGTTGCTTTAAAAATTCCTCACGCAGAGGCAGAGAGAATTAAAATCAATCACGGATCTGTACTTGCCGAAACCTTAAATCAAAGTAGTCACATAACGGTACAAGGTATTGCTGGTACAAAACCTAGAGAAGTACAGCTTAGTTATGTAGCAGAAGTTCTAGGAGCAAGGGCAGAAGAGCTCTTTTCTCTGCTTAGAGAACAGATTGATGATAAAAATTTAGAAAATGAAATCACTGGTGGGATCGTTCTCACTGGTGGAGGTGCCCTCATAAAGGGACTGCCCGAGCTTGGGGAGTACATACTTGAAAGACCAACTAAGGTTGGCTATCCAGTTCCTTTTGGGGGAATGACTAATATTATGCAGAATCCAAAGTACTCAACAGTGTTGGGTCTTCTATTGGAAGATGCAGTAAATAATAGAAGAACAGATGTAAAACAATCCTTTAATGATCAGAAAGACTCAGACCTCATGGGAAGACTGGGAGACTCTTTAAGATCAGTGTTTAAGGAAATTTTTTAAGAAACTAAATAATTCAGGGGGAATTATGTTTGAAATTTCTAACGACCAAAAAAATGCGTTTGAAGAAGGCGCGAAGATTAAAGTTGTAGGTGTTGGTGGCGGTGGTTGTAATGCCGTAAACACAATGATTCGTTCCGGTTTATCTGGAGTTGAATATATTGTAGCCAATACTGATGCCCAGGCACTAGCGGCCAACATGGCTCCTACAAAAGTTCAATTAGGTGTAGAAATCACTAAGGGACTTGGGGCTGGAGCAAACCCAGAAGTGGGAAGAAAAGCTGCATTAGAAGAGTATGAAAAATTATCTGAAGTGCTTGAAGGTGCTGATATGGTTTTCATCACCGCTGGTATGGGTGGGGGAACTGGAACAGGTGCTGCGCCAGTTATTGCAAAGCTTTGTAAAGAGCTTGGCTGCCTAACAGTTGGTGTAGTAACGAAACCATTTCTTTTCGAAGGTAGAAAGCGTTTTAAGCAAGCTGATCAAGGAATTCAAAATCTTGAAGAAAGTGTAGATTCTCTGATTACAATCCCTAATCAAAGACTACTTTATATTGCTGGAGAGTCTCTATCTTTAGTTGATACCTTTAAGAAAGCTGATGAAGTTTTACTTAATGCTGTAAGAGGTATCTCAGATTTAATTAATTATACAGGTCATATCAATGCTGACTTTGCTGATGTGAAGACTGTTATGGAAAATAAAGGGCTATCCCTTATGGGTACGGGTGTAGCAACTGGTCCTGATAGAGCGATTAAAGCTGCTACTGAGGCCATTAGTTCACCTCTTCTAGAGGATGTTTCGATTGATGGAGCTACAGGTATTATCATTAATATCACGGGTAACTCATCATTGACTATGCATGAGACGAATGAAGCCGTAACTCTAATTATGGAAGCTGCAGATGAAGAAGCAGAGATCATCTTTGGTACCGTTATCGATGACGATATGGACGAAGATATCAAAGTAACTGTCGTTGCTACAGGTCTTGGTGGAATGGAGCGTGTAACAACAGCTTCAGCTCGCAAGCAAGCACAGGGGAATACTTCAAACATGCAAAGAGAAGTCGCTCCTACACGTTCAATCGTTGAGCCTGCTCCAAGAGCAATGAGCAACACTGCTCCAACTGTAAGAGAAGAAGCTCAAATGCAAAGAGAAGTTAGAGAGCAAAGCTTTGAGCCTTCTTATGAAGAGAGAATTGAAACCACTCCTGTTCAAAATCAGAGCGTAAGAGAAGAAGAAACTAGAGAATACAATCAGGATTTTAAACTCGATAGAGAAGTAACTGATATTCCTTCTTCTGTTTCACATGACTCTGAACGTGGTTCGGAACAAAGAACTTCATCTTTGATGGAAAATATTAGAAATGCAGCAACACAATATTCTGAAAATCATAATTCAGAACATGCACAAGAGAATAACTCATCTCAGTCAAACAATCAGGGACAGAGAAAAGAGCAACGTTCTTCTTGGGAGTCTAGTAAGACAAATAGTCGCGCTAAATCGATTGCTGAAAAGTTGGGATTCATTAACTTTGATGAAGAAGAGTTGGACACTCCTACTTATCTCAGAAAAGAAGAATCTAACAAAAGAAGAGATCACGATGGGGCACGCCCTCTCGACATGTAATTTGGTCTCAAATTCCCCCATAATAAGCGCCATGTACTCGTTACATGGCGTTTTTGTTTATAGGTAGGTCACTCGAACGATGGGCTTTTCACCAATAATTTGAAAGAGGTAACGGCGAACTTCTATACGAATTTGTTCAGAATGATCTTTATTCTTCTTGTGGTTTTTCTTGATAAGTTTTGAAATATGTTCGTTACAACGATCTTGGTCATGAGTAGATGGAAGAGTAATTCCGGTCATGAAAATATCGTGTTTGAGTACGCCATCTTTGTTGATGACAATACTAACAAGCCCAGCATCTGAAATCTTCCTTCTTTCTTTAATATTTTCGCGGTCAAATTCAAGGGCATTTCCATGAATGATAAGGGGAGCAAGATCTTCGGCATTCTCGTTAGTGGTAACCTTTTTGAGTTCAAAATCAAATGTATCGTGATTGTGGATAACTTCGGTTAATAATTTTGAATTGTACTTACCTCTTAATGTTTCAACCCATTTTTGGTGTCGCTCGAGAAAGAAGGATTCACCATGAATGGGAATAAAGATATCTGGATTATAGTTTGAGAATAGAGTCTCTAAGTCAGTTTTTCCTGCGTGGCCAGAGGCGTGTATAAGCATATCGGAAGCAGTTATTACTGGGCAATGTTGGAGAGCAATTTGATTTAGACAAAGAGAGATTTTTTTCTCGTTTCCTGGAATTGATTTACTAGAAAGAACAAAACAATCCGATTCATTAAGTTTAAAATAAGAATCTTGATTAAAAGCAATTCTTCTAAACGTACTTCTGAAATCTCCCTGACAACCGGAAACAATAACGGTCAAAAGATCAGTTTTTTGATTTACTTCATCAATATCAAAAACCTTAATCCCTTCTGGGATAAGGTTATTATCCATAGCAGCTTGGAAATAGTTTTTTACAGATCTTCCATACAAGATAACCTTTCTATTGGCTTGCATAGAGGTTTGGATAATATTGATCATTCTGTGAATGTTTGAACTAAAAGTCGTTACAAAAACTCTTTTATAATTTGAATTGAATATATCATTGAAACCAGGGATAAGTTCGGTTTCACTAGTCGTCTTATGTTGAGAACTCGTAATATTAGTTGAATCGGCCATTAAAAGAGACTCACTTAATTGAGAGCGAAGAGACTGTAACTTTTTAAAGTCAAAGTAGGGTTCTAAAATGGCTTTTGGATCGACTTTAAAATCGGAGACATAGAATGCTCCTTGACCAGTTTTTGGTTGAGTAATATGGATGCCATATGTATCAGGAATACTATGATTAACTTGTACATAGTCGAATTCTAAACCAGCTGACGTGTACGTCTCATCATAAGTTAAAACCTCTAATTTATACTTAAGTTTTCTTGGATAAAATTCAAATTTATTCTTAATAAGTGTAGCTGCGAAAGGTGGAGCAATTATATGAAGATCAGGAAAATGTTCACAAAGATGAGCTAAGGCTCCAATATGATCTTCGTGTCCATGAGTAATAAAGATATGATCTGGACGAGGTATTTGAGTAAAATTAGGAATTAGATAATTGATGTTAAAAAAATCTTCGAAGGGAAATAAGATGCCGCAGTCAATTACACTGTGGCCATTAGGTCCTTCAAGAAGAAGCATGTTGCTTCCAATTTGATCAACTCCACCAATGGGAGTAATTTTAAAAGTCATGAGAGAGGTACCTGAGTTCCCTCTACTTCTTTATTATCAAAGTGGTTGAAGCTTGACATGGGAGATTTAGGTCTTAAGAAGTCATTTAATCGAGAGGCTAAAATTCCAGCTGCAACATCAGTCTCTTCGCCAACAATGAAGTCAGCATATTGCTTTTGAGGTTCCAAAAATTTCTGGTGCATGGGTCGAACAGTTTCATAATATTGGTTGATTACACTGTCTAGACTTCTTCCTCTCTCTTGAACATCTCGGTTCAATCGTCTGGTGAATCTAATATCACTATCAACGTGTAGAAATGTTTTGATACTTAGCATATCTCTAATTTCTGCATCAAAAAGCGAGAAGATCCCTTCAAAAATTATAACTGGTGTTGATGGAGTATGAACTGATTCTTGAGTTCTGCTTGAAGATTTAAAGTCGTAAACAGGAACGCTTATATCGCGACCACTTTTAAGCTCTGTTAAGTGATGTCGAAGAAGTTCCCAGTCAAAAGCCTCGGGATGATCGAAGTTTGGTTTTCCTGAAGGTGTATAGTTCTTGGTGGGCTGAGACGGTAAATAGTAGCTATCCATATGTAAAAGGGTAATGGGACGATCTACAAGATGAATAAGTTTTTTGGCAAAAGTGGTCTTTCCAGAGCCTGAACCACCGGCCACTCCAATGAGCTTTGTCATTATGTCTCCAATTTACGACTGTTTAGAGGTTTATAACCCGATTATGACCTGTTTTTACATAGTTTTGGTAAGGATTAAAAACTTTTCACACGGGTGCAGAAAAGCTAACACCTTGTGGTAGATAAATCTCTGTTTTTTCATTCATAAATTTGAGGATAGTATGGAATTTCTCTTTGTAGTCGAGGTCGATCTAGAGGCCTTAAGTAAATCAAATAAATTTTCACGAGAAGAGATGGATAAAATAGCATTTCAAGACTTTGAGTCCTTGGGCAAGTTGGAATATTCCATTGATGAGAAGAGAGTTGATGAAATTCTTGGTGAGAAGGCCTTTTGTGGTGGAGATCTCCCAGAAGATGTTTTCCAAGACTTAGAAACACAACTAGAAGGAGAAACGAGTGGTTCTTATTTTTGGAACGATAAAGAAGCCGCTGATAAGTTTGCTAATTTTTGCGAAAAAGAAGAAGTGAAGTTTGAAATGAAGTCTTTAGAAAACCAAGACTGGAATGAGAAATGGAGAGAGAACTTTAAAGAAATAATAATATCAGAAAACTTAAAGGTAACTCCTTCATGGGATAAAAAAGAAGATAATACAAAAGAAGTATTCATATATCCTGGTATGGGCTTTGGTACTGGTAATCACGAAACCACCTACTTATGTTTAAAACTTTTTGAAAAAATTGTTGAGGAACTCAATGAGTCGGACCGTTGCCTCGATTTTGGCTGTGGAAGCGGAATCTTGGGAATAGCAGCTCTTAAAAAATTAAAAAGTTCTGTAGACTTTGTTGATATCGATGTCGATGCTCTTGATAACTGTTTACTAAATCTTCAGTTAAATGAGTTTGAAGACTACAATCCCTATCACGAATTAGTATTAAGAGATCGATATCAAGTAAAGGAAGAAGCCTTCCCTATTGTATTTGCAAATATTTTAGAAAATGTACTTTTATTAGAAAGGGAGATAATCACTCGTTCCACTAAGAAGAAGGGCTACCTCATAATCTCTGGATTACTTAAAGGCCAAGAAACAGAAATCCTAAAGGCATATGAGAAGGAGTTCAAGTTAGTAGAAATGGAAGTAAAGGGTGATTGGGTTGCTTTATTAACGCAAAGGATAGACTCGTAGATTATGAAGAATCTTTTTTATCGTGAACTTACTCAAGAGCTAACGGATATTGAGATATCAGGAGAGGCTCATCATCATTTTAAAAATGTTATTAGAGGTAAAGTCAAGGAAGCGGTTCAAATATTTAATGGGCAGGGACTTGTGGCCCAAGGTACTGTCTCTTCTTTGAGCAAAATAAACATGATCATCTCTTTAGAGCAGATTGATTTAAAAGAACCCTATGAAAACGTTGAACTTATTTTAGGTATACCTAAGAAGGAATATCTTGAGTCAATTTTAAGAAGTGCAATTCAAATTGGAGTTTCTCAGGTGAGTCTTATCAATACAGACTTTACTCCTTGGAAATTCAAAATGTATGAGCGTTTAAATAAAATAATGGAATCGGCTCTTATTCAAAGTGAAAATCCATATCTTCCAGTTATTAAGGAGTTTAATAGTCTTGAAGATCTATTGAAGGATAAGAAGAATCAAAGGATTCTTTGTTTTTCAACAGAAACTGACGAGGATCTTCAGTTAGAAACACCTTATCATTCGCTCTTGGTAGGTCCAGAAGGTGGATTTTCTTTAAATGAGATTGAGCTTTTAAAAAATAGTGAAAATGTAGTATTACAAAGATGTAATATTCCCATAATGAAAGCTGAGGTTGCTGTACCTTTTGGTCTCGGTCATCTCTATAATCAACACAATAAGAAGAGCGATTAGAATAATTGTTGAAGCGCTGTGTTGTAGCTTCTCGTTGTGAATTGTGTCATCATACTAATATACCCTAAACGTTTGAAATCGGAGCATTAATGCAAAATCAAACACATGAATCAAATAATAAGAATATCTCTTTCAACATAGATGAATTTGATATTGAAAGTTATGATTTTAAGCCGGTCACCAAAGGCCTAGGGTTTCATGGTGAAAAAGAGAGTCCAAAAAGTATTAAGGTTAGTGAAGTAAAGCTAAAGTCAAACCCTGCTAGAAATCGACAAACGCAATCTTCAAGCATTCCCGGTCACTTGAATAATACTCCTGCTGCTAAGCCGCTAGGGTCAAACCTTATGAGCGGAATTGATGCTATCTATAATCGTGAGCGGAGTAAGTCTCATAGCACTTTAGATAAGGCCCAGTTGAATAAAAGGGAAGTAAATAAAGAAGTTAGAAAAGAAGGGCTTTCACTAAAGATACCTAGTTATGGCGAACTCATCACATCTTATATAATTGATCTTCTTCTTGTTAGTGCAGTGACACTCTCTCTATTCGTAGCTTTTTACGCTATCGTATTTAAGCAAGTGGACTTAGTCGCGACTCTAGGTTTTGTAGAAGGTTCTTGGGACTTCTTTGCTGTATTCTTTGGTCTTGTATACCTCTCCTACTTCACTATTTTAGGTCCGATTGATTCATTAGGAAAAAGGCTATTTAATATCTCACAAAGAGATGAAAAAAATAAAAATGAGAGAGCATCTATAAGACAATCCTTTATTAATGCTTTTATCTCTCTGTTCTCCATTCCCCTGCTCTTTGTTCCGGTCCTTTTTGACTTTCACAATAAAATCGCAGGCATTAAAAGTGTAAAGATTAAATCTCATGACTAAACTAACTAAAGAGTGTGAAGCGTTTTTAGAGAAAGTTAAGGGCAAGAAGCTTGTTTTCACGAACGGATGCTTTGATATCCTTCATAGAGGACATGTGAGCTATTTGAACTCTGCTAGAGCTCAAGGAGATGCACTTATTGTTGGCCTAAACTCAGATGCTTCAGTCAAAAGACTTAAAGGTGAATCAAGGCCAATCAATGAAGAAGAAGATAGAAGATTCGTTCTTGCTAATCTAAAGGCCGTAGATTTTGTAGAAATTTTTGATGAAGACACTCCATTGGAGCTTATCAAACAGGTCTGTCCCGACGTTCTTGTTAAGGGTGGTGATTGGAAGCCTGATCAAATCGTAGGTTCTGATTTTGTTTTAGAGCGTGGTGGTGAGGTAAAGAGCTTAACTTTTATAGAGGGCAAGTCTACTACAGGTACGATTGAAAAAATATTAGATACATCCCATTGATCTCTTATGTTAACTCTCTATAAACAATTATCTTCAGGTGAAGCTCTCATCTTTTTTGGAGATTCTTTAATCTCTCAAGGATTAGTTTGCGGATCTAGTGAAAAAGAAGTTCAAATCAACTTTATCTTAAGTGCATTGAAGAAATACTCTCAAATTACTCTAACCAATAGAGAAAGTCTGAGTGAGACAATCGAAAAAATTAAGAAGCATTACCAAAAAAGTCCAAATCAAATCATCGTTCAAAAGTCCTATTATAAGTTCTTAAAGGAAAAGCTCGTAAATTTAGAAAATGAGCAAATCAGTTTTGAATCTATTTTTGATAACTTAGATTGAGTAGTTGATAAGCACGCTCAAGTTATTGAAATAATAGGAAAAATTTTCCGTTTTTTTATAAATATAATAATGGACCCTCCGATAGGGTCTTTGCAGCAAAGAATTTGGGGTGCTGCAAAGGTTAACCAACATGGTGGTTGGTTTTTATAGGTCAAACAAGGAGGATTTTCTATGTTACGAGGAGAATAGTAATGGGTTTAAGAATTGCAACTAACATTTCATCAATGGCAGGACAAAGAAACTTAGGACAAGTAAAGAGAGATCAAGCAGAGTCCTTTGAAAAGCTTGCTAGTGGATCAAGAATAAATAAAGCTGCTGATGATGCTGCAGGTTTGGCCATCAGTGAAAAAATGAAATCAAATATGCGTGGTGTGAAACAAGCTACGAGAAACGCAGGTGATGGAATTTCTTTGATTCAAACTGCCGAAGGTGCAATGAATGAAGTAGGAAATATCTTAACAAGACTAAGAGAACTATCGGTTCAATCTGCATCAGATACAATTGGAGATCAAGAAAGAGCATATTCAGATCTTGAATTCCAACAACTTGTTACTGAAGTAGAGAGAATTGCGACATCAACTACCTTTAATGAGAAAAAATTAATTTCTGGTGAAGGTGATGAAATGGAATTCCAGATTGGAATTAACAATAATGAAGCAAACGATAGAATTAAGTTCAAGCCAGAAGAACAATCGGTAAGAGCTGCAGATCTTGGAATTGAAGGGCTTAACGTTTCAACGAAGCAAGATTCACAATCAAACCTTGAGGTTATTGATGGTGCAATTAATAAAGTTAGTGGAAATAGAGCTCAATTAGGTGCCCTACAAAATAGACTACAGTCTACTGTTAGAAATCTTGAGATTCAGCATGAAAACTTAGCATCTGCAAACTCAAGAATTCGCGATACGGATGTGGCTGATGTATCTGCTAAACTAGCAAAAGAGAAAATCTTAAGTGCAGCAGGGACTTCAGTACTCGCACAAGCGAATGCTAGCGGAAATTCTGCACTACAATTGATTGGATAAGTTAAAACAAAATTAAATCATAAATCAGCCTCCGGAATCGGAGGCTTTTTTTATTCATTGAGAATAATTCTGTCACCATCTTTGGGACATGGGAAAGACTTCTCCCACTTTGTATCCCCTACACCTTTAAATAAAATCTTAGTGCACTCAGTTCCATTAAAGCTTTCATCACGTGTATAGAAGGATTCCTTCTTTTCGTTTGGAGCTACTTGCTCTTTAGTGAGTATAGGATAGGTGTAATCCTTACTAGTATCATAGGAGTGAATGGTTATATAGGCCTTAACTGGAAAGGAGAGCCTGTTTTCGATGATGAAATTTACATTATCAAAAATGAAGTAGAAATAGAGTCCAAGTAATCCCACCACTATAGCGATTGAGGCCAAGCAAACTTTAAAAACTTTGATCATCATGAATCCTTTATAAGCAATTACCTTTCTTAACATGAATAAATGGACATGTATGCTACCTGAGAATTGGCATGCAGTGTGGCAATACATAAACCATGCCAAAAAAGATAATGTCTAAGTTCCCGTATTTACTTAAATTTGAATCTTTTTATCAAGTATTTTAGCTGAGAAGCTAAAGAAATACCCGAGTGCGTCGATAGGTTTAGTGTCTGACAAAATATGTCGGAGATGACTAACAAAATCCCTGGGTAGGGAAGAATACAAGGAGTAAAAAATGGGCTTAAGAATCGCAACAAACATTGCATCACAACAGGTACAAAAGAACTTAAAGCAAGTATCTAACGAAGCGGATGCATCACTAGAAAAACTATCAAGTGGTAAGCGTATTACAAAAGCAGCTGACGATGCTGCCGGACTTGCAATCGCTACAAACCTTGAAGCACAAACAAAAGGTTTAAGACAGGCTACTAGAAACGCAAATGATGGTATCTCGCTTGTTCAAACTGCAGAAGGTGGACTTAACGAAGTCTCAAATATCTTAGTAAGAATGAGAGAATTAACGGTACAGGCTGCTTCTGATACTGTTGGTGAACAAGAAAGAGGATTCCTCGATAAAGAATATCAGCAACTCGTTAGTGAGGTTGATCGAATTAGTGAATCAACAACCTTTAACGGTGCTAAGTTACTTAATGGTGAAGGTTCTGGAGAAGTAGATTTTCAAGTTGGAGCTTTCGCTGGTGAGCAAAATAAAATTACATTTGACTCAAGTGAATCGAATGCTTCATCTTCCGCAATTGGAATCGATGGTTCGGGAATTGATGCAAAAGACTCAGCTCTTGATTCAATTAGTGTAATTGATGATGCTATTAACCAAGTATCGGGACAACGAGCAACTCTAGGTGCTGTTCAATCAAGACTTGAATCAACAGTATCAAACTTAGAGGTTCAAACTGTAAACCAAGATGCTGCAAGATCTGTAATCCAAGATGTTGATGTAGCTCAAGAGTCTGCCAAGCTAGCTGCTAGTAACGTTGTAAAATCTGCTGGTATCTCTACACTATCTCAAGCCAATGCATTACCTAATCAGGCCATGAGACTAATCGGATAATTAATCTAAAATAAAGGGGGAGGTTCTCCTCCCCCTCTTTTAAACTACTTGATTATAAGTTTTAACAATAAGGCTAAAGTTTATAATCAAATATTTTAAATGATCTTTTGAATTTAGTTTGGGATGTATGTTTTTTAGCAATGTAACATATACTCCCTTTAAGCCCATCCTCCCTAGTGATGCCCGTCACTAGGGAGGTTCTTTGGGGCTTTTTCATAAAAGTCTGGTATGATAGTCAAATGAAGTTTGTAACGATATCAGATGTTCACATTAAAGTACCGGGAGACCGGGCTTCACAAAAATTTATTCAGTTTTTAAAAACAAGTGACGTACAAGAAGCAGATTATATATTTCTTTTGGGAGATATTTTCGACTTATTGGTAGGAAACGGTTATCAGGTTGAAACACGTTATTCTGATATTTTTAAAGAATTAAGAAGTTTACTCGAACAAGGTAAGAGAATCGTACAGTATGAAGGTAATCACGACTTTCATTTTGAAGGCCTTGTAAAAAGTCTCTTAGCTAAATGGAAAATTGAATCAGACCATTGGAAATATGAAGTTGAGCCTAAGGTTCATACTTTTAATGGAAGGAAAGTCTTATTTTGTCATGGCGATGAAATAGAAATCGGAAACCTTAGTTATAAGTTTTATCGATTGTGGATAAGATCATTCTTCATAAAATTTTTGGCCAATTATGTGGTTCCTGCGAAATGGGTTCAGGCCATTGGAGATAGAGCTTCTCGTAAATCTAGAGAGAGAAATAACCACCGTTATGATCATGAGGCCATGAATGAAAAAGTGCGTCCCCTATTTAGAGAATCTGCAAAGTTAGCTGGACTTAAGTATCAAGCAGATATGGTCATTTGTGGACATTCTCATTGCAAAGATGACTATACAGGTGAAGTTCATTACTTAAATAATGGATATTTCCCAAATACAGAGTCTTATATCAGTTTTGATGGCGAGAAAGCTTTAATTAAATCCCTGCCAACTGATTAATAACTTCATCTCTTTCCTTACCTCTTTTGATGGATACAAAACTTATCGTTCGAGTATTTTTATCTTTAGATAGAGATTTCTTATCTACATAAATAATTTCATCAACTTCTTTAGCAATTTGAGGCAAGTGAGTAATGGCAAGAACTTGTCCTTTGGAGCCAACTTTTTTAAGGGCCTTCGCAATTTTAGTAGCCGTTTCTCCACCTATCCCAGTATCAATTTCATCAAAGAAGAAAATATTAATCGTATCTTCTGAAGCTACAATTTGACGTAGGCATAGGAGAATTCTAGAGAGTTCACCTCCAGAAGCAATTTCTTTGATCTTATAGAACCCCTCACCTTTATTGGTTTCGGCCATGAAGTTAACTTGGGACATACCTTGAGCGCTTAAAGTATTCAATTTAGAAACTTGAATATCAAAAGTAGCGCCATTCATATTGAGTTCACCAAGTCCTTTACTAATTTGAGAAGCCAATTTACTTGAAAACTGACTTCTTTTTTTATGAAGGTCTGTGGCCTTGGAATAAAGAACCTCTTCAAGTTTATCTCTTTCTTTAAGAAGGCTTTTGTAACGATTTTCAATATTTTCAAGTTCATTAATTTGCTCTTGAAAATCAAAAAGAAGAGATTTGAGCTCATTTGTTTCAATGTTAAATTTACGTTTTAATTTTTGATATTGATCTAATCTTTCGAGAACATCCTCTAGATTGATTTCATTATCAAGATCAATATCAGTTTTTGAAACAACGTAAGAAAAGTCATCAATTGAGGAAATAAGAGATTCAAATTGAGTTCTTTCTTCTTCTGAGAAGAGATGAGAGCAATGATCAAAAAGCTTTGAACATTGCTTAGAGAGGTCGAGTAAATTGACCTCACCATCTGAGAAGTATTCTTTAAGAGCTTCGAGATTTTTTTGAGTATCTTCACTATTGAGAAGCTGATCTTTTAGTGCAATTAGATTTTTCTCATCTTCTACACTGGGATCGAGCTTTTCTAAAGCTTGCATTTGAAAGCGAATATAGTCTTCTTTTTGTGATTTACTCGCTAGGTTCTCTTTGATTGATTCGATTTCGTTTGTAAGTTCTTTGTAAGTTTGAAAGAGCTCGCTATAACCCTGAAGGAGTTTTTCGTTACCTGCAAACTGATCGAGCAGATGAAGTTGATAATCTGACTGAGTGAGTTTTTGATTTTCGAATTGTCCAACGAGGTCGACGAAAGTTTTACTAAATTTACTTAGTACGGCGAGGGGAGAATTCATGTGATTAAGATATGATTTGGACTTACCTGAACTATAGATGATTCGCTTGATGACAACTTGGTGGGATTGATCTTCCGTAGCAATAGGAAAGCCTATGCTATCAAAATAATGAATAAAACGATCTCCTTGCACTTCAAAGACACCTTCAATCATAGCGCATTCAGCGCCTTTACGTACTAGTTTTTTATCGGCACGTCCTCCGAGAAGTAATTGGAAGGCATCAAGAATTAAACTTTTTCCACTACCCGTTTCCCCTACAATACCATTGAATTTGGAGTGAAAATCAATCTCTTGATTTTCAAAGGTTGCAAAATTTCTAAGGGAAAGACTTTTTAAATAAAGAGAAGGTTTCATTAGAATAATCTCCTACCTTGAGTAAATTTAGACTTTAATGTGTCAAAGTATGTTCTTTGTGGGTTAGCGATAAGCTTTACATGCTTAGATTTTGATTTTGAAACTTCAACAATACAGCGTGATGGAAGCTCTTGAACTTCTTGTCCATCTATTGTGAGCATTACGCTTTCTGCATCGGCTGGGACTTTAACTTTTAGGGATTGCTTATCACTGATAACAATGGGTCTGTGAGTTAAGCTATGCGGGCAGATCGGGGTAAGAACGAGAGCTTGGACTCTGGGACTAATGATTGGACCGCCTGCTGCTAAAGAATAAGCTGTTGAGCCTGTCGGGCTTGATATAATAAGACCATCACCTGAAATATTAAAAATATTCTCTTCCTCGTTGTCTACAGATAGACTAAACATTCGAGAAATATCGTGTTTTGAAATAACGGTATCGTTTAGGAAATGATTGGTGAAAAGAGATTTTCTTCCTTTTTTTACTTCGACCTTGTAGAGAGGTAATTTTACAACTTCACAACGGCCAATAATGAGAGACTCTAGTCCTTCAAAAAACTCTGATTTAGCGTACTCCGTAATAAATCCGAGTGTTCCCATGTTGACTCCAAATATAGGAGCACTTCTTCTGTCTGAGTTTCTTGCAAAGCCTAATAAAGTACCGTCTCCCCCCAGAGTGATATTAAGGTCCATTTTGTGATGAAGCTCTTTTAGGGAAAGGAAGCTTATATGTTTGGGTATTGTTTTTAAAAGTTTTTTAACTCGCTCTTCTTCAGAATCAATGAAAGATACATTGATCTTTCTCTTTTTGAACCATGATACTAAATTGGGAAGTACGCTGGTGTATTCGTTAACAACTTTAGGCTTCAGTACAATACCAACATTTTTAATATTTAGTTTTACTTTAGACTGACTCACTCGACTTTCCTCTTATGAAGGTATCAATAGCACCATGGAGATCTTCAAAAGGTTTACTTAGAACAATACAGCCATAGGTTGCTGCCTTGCTTAGAACTTGTTGAGAGCTATAAGCTGTTATGATAATAAACTTTTCGCCAATCTCTTGAATGGTATATTTTTTCTTACTTTCTTCTAGCACATCGAAGCCACTTATGTCTTGTAGCATTAAATCACTTATGACCCTGTCGAAATCATATTTTTTCAATGTTTCGATGGCCTGATTTCCACTACTTTCCCATGTGACAGTGCATCCTTTTTTTTCAAGTAAACGCTTTAAACTGCGAGCGATAAGAGGCTCATCTTCGACAATTAATATATTCATAGGGCTACAAATGGCAGAGAGAGGGAAAATTGAGCGCCACCCGTTTTGCAATTTCGGTAACTTATATTCCCATCTAGTTTTTGAATGAGGTTTTTACAAATGGATAGTCCAAGCCCGGTACCCGAGTCTTTAGTAGTAAAGAATGGATTGAAAAGCTTTTCCTGTATGAGTTCAGGCACACCTGGTCCATTGTCATTTATGTGAATTAATATATTGGAATGATGTGATTCTACAACGACGTGAATGGCAGCATCCCTTAAGTTATCCCCAAATCGTTCTTTTAAGGCCTGGCCACTGTTAATAACTAAATTAAATATTATCTGAGATATCCAAGTGGGATTTGAATAAAGGGTAATAGATTCTTCAGAACTTGAAATATGTTTTTGAATACCTTTTGTTTCAGACTTTGTTAAAATCAAAGTTTCATTGATTACGCTAATGAGATCAAAGTCTTTAAAGTTGTCTTCGTCTTCATAGAGTGAGCTGAAGTTTTTGATAATAGTCTGGCAGCGGTCGCTATTGCTTTTGATGTCAGAAATGGTTTGGTGTATTTCTTCGTCTTGTTCAGAAAGCTCTGAGGCATCCAACATATCGCTGGCCAATGATAGGCCAAAAAGTGGATTACTAAGTTCGTGGCGAAGAGTATTTAAGAGTTCACCAAGTAAGGTAACACGATAGAAGTGATAAAGGTCAGTCTCTTCTGAAAGGGCCTTATCAAAGTATAGGCAAAGAGTATTTTTACCGGTCAGAGGTTGTTCGATTTTGTCATAGTTCTTTTGAAGAGTTTCTTTAAGATTGTCGAAAGCATCGTTTGTAAAGAGATAGGACTCAGATCGGTCTTTTATACATATCGGTAGGGGAAGAGATTCTAAGAGATCAATAATATTTAAATTCTTATCATCTTGACCTGAACGCATAAGAATTGCATTTAAAACAGGCTCTAGGTGTTCAGTTACTTTTTCAAATTGACTACATTCTTCTTGATTAGGGGGAAGCATATCATTGCGTCCTAAGATGAGAATGAGGTTATATCGATTACCAGTGAAAGATCGTGCTTGAAAATAACCAATGACTTCAGTGAGTTCATCGGGAAGTTGATTGGATTGAAAGTAATGACTCTTTGACTTCTTTATTGATTGGAAGCCTTTATTAAAAGATTCGACAGGGATTCTTTTGGCATGTGATTTACCTGAAACAGTACAAAAATTACTCGAAGAGAAGGCATTGCCCTTTTCGTGAGCGATGATTTGGCAGGTAGAATAACTTTTAAAAGCGTCTAATGTGAGGAGAAAACTTGGGAGACTCTGTAAGTTGTGAATAATATTATAGAGCTCTCTATACTCACTTTCGATAAAGTAGTTGTTGATTTTATCCCTATTCTTTCCTGATATTTCTTGCTCTTTGCGTATGATCTTTAATTGATTTTGGAGTTTTTTACGGAAAGAAGAATATTGCTTTCGTGAATCATCGAGATAATCAAGGTTCGTTTGTGCGAAATTCTTATGGCCTTTTGAAAGGTCGCGAATCCAAGAGAGAATAGATGCGCTCTGATTAGAGTTCGCATCATATTCACCTTGGTTAAAAGATATTTTTAAATTTTTTTGATTTGTGTCATGGTTAAAATCAAAACCAATTACGGAGGGATCTGAGATATCCTCGTAAATGAGCTTTATTAATTGCCCTTCATTTTTTTCAATGCTGGTACGATTTTGATCTTCCATTGAGTCAGATTATCTATTAATTCGTACTCCAGCAAGTCACAAAGCATGATGATGTCACCCTTTTCTTTGGCCGGAATTAGGGCCTTAAGTATGGAAAGAAGGTGGATATCAAGCTTCTGAATATCTTCGCTAATGGTAAAAGACCCAGAAAAGTTTCTCTTAAGAGTGGAATGAATTCTGGCAAAGAGCTGAGTATAAAGATCCAAAATATCAATCACTTCTGTAAATTGATGATTAGCTTGATCGAGCTCGTTTTTGTTGTAGCAATCGGTCAGAAATTTAATTTTTTTAACTAAGAGATCGATATAGTCATTACAGGAATCTAATGCTTCATAGGCAAGTTCAACAGAAGACTTGATTTCGAAATCTATTTCTTTAAAAGAAGAAACTTTTGCTGTTGCCACTTTTAAACCATCTTCAAAAGGTATGATCTCTCCATCTAAATTAATACTAACGAGTATGTTTTCTTTTGACACTTCTTTGTCAAAAATAAAACTAACAAGCTCATCTAGAGACTGATCCTGGGTAACAGAGTTCTTTAAGGGATTTTGGTTTAAAGTTACTTGAGTCATGCATTACCATCCTTGGTCATTGCTTTAACTCCAAATTTCTTTTGGAGGTGATTTATAGTTTGCCCAAAGAGTTCGTATAAAACGGAACAAATTGTGGCATTATCATTATATACGACATAGCTAGATTCACTAAGTTCCACAATATTTTCACCACTAAGATTAAATTTTGTAACCTTGTAGAAATCAATTATGGGAACAAGCTCACTATAGGTCTGTTTGAGAAGCTCTTGTAGTCGATCGACTTCATCGATTTTATTTGCAAAAGATTTTATATCTTCGAGATTTGGTTCATCTTTTGATACTTCTTGTAGAATGAATCGAGAATACTTCTTACCAAACTCACATAATTCATAATATTGCTGAATCCCCTGCTGGAGATGTTCAAGCTTTGCTAAGTGCTCTTTATTTAAATTAGGAAATGATAAGTTCTCTTCGATTTCTTCCAATTTAAAAGCGAGAGCAACACGATAAATATCCCTAATAAAATCTCTAAAAATTGGGCTGTCGTTACCGATTTTCTCCAATGTGTACCAGCCTGTAGCTGATTGACCAAATTCTTGGATGTCTAAGGAGTCGAGATGGAAGGAGCTAATTTCATCATAGATCACCTTAGGATCTATCTCGCTTTTTTCTACAAAATGGTTAAGGACAGCAGAAGTCGCCTGATAGGAGAGATCAGCATGGCACTTAAAGAAAGAACATTCTGTATCTGGAAAGCAAGGGTAGCATTTAGATCGAGGTGATAAAACGTAGCTATGAGGGCCATATGGAGTTGTCTCCATGGGACGAACCGTTCCTAAGGCTATGGTCAGAGTTGGGAGTCCTTGTGTTTTGGCCAAATGACCAAGAAGGGAGTCGTGACCTACAAAATGAGTACAAGTAGAAAGTTTTTTAGTGGTTTCTTCTAAATTGAATTTACCAACATGACTCTTTAGACGTGAAGAATATTTTTTTAAAAGAGTGCTGTTAGTGATAAGGCCAGCGTCGTTCGCTTCTGCTTTAGAACCAAATAAATGAACTTCCGCATTGGGATTATCTTTTAAGAATTTAAATATGACTTCTGTCCACTTACTTGTCTTCCACTTCTTCTTAGCTGCAGAAGCAAATGGGTGGATGGCCAATTTCTTGATGGAATGTTTTTCTATTTCAGGTGTTTCTTTCACAGTGGGCGGAACACCTAAGATATTTTTATAAATATCAACTAGGTTAAATGGACAGTAAGGGCCATTCATAACCATTGAGTAAACGATTTGAGACCACTGATCTTTAACTATAACTTTATTGTTACTGTCGATTCTTGTTCCGAGCTTATGGTCACAATTAATGATACTGGAGAGATAATTTGAAGGCTCACAAAAGGATAGGTTAATAACAACATCAGTTTTTTGAACGCTCTCTTGTTGGGTCCAGGATTCAATATTTTGTAAGTAAGTAGAAAGGTCTGAGCTGAAAAGAGATTCTAGGTCTAATTGTATGATTTCATCAAAAGTATCTTTTAATAAGAAATGAAGTGATTCAGCAAAGTTCTTTCTGGCAATAAGTTTAAGATTTACTTCGGGGTGTATCTCTTTAAGGGCCTTGGCTGCTTGATAGGTTTGAACAAGATCTCCAAGTCTCGTTAATTGAATGAGAGTGAATGTCTTACTCATGTATGATCCCTTGTAATTAATTATCCACGCTTTTGAATATCTTCTGACTTATTGCCTTTGATGAGGCTTAAAGCAAAAAGAAAAACATGATCACCTTGTTCTAGGGGAAGACCCTTCGCAAGCTTATCTTCAACTCTTTTAATTTTTTCTATGATTTCATCTTTCATAACGAAGCTCTTGGTGAAATATTAGTGGAAGACTCCATGTCTTTGTTTTTGAAATCTTCAACTTCTTTAAGAATATTGAAGCAATTTTGTAAATTAGACTTCAGGTCATAGAGAAGACCTTCTACTTCTTTAAAGTTCTCTTCTAGGGACGTTGCGTTAAGAGACTCAAGTCTTGCTCTGAAAAATAAAGTTGGAAAGGCACTGAGGCTGTTGTCAAAGCAACGAGAGATGAGTTTTTCAAGGGCTTCAACAAAGTAAGTTGCCTTTCTTCTGTCTTCTTGAGTTTGGATCAATCCTCTTAGAGTGCTAAGAAGGTCCTTGGTTAAATCAGAAAGAGCATGCTTTTCCTCATTAACAACTTTTGAGATCGTTCTTCTGTCAAATCGCTCGTAAATAGTCTGATAAACTTCTTCAATGCTTTGGTCTTGTGTCTTTTCTCTGCCTGCAAGCTTAAGACTTAAAGGACGAGCAAGAAGTCTTCTGATTTCAAATTCGGGCTTAAAAGGTCCGGAGATAGGAACAAAGAGTGTTCCTGTTTGAACTTTTTTAGGACGGTAAACACAAAACTCTGAATCTAATTCCACATCAAGATCTAGATTCTGTTCAGATCCAATAAGGGCTTGGGTTGTGTGGTAAATAAGAGCTGGGCGTAGTGCGCTATTTTGTTCGATGACACTATCTCTATCTTCAATACCTTCTTTGAAAACTCGGAGGTTTGCTGCTCTTGAAATGATGGCGCTCTTTGGGTTGATGCTTCCTTGCTTAAGAAAAGGTGCTTCTCCAAGAGAGACTTCAAGACAAGGTGTCCCAACTAAGTCAGCTACATGCTTTACAGATGTATCAGGGGTTAATAAAAGGTTAATGCCTTTTAAAACGCTAGGAAGAGCTATGAAGTCTGCTTCCACACTTACAAGTTTATGATCAAAATTTGAGTTAATTTCTTTTATAAGTTCTCGCTCTTCATCTAGGGGAGCATTGAGAAGAATGGGAACGATATTATCTGAGTCGATAAAGAGTTGAATCGTTTCAATGAGAACTTTTTTGGGAATATCTTTTGTTGCGGATGCAGAAGATATTTGAATCCCAACAATATTTACATCCTCGGAACGATCTTGTTTTGTTGCTCTAAGACGATCAAAGTTTTCAACGGCTGTTTGATCGTGAGAGGAATTACTCTTAATTTTTAGCTGTGAGTTTTGATGCCCTTCCACTCCACATATGTAATGGTAGGTGTCGTTAAAGTTAAAGGGCGTGAAGTGGGTCGTTGTATTGACATCGTTGAGGATGATTGAAAATGGATCTGAGTATACAACGCTATTTTTAGAATCAAAACGAATACCAAATACTTCTGCTTCCATGGAGTTTGAGAGGTAAGATGAAATATAGGTACTGACTTTATCATTAGAGTAGTTGATAACTCTTCTGTAGTCTGAACGAATGACATCTTCAAGAGCTTCATGGAAGGCGTTAAAAGCTAATCCATCAGAGTAGATATTATTCTTATAGAATGAAATGATTTTCTTACGGTTGATCGTAAAAATATTTCCAATCCCTCTCAGGGTTTTTGCCGCTTTTGCACTTTCTTCAAAGCAAAGAACATCAACCTGAGTATCTGGGTTTAAAGTCTTAATCGTATTGATAAGATGGGCACTTTGAAATGTGTCGCCAAACTTTTTTAAGTTGATGAGAAGTATTTTTTCCATTTTTATTTCCTTTTACGTATGTGAGATAAATCTCATCTTTCGCTAACCATTTCTGCTAGTGCTAATGATAGAAAGTCATAGCTTTGTAGAAAGCTCTTACCTCTTACGCGTTCGAAGAAATCTTCAGTCGTTTCATTTTTATTTTCACATGTTAAATAATTTCTAAAAGTTTTAGATTCAATAAAGTACGCCGAGTCATCAACCCCTTTAGGATAGTTGTAACTCATGAAGTCTTTAAAAAATCCCATATTTAATTGGAATGAGGCTGGGTGAGGGATAACCGATGGCTTACAAGACATGAAGTCTACAAGTTCTCTATCTTTATAGAATTCTTTAATAGAGTCATAGCTAACTACAGAAACATGCTCACTGAAAGAATTTGGACTTAACTCTTCCCATTTATTTAAAATTGATTGATTGGGCTCAATGACAAAAATACGATATCCACCAGGGTGAAAGGACTTCATTTTTTCTTCAATTTGAGAAATGTGATATCCAAAGCCAAGACCAAAGATAAGTATATGAGCTGAAGACTTGAGAACCTCTAGCTGATTGCTAACAAATCCGTTGGCTTCCCTTTCTGGATTATAGATGGAATGAAGATGAACTCCATTTATCACAGGAATAGGTTGCTCAGACTTTGAGTATTTAACATAGAGTTGATCATGAACTTGATTTTGTTCAATTGAAGTTTCCATGGTCGTTCCTTGGCCATTTAGGGTTGTCTTTAAATTTTGATTATAGTTTTCGCCAATCATTTCCCTCTTCCGTAAGGTCTTATGATGCTAAGGCCTGAGCCAATCATTGGCCGGTTTAACACAATTACTATTTCCTCATAAAAGAGATGCACTTGTCAACAAAGCGCGTTGGTCACCTATAGAAAAACCAAATAAAACCGACAGGTTATGTCGGTTTTTGGAAATAGTAGGGGAATTTATTACCTAGTTCTTTTGTCGGCTATTAACGAGTAACGTCGTTGAGATTGTAGCCTCGAAATGCTTGTTTAGATTTAAATAATCCAGCAAGATCTTTGGTGATTTCATCCTTAGAATTATTAAGGGCATCAATGATTTTATCATCAAGATAGGCCGTCTTATCAATCCATGCTTGAGTGTCGAAAGCCCAACTTTTAATAAGATTAATATTACTGGGAGTAACCTCTTCATCAATAAGGTTATTAATAACCTTCTCAATATAAGCTTGATCTGTAGCAATGATGTTGAGAATACGGGCCCGATTGATTGTATCAAACTCTACAGCATCCCAGTCTCCATGCTGGATAGATTTGAGAATATTATATGTACACTTAGAACCTTGGTCCAAGCGGTCTGTGAAAACTTGAAGTCTTTGAATTAGATTATCAATCATAAATATCCTCTCAAATGAAATAGACTACTTTGCAGATTCTTTAGCTGCTGCGCCTTTTTCTTTACGAACTTGTTTAACGGCCTCTGCCCATCCTTCATAAAGGGTATTTAAAACTTGAAGGCATCCAACAAGTGGTTCCTTATCAATTTTAATATTAGCCTGGGTAGAGGAATATAATAGGTAATCGTAAAGTGACGAAAGTTCTTCAGCGACTTGTCCACCAACTTCGTGATCTAAGCTATTATTAAGTTCGATAACAATATCTTGGAGCTTTCCAATATATTCACCTTTTTTAGCAATTTGCTTTGCTTCAATGGCCTCAATCGCTTTCTTACAATTCTTAATTGCAGCTTGATAAAGCATTAGTAGGATTTGTTCCTTACTGGCCGTGTGAATGGATGTTTTCTTATATGCACCTAAACCATAACTCATTTGAGCCTCCTGCTTAAATTATTATCCCAGTTGTGTGACTGCATTAGTAGGGGCGGCACCAAGTGCCGATACACCGGCTCCTTGTGACTGAATTCGAGCAATTGTTCCCTCTAACCGAGCAAATTTATCTTTTAAATTCTTTTCTTTCTGTTCAAGCATTCTTTGTTTTTGACTGATTCGACGATCGATTTGGTCCATCTTACTTTCAAGACCTTTTTTACGAGTAGTTAGTACTCCATTTGGAAATCTGAGCGCCATACCGACAAATTCATTTAGATTATCTATAAAACCACTACTCTTGGTTCCATCTTCCTTAAATCTACCGGTGAGGACTTCAGATACGAGGCTGTAGTCATCGGCTAATACAGCATCAAACTTCTTTTGATCTAAACTTAGGGAACCATCTCTTTGAAATGTAATCCCTATGTCTCCAATTCTTTTCATTCCCTTACTGGTTTCTACATCTTGGAATACAACGCGTCTTAATCGACCTTCGATTGTTTGCAGTAGGATGTCTCCACCTAATGTACGAGATGTATCTGAATTTTCATCGAGAGTATTCTGTTGCTTGATAAAGGACAGAATAGAGTTTATCGAATCGACAAAGGATTTAATTTTATCTGAAACGGCTGCTGTATCTTCACTTACTTTAAGAGAGAACTCTTCACCAGGCTTGGCCTTTTTAAGATCAATAGTAACTCCAGGGATAATGTCTTTGACTTTATTTTCTGGAACTTCAATCTCAAACCCATCGACCTTGATAACCGCATCTTGTGCTGGTCGTTCTTGTTCTAAGTATAAGTCTTCTTCTCCATCTACAAAGTAGAAATAGGGAAAGTCTGCTCTTTGTCCGTCACCTGTTTCATCTAAACTGAGTAGAAGTCTCCAAGGTGTATCTGTACCTGAGCCATCATTAATAACGGTTGCGTGCATACCATTATTAGATTCTTTATTTATAAGCTTTGCGATACCTGTAAGACTTGCATTATCTGAGTCGACGTAGATCTCTCTACTTTCACCATTAGGCAAGGAGTACTGAATATATCCAACCCCTACATAACTTTCATCTTTATCAGAAAAGCCTGAGCTTAGAGCAGAGGATTTCTGGGCCAAGCTAACAACTTCAAATTGATAGTTGGCTGGGCTAGCGAGATTCTTATCAATGGTAACGCCGACAAGGTTTTCATTGGTATCGTACTTTAATTCTCTTAGGGAGCGAGAGTTACCATTTGCGAGAATATTTCCTTTGAGGTCTTGAAAAAGTTGGGTCAATTGATCCACGAGGGCCTTCTTGTCCCCAAACTTCCCTTTACGGGATTCCATTTTCTTTAATGGAATTTTCTCGGCTTCCATGATTTGTTTAACAATATCTTTTGGGAGCCCAGTATTAATGGATCCAAACGAAATACCCAATGGTTTTGCCCTCCTAGCAATGGCCCATTATAGACAGCTTCTTCTATTTTATCAGAGAGCATGGGTGCTTTGGAAGCAGCGCAAATAATTCCTTAGTCCAAGGGTAATTTACTGATTTCGTTGCATCTTATGGGAAAGGCCCTACAATAGAAAAAAAAAGGCCGGTATTTGGGGTACCGGCCTAATTTAATGTACGAGAACAACAGTTGGTCAAATGTTGTACTAATATTATCGGGTAATATGGCAAATACTTTAGCCCCTAAGTCGGGTATCCTCTATTTAAAATCAAAATTCTTTTTAATTCGGGTAGTTACATACTTTTCTTTCCTTCTTTTACCTATTTGGATCCCGAAAACGATGTTGGCTTCACCCGCATTGCAGGCCGTAGCGATTTCACTATTTATCCTCTTTATATGCAGTCAGTGGTTCTTTTTGGGTAAAGAGATCGATCATCGTTTAAAAATATATTTTAGAGTGAATAGCTCCATGGACAGACTTGTATATAGAGTCTTCTTGGGAATGTTCTTCTTCTTTATATACTTTAATTTTCTAAGCTATCTACCAGGTAAATGGATTTATAATGCCTTTTGGATAACATGGGCCTCTCTAGGTATTTTCTATTCTTGGCCAACTCGAGGGAAGATCATTCGGGAATCAATGAGCTCAAACTTCACTGAGTTTAGATATCTTGATTCATTTGAGAAAACTCTCGTTACATTGATTCTTACCCTATTTATTTTTTCTATTCCTGATTTGCCCACGATAAATAATCAAGAAGCCTTGAAATTATTCTTTGACCCCAATGAACATATATCTCCTATTTATTGGAATTTCTTAAAGGTTAATTACTACCCTTTTCTAAAGTATGAAGACCTGTTTAGACTTGCATGGAGTCTCCATTTCTACTTTGTTAATCTTGGTTTATTTTTATTTTGTTTCTATGCCCTATTGCGCTTTATCTTATCTAGACGCTTGGCCCTATTAGGTATCTTTGCACTTCTTTCAAGCTGGTCATGGACAAAGCTTTTAGTTGCAGACTTTGGTGCTTCTATCACTACTACATATTCACTTTTATGGGTGTGGAGCCTTCTCTGGGTTATAAGAAGCTCTACATACAGAACAGGATTATTTTTTGGGCTCGTTGGAATGTATGGAGTTCTCATTAATAAATTGTGGTTTGCTCTATGGGTTCCTCATTTGATTTTGATTTTCTATTTTTTAAATGACAAAACAAACTGGTTCAAAAGACAGCTCTTTCGTTATGCAAGTTTTGGCCTTGTTCTCTCTCTATTAATTGTGCTTGTGACGACAACAAGAAACTTCTCAATGATAAATTTAGGACATAGTTACTTAGAAGAAATCTCAACTATCTTTCAAAGAAAAGCATTCTTTGCCCTTTCACCATTGGGATTGATTTTAGGATTTATGGTTTATAAAGATTTTAACTGGTCTCTTCTTAAGAACTTCAAGCTGGATAAAGATTATCTTAGATATACCGGTGTAAGCGTAGTAATTCTTTCTTTGTTTAACTTAGTTACGGGCTCAGGTATTTTCGGTGGATTCTCTATCATGTGGATGCTGACGACACTTAGCTTGATACCTCTAGAGCTTATTTTTCAAACAATGAGTCGCTTTCGCTCAAGTAGAAATATGATTTATCTTATCTATATTCTCATCTGCCTGCTCGATTCTCACTTCGAAGGAAGGGTGAAAGTGATTCTAAGAACGTTTCAGCAGTGGTAGACGGTAGCAAGCTGACCCTCTGACAGTGAAAGATTTGTTAAGATTCTCTAAAAATGTGAATAACTCGCCTGAAAATGTTAATTAAAATGGGGAATCATTAATTGTTATTTAGCGTATGATTGGCCGCATCCCTATAACTATCTGTTTTTAAACGTAATTTTTATTACGCTGAGTTATCGCTTGACTCAGCGTATGGTGGTAAAAATGTGGATAACTTAGGTTTTTTTGTGGATAAAGTATTCAAGTCAAGATAAAAAACAGATTTTTTAGAAAATTATTAAGGATATTTTTCACAACTTTGTGGAAAACTTTGAAAATAAATGTAAGAAATGCGAGTTTATTTTCATCGCATCAATGAAAGGTTTAATCATTAGGAGGTTCCTCGTGGGCTTTAAAGTTAAAGATCACTATTTTAAAAAAGCAAAGAAAGAAAACTTTCTGGCTAGGAGCGTCTACAAGTTAGAAGAGATTGATCAGAAATATAAAATATTTTCCAAAGGCCAAAGGGTTGTGGACTTAGGATATCATCCTGGATCTTGGACACAGTTCACAGCAAAATGTGTGGGAGACGAAGGTAAAGTTGTAGGTATTGATATAAAGCCTGTGAATAAAAAGTTAACTACATTGAGAAATGTGAAGCTTTTTGAAAAGTCTATATTTGATGTTGCTAAGCCTGAAGACCTTGAAGAAGATGAAATATTTGATGTCGTTATTTCTGATATGGCCCCTAATACAACAGGAATTAGGTCTGTAGATCAGGACCGTTCATTAAACTTAGTAGAAGAAGTATTTCACATTCTACCTGTATTTTTAAAACCAGGTGGAAACTTTGTAATTAAAGTTTTTGACTCTCACCAAGCTCAAGTATTTTTAAAAGAACAAAAAAATGTATTTGGTGAATATCACTTTTTAAAACCAAAATCGACAAGATCTGTATCAAAAGAGTTTTTTGTCATAGGAAAAAAATACCAACCGTAATAAACTATAGGCTATGAAAGTAAAAATAATTATAGCGCTAGTTTTATTATCTGTAGGTCCTCTATACATAACCGTTACAGATCATCTCGAAGAAAAGAAACGAGAAGAGATCTCAAGGGTTAAGAATTATGTGAGAGGGTCGGTTAGTCATGTCATTACAAATGAGACAAAGATACCTGAATCTTTAGTTTATGATGACAAGAAAATTGATCTGGATTTTACGATAAATCAAAACCTACAAAAAAGACTTGAGAAAATCTTAAAGAGATATCCTTCTGACTATTCGGCAGTCGTGATTATGGATAACTCAACGGGAAATCTATTGGCCTTTGCAGGAATAGATAGAAACTCTAGAGAGATAAACTATAGGCTACCCTTTACGAGTACCCACCCCTCTGCTTCCCTCTTCAAAATTGTTACAACCGCGGACTTATTAGAAAATGGTGACATAGATCCATCTACAAAGTTTAGTTACAGAGGAAGGGGAACGACACTTTATAAATATCAACTCAAAAATAAGATAAGTCGTTGGACGAGATGGATTAGTTTTAAAAAGGCTTTTGCCTATTCCAATAATGTAATTTTTGGGAAGGCCGCAATCAATAAAACAAATGGTCAATCAATTTTCAAAACAGCTTTTAAATTTGGATTTAATAAAGAACTCATGAATGATTTTAATCTCGGTCCGAGCCAATTTATTATGCCAGAGTCCCAATATCAGTTGGCCGAGTTAGCATCTGGATTTAATAAGAAAACAGTCATTTCACCTGTTCATGCAGCTGCAATTGCTTCTGTCGTTGCAAATAATGGAATTCTCAAAAATCCAAAAATAATAAAATCGGTTCAAATGGGTGAGCAATCAATCGATTACAAAGATACAAAGAAGCAGATTTTGAAGAAGGCCACTTCTGCTGATCTCGCTAAAATGATGGAATATACTACACAAAGAGGAACAGCAAGAGCAGTAACAAGAGGCAGAATAGGAAGAACCATTAAAAAACATTTTGTTGTGGGAGCTAAAACAGGAAGTATTACTGGGGGGACACCCTATGGCAAAAGAGATTGGATGGCCCTCTACGCTAAACCAAGCGAGGAAAGTAAGTTTAAGGACTTAACTAAAAATGGAATATCTATAGCTATAATGAACGTAAATGGAAAAAAATGGTATTATAAGTCTTCTTTCATCGCAAAAAAGGTAATTGAAGCTTATATGGATAGCCTTGAGGATGAGTTAAAAGAAGTGAATAAAAGACTCGTGACTAAAGGTTCCTAATGGAAACCCCTAATAATTCAGATTTAAATTCAAATGAAAATGAACTAGTTGATGAATCGAGTGATCTGAATCAAGAAAAGATCAATGTCGAAGAACAGGTTAGTCGTCGTTTTAAAACAAAAAGTTATCTTAAAGAAATAGTAATTATTTTAAGTATCTTTATATCTGTTATCATTTTCAGATCTGTTGTTTACGAGCCTTTTAAAATACCTACGGGATCGATGATACCGACATTACGAATTGGTGACTTTATTCTTGTTAACAAATTTGCTTACGGAATCAAAGTTCCTTTTTCAGATATTACCCTTTCTACTTTCTCTTCTGACCCTATCTATCTCTTTAATGAAAAACCTGTAAAAAGAGGGGATATTATTGTTTTTAAATATCCTAAGGACCCCAATATTAACTACATCAAGAGAGTCATCGGATTACCGGGTGACAGCATTGAGATAAAGGATAAGTTCGTTTATCTCAATGGGGAAAAAGTTAAGACAATTAAGCTTGATGGAACGAAGTATATGGAAACTATGGATGAGAAGTTCAGAGATAATAATCTATCCTTTTATAGAGCCTATATTGGTGATAAAAGCTTCGTCTATCAAGTTGATAATGATAATTACTTTGTGGTTAATGCTGAAAAGAAAATTGTTCCTGAAGGCCATTATTTTGTAATGGGTGATAATAGAGACTTTTCTTATGATTCAAGATTTTGGGGATTTGTCCCTCACAAGTATATCAAGGGGAAGGCGGTTCTTATTTGGATGTCACTCGATGTGCCTGAAGATGGAACGAAAGAAATTGTTTTTCGCTCTGATAGAATTGGAACGTCAGTGGATTAATTCAACTCTTGTAGTACCTTGATTTCCTTCTACAAAATCAAAATGAACATCATCTCTAAAGCGTTGCAAAAGCTTATATAAAGAAGATTTTAAAATCCCGTCACCATGACCATGGATTATATCAACAAAAGGAAGATCGCCGTTTATAACATCTAGGATATGCAATTCAGCTTGTTGTAAAAACTCATCTCTTCGCATTCCCCTAGCATCAAGAGACATAGATCGGTTTGTATCCTCGCTTTTAGAAACGGACACTCTCACCTGCTGCGATCTTTTATTTGAACTTTGATTTACTTTGCGAATCTGACTAACGGGTTGCCAGACTTTTAAGCCTTTGCAGTTGAGTTGAACTTTCTTGCCATTACCAGAAACGGCAATGATTTGACCTTCTTTACTAAGGGCTTTAATAAATACAGTCATTCCAACTTCAGGATTTTCAACAGGACCTTGGTCTTTAATTATACCTAGGTTTTGATTCTCTTTTTGAGGGTTGAGTTCGCTAAGTTTAGTAGCGAGTTTGTTAATGCTGCGACTACTTCCCTTTTTAGACTTTTCCGCTTCATCGAGAGTTTTCTTTTTTAATTGTTGCCACTTTTTATCAAAAGCCTCTTGAAGCTTTTGCTTTTCTATTTCGAGTAATCCTTTTATGGATTCCTTTTCCTTTAAGAGTCTGTCTTGCGTCTCTTTGATAGTTTCTTGCCCTAGCCTCTTCTCATTTTCGATTTCTTCAAGTTCGGCGATTTTAGTCTCAATGTCATCAAAACTGGAACGTGATGTAACAATATGTTGGGAGATTAACTTGGACCCAAGTACATGGCGTTCTAGATTTTTAAAAACTTCTTTTGCATAACTCTTACCAGGTGAACCTTGGTGCAATATATATGTAGGTGTGCTATTGGAATCTTTAAATCCCATATGAGCACTTTCTAATAAGCTTTCTTGGAACACCCATTGTTTTAAGTTTTCATGGTGACTAGAAATAAAAACGAACACTCCCCTTTCTTTAAGCTCTTTAATTATAGCAAGAGCTAATTCAGAAGCTTCCAGAGATGAAGTTGAATTGAAGATTTCATCTATAAATACAGAGTCACCTTTTTTTATATTTTTGAATAAGTTGAGATAGACGATTGCTTCTGAGCTAAAGCTACTTAATCCTTCTTGTAGGTCTTGATTATCATGACTGAGGAAGTGAAGACTCTCACAGTAAGGTATAATCGCACTTTGAGCTGGAATATGAAAACCCAAGTGAGGGAGAAGTAAGCAGAGGGATAGAGACTTCAAGAGAACTGTTTTTCCACCTGTGTTGGGACCACTGATGAGGAGTCCTGAATCTTTTTTTAATAGGTTGAAGTCATTTTTAACAGGATTTGAAATAAGTGGATGAAAAAGTTCTTTGATATAAAACTTTTTGGCGTATTTATCGATATCAGGTTTGCAAAAGCCTAGTGCTGTAGAAGCCGCTAGTCGCCCACTTGCTAGATCTAGGTCTTCAAAGAATGAGAACATTTTATCAAGAACTTTGAATTGATCAGCATACATATCGGAAATAGCTTTAATGAGCTTGTGTGCCTCTCGTTCTAGTTGGGCTTCAAGCTCAATCTTAATATTTGCTACTTCTCTAAGAGCATTTGGCTCCACAAAGAGAGTGTTTCCAGTGTTTGAGCGATAAACAATTTTTCCGAGTTGTGAAGTATAGCGATCAGAACGTACTGGAAGTAGGTAACGATCATCTACAATATCATGAGATTGCGTTTGTAAAAGTTCTCTCTTAGACCAGTCAGAAGTTATTTTGATAAGCTTTTCTCTTATCTGTTTTGAACATTCTTTAATTTTAAAATGTATTGGAGAAAGAATGGGGTGCTTATAATAGATAATGTCTTCTGTTTTATCATCAAAGAGTTGAGGAATATTTTTACGTACAAATTTAAAGGTCGAATCGATTTCTTGTTTAGAAAAGTGAGTATGGCCTTTTAAGGAAAAGGCCTTTGCTAATTTTCCATATTGATTTATACACTTAAAAATTTGGTAAATTTCTTTAGTATCTAGAACTTGGAATCGAGAAAGTTTTGATCGGACTTTGGAAAAACTTAGATCCGGATGAATAAGATTGAGATGATCTTTTATCTCAGTGTCCCAACTCTCTACAGATTGAACTTGATCTTGATGAAAATAGAGTAGAGCGATCTCTTCATGAGAAAGTCGTTTCGGAGATTCTTTTATTAAATGTTGAGACTGGGTAAAATGAAAGTAACGCGATAATATATCGAGCAATATGCTAAGATCGAGATGATCTTTGCTTGAAAAATAATTTCCAGAATTTACGGATGTATCCATGAAACAATCTTTAAATAACTTAACACGGAAAGTCGAGGCTTTTTCCCATATTCTAGAAAATAAAGGCCATGCAGTTATTCAACAGGTGGTTTCAACCCCTCATGTCTTATCCATGCAATGTCGTATCCCTGGAAAGACTTATTTTCTCTATGTGGGAAGAGGGGCTCAATATCAAGGCTTTGATTTTAGTACTAAAAAAGTACCTGCAGAATTTAAGATACAAGATCGCTTTTTACAGTTTGCAAGACGATATTGGCGAGGAATGAAGGTCGTCGATATAGAGGCATCTACGGATGATAGAGTATTGAGGCTGAAGGGGGTTAAAGAGGCGACTATTCAAGAAATGATCTTTTTTTGGAGAGGGAGAGATCTCTTTTTTGCCCATATAAAATATAAAGAGAATGAAGTTGAAGTTTTTAGGAGTTGGGAAGGAAAAGTTGTCGAAAGTTGGACGGCTGATCAAGAAATCAATTTAAAACTCTTATTTAAAGAATTAGGTTTTGCTGATGTTGATTTTGGAGACAAAGATACAGACTTCAAATTCGAAGAATATTTAGAATTTGCTACAGATAAAGATACAGAAAAAAAGAAAGAAAAATATAGTAAGAGAATGAATACACTTAAGAAGATGAAAGGGGAGTTGGTTCTCTTAAATGAAGTGGAAAAATTAAGACCATGGACAGAGAAGGATCTTGAATCTATTCAAGAAGTAGGGGAAGGGCGATTTAAAGTTAGCTTTAGAGGTATAGAGGGACATTACAAAAAACGAGAATTTCTTTTCGATAAAATAAAAGGTTGGCAAAAGTCTCGTCAAATTGTGAAGGAGAGAATACAGAAACTCGAATCTGAACATTTGAAAAAAGGAAATAAGCAAGTTGTATCTAAGTTAAGAGATCAAAAGATAATTCAACCTATTTGGAACTATGAGAAGAAGAAGACTACTGTTCAGGGTCATCAGAATCATATAGAAATCTTATATAGAAATACAAAGTGTTATCTAGGGAGAACTGCGCAGGAAAATGACTACATAAGAAAAGAGTTTAGTAAGAAAGAGGATATGTGGATCCACCTTGAGGGAATGAAAAGTGGACACATGATTGTTAAGGCATCAAATGAGCTCAATCTTGATGTAGCTGATTTTGAAATCTTAGCCTCGGCCTTAGTTGACCTAAATGGTATAGAAATAAGTGAGATTCCTATTGTTTATACAAAGGTAAAAAATATAAAACCGGTGAAGGGAAGCGCAGGAATGGTCACTTATAAGAAGGAAAAGCACTTAAAAGTCTATTTTCATCAAGATTGGCGGCAAAAGCTGTCTATTATTGATAGTTATCAGGGAGACTGAGACAATAGAGTTAGCTATGAGGTGAACTATGTTGTTTAAAATACTAACTTTAATCTTAATTTCAATTACGAATGTTTATTCGAATCCCATTGTTTCAGACTTTGATCTGACTTCATACAATCCAATAAAGACTGGGTTAAAAGATGTCTACTGCGAAGTGAGATTAGATGGACTTACTGAGCAAATCAAAAAACAGTATGTAACAGTTAAAATTAAAAATGAAATTTATTATGAGCTCTATTGGATGTATCCAGGTCGTGTAGCTTTAGAGGTTCAAGGGATTCCAAGGGGCTTTGATCAATTGAGAGAAAGCTTAAAAGCTTTAATCGTAAATAGAATTGATTATTTAATTCCTCAAGAAATTTCACCAAAGCTTAGGGGATATAAGCTCAAAGAGAAGAAAGTTGGAAGTAATACAGTACTGGAAGGGGAGGACCCAACCAATACAAAGGCCATTAATAAGATTGAAGTAAGCTTCAATAATCAAGGTGTACTAACTAAGTATAAAAGCTATAGCCCTCTAGGTTTTCAAGATTCTTTATTTGATTATGAAAAGAAGTCGTGGTCAAAAAATAAGTGGGTCTTAGATGAAGTAAGAACAAAGATGATACAAGGTCCGCAAATAACAGAGACGGAAACTGAAATTGAATATGAAAATGTTGTAGGCTTTGGTATGCCAGGTGAAATAACAGTGAAAACAAAGCAAAGTGTGGTTGCACCTGGAGAAAACGAGAAAAAAATTGCTAGAGAAGGTGAAAGTAAGCTTACCTTTACGAATTACAAATTAAACATGGGAATGGCTCAAAAATATTTTAGAGCTAAGGAATAAAATAGATGCCCAACAGAGGCCTAGTTCTAGGAATAATTTTAATTATCTTTGCCTCTATAGGGGCATGCTCTAAACAGAGTCCGGACTCAATCGAGTCCGATTATATTGATAGTACCTCAGAACTCGTTAGAGGTGAGGCTTGTAAGAAGTTAGACCTAACAAAGAATCTCTTGGAGCTCTCTAATACAAAGAATCTTTTTAAGTGCACAACTTGGGATAAAAAGTTTCCAGTCCTTTATCAATCGTTAGATTCAGTAAATCTAGAAAAATGGAATTATTTAACGAGCCCGCTGAATGAAAGGTTTATTAACAATAAGGTTAATCGCGATCTTTTCATATCTATCGTTGAAGAAATGGATCGTGAAAATGGGTTAGATGAATTTGCGAAGGTAATCTCTTCATTAAGTGATTCAAATTTCTTTGGCAATATCGATGACATATTTAAATGCACTAGGGATAGAACCAAGTGTCAGACAGATATTGAGTTAGAGGAAGAGGATCTGAAAAACTTCTTCTCATTTTTTAAAGCTACTAAAACAGATATAGATCGACTTAGTTCTGTGCTAGCTAAATTCAACCAACTGCTCTCTGTAACTGAGATGAGCTTTTTTAATGCATTATCAAAAGATCTAGAGGAAGAGAGTTTCAAAGAAGCCAGGTATCATCTATTTGATAAGTTTGTTGATAAGTTTCAGCGAGAAGACATTGTTAGTGAAATAAGGTTTTTGAGAAATATATTCGCAGCAAAAAATACAGATAATAGAAGCATTCTTTTAGAGATGCTCTCTAAAAAATTTACTAAAGATGATTTTAAATACCTCGTCGAATATGCTGCTATAAAAGATAAAGATCAATGGAAAGAGTTTAGAGTGATTAATAAGCTATTAAAAGCTGATATAAAGTGTGAAGGCTTTATTGGTGATAGAGCAATGAAAGTTGACGTCTCTGAGCATATGAAAGACTTTATCGCAGAACTCTTTAGGACAGATAAGAAAAACTTTTTAAATCAAAGTATTGAATCTCTTGGGATTCTGAAAACAGCTCAAAATATATGTGATAGTTTTGACTCATATGAAGATGATGTCGTTCATCCAATTAGTTTCAAAAAGGAAAAGTATAAGCTTGTTTATATAAATGCAGTATCGAAAACAACTAAACTTTTAAATATCTCTCATTATTATGACTTCTTTAAATTTCTTCAAACGCAAGTTCCAGATGAAGTTGTGAATAAGGAGCTTTTTCTTCTGAAGTTCTTTTCTTCTGACTATCATGTATCCTTTGTTGATTTTATAAAAAACTCCGTAGAGATAGATTCAGATCTGATGATGAGCTTTTACGATCTGTTTGTGAAGATGGAAGAAGATCTCAATGATGACATTATATATTTTCTAGACTGGGTTTTAACAAAGAAAGAGGGAGAACTTAGATCTCTCGGGCGTGTTTGGAATTCATTTTCTCGTGATGGACGGTTGTTTTTTTTCAACTTCTTAGATAGTCACTACAAAGGGAATGTAGATGTTAGGTTGCTTTTTAGTTTTTATAGCTCTTTGTTGAATAATTTCTCTACGGAGATTGATGAAGTTTTGTCTTTGTATCTTAACCATCAAGATCAATTCTTGTCCTCTCTAGAAGAAGTTACTGAGAAATTGGGTGGAGTTGAAATAATTGAAGATTATAGAAATTTTTTCTCACGTGACCATATTATTGAAATTATAAAGATCATTTCTAGGGGTGGTGTCGAGAGTAAGAACGAAAGCCTCTTATTAAGTCATGATCCCTATATTCCAAGAGAGCAATCCGTACAAGTAGATCTTAGAAATGTTGTTGAGGAAACTGTTGAATCAAAATGTATCGAGGCTCTTTCGAGTGCGGATCTAGATTTTTATAAAATGATAAGTCAGTTGCCGAATGAATGCCGTGGTCAAATTGAATCAAATCCATTTTTTAAATTTATTTCAGAAGTCAATACTCTCGGTGGTTATATGTATGGAGAAGATTATGTTTGGAGGAATCATTCCTTCTTTTCTCCAGAGATGATGAGATCGGGAACTACGTTGTTGAAATATATATCCGAGAATTATAAATCTATTGATGGAGAAGGAATTGTATCCGTTGTGAGTTCTTTGGATGACTTTATTTCAAATAATAAGCGGAAAAAGAACTTGGTGGCTGTGTTTAATCTCGTTAATACTCTTAACCCTGAAGGGGAAAATAACTTTTTAAAGGCAGTAGTATCCTTCTATTCTAAAAATGAAAACTTTCCGTATCTTAAAGAGTTCATAACGAACCTGAATAGACTTCTTTATCTTGCTCATAAGTATAACTCCGGAGAATATGAACAAGTCCTAGGTCCTGTAACGTTTGAGCACCTTGCTGATTATGACTGCAAGAATTATCATTCATTGCAAATTGGAAGTGATCCTTGTCCTGCACGGGATAGAATTCAGTTTATTCAAAATTCACTACTCGATAAGCTTACCAAAAAAAATGATGACAATCCTACAGCTTTGGAGCTGTTGATAAAGTCTATCCATCCCAATGAAGGCCTGAGTATTCCATATGAAGGAACTGAACAGTCAATCAAAAGGATTACAATAGGTGAAACTCTTTCGATGCTCTTTGATCTTACGGATACAGAACTAGAAACGAATAAAGTTAATGTTGAATATCAACATATTCCACGCTCTGTAGATGCTTATTTTACGAAAGATTGGGAGATTGACTCTGACATGATGGATAATGCTCCTGATGAAAAGAATGTATCGATGAATACAATGGAGCGAATCGAAACTGTAATTAGAGATGTGCGATTTGATGAAAACTACTTAGGTGCTCATTATATGAATTCAGTAGCAAAGGCTTCTGATTATGATGAAACGGTAGCTTCAAAACATTCACTAATGAGACTTTGTATTCCATTGAAGTTCTGTGGGAAATTTATGGATAGAGCGCAGCATCGACTTGGTCGAAATGCGCTAAGAACATTTATAGGTTTGGGTGATGTGAATAATAAGGAGGGTTGGAGTTATGGTGATTACATGCGCTCATTGCTGCAAATCATTGTGTCTTCAAGTCCAGATAACTCTCAGGCCAGTACGGTAATAAATCGTAGAATATTAGGAATTAATATATCAATCCCAGTCTTAGAGTCGAAGAAAGATCTCATCCATCACAATGGAAAAATCCTAACAGACTTAAGTATGGTAAACGTATTTACTAACGCTGCTCGATTAATTAGAGATCGACTCGGTAGAACAAAGCAGGAATTTAATAGAGTAAGAAAAGGAAGTCGTCTCAATAGAATTGACACTACTTTTTTAAAGAATACAACTTTTAATGAGTTAGTCTTGCTTGTGGAAAAAATATTAAGTAAGGCGAGAGCGAATGGGCTTATTACAAAGGTTATAGACTACTTTTATGATGCAGAATATGTGAACCAGAGGTTGATCGAGAATTTAGGGACAAAACTGGCCCTAGCTTCCACTTATGTCGGTGATGCAAGCGTTGTAAGGAATTCGAGTCGGTATAAAGATTTGGAGTTAACTGATTTAGAACCTTTGATTGATTGGGGTGTCGACAATTATAACGTACTAAAAACAATACTCCCGTTTGAAGATAATGAATTTCTCGTAAAGGCCAACTATTTTCTCGATGTGGTCTTGAATGAATTGGAAAGTGGAAATACAGCCGTTGGCACCTTGTTAAATGAGACCATGCTTCTTTTAGTTCATAATCAAGGCCAGTTAATAGGAAACTTAGACTATGTGATTGCTTCACAAAAACTAAGTCTATTGAAGGATGGAATTTCTTCTTTAAATTCACTATTGAAGGATATAAATACTTATGATTCCGATAGGAAGTTAGTCGCATTCTTAGATAATATTATTATGAGTAAAGAAGTCGATATGAAAGCCTTTCAGTCATGGTTGGCGGTAAGTTCAGCAACTGCCATTTGTTATAAGGATAAATGTGAAAAGAATACTTCCTATCGAGAAGTGAATAAAATAGTCAGGTATTTATTAGATAAAGATAGCTCCCGACTATTTAACTCTGTTAACTATGTCGCAAACGATAAAAAACGTGAATTTGATCGCCTTTTAAGAAAAATTTTCTCTACTTTAACAATTCAATAACAATTAATTTCCTAAAATCGCTATTCTAAATTCTTTAATCCTATTGATGGATAAAATATTTAGACATCTTTTAGATCATTTTTCCACACTGGAAAATAAAGGGATTAATAATATAATACTTATGTTCTTAAAATTACAGAGGTTTATATGTCTACAGATGTTAGAGAAAAAGCAATTAACTCCCTAAATCACGCAAAGAAATATATTTTTGGACAAGAGAAGTTATTGGACTCCATTCTATGTGCTCTTGTTTGTGAAGGACACCTTTTGATTGAGGGGATGCCTGGTCTAGGTAAAACGATGTCGGTTTCAACAATGAGTAAATTGTGTGATCTATCTTTTAAGAGGATTCAATTTACGCCAGACCTTTTGCCATCAGATCTTATTGGAACCATGATCTATAGCCAAAAAACAGAAACCTTTTCAACTAAGTTTGGACCCATCTTTACACAAATTCTACTTGCTGATGAAATCAATCGATCACCTGCCAAGGTACAAGCTGCTCTTTTGGAGGCCATGGCTGAGAAGCAGGTCACAATTGGAGATAATACGCATAAGTTATCGGCTCCATTTGTAGTGTTAGCTACACAGAATCCCATTGAGCAAGAGGGGACCTATCCTCTTCCAGAAGCTCAAATGGACCGATTCATGATGAAGATTCATGTTGATTACCCTGACTTAGAAGCTGAGAAATCTATTCTAGATCTTGGTAAAAATTTTCTAGATGATATTCAAGCGACTCTTTCTACAGATGACCTTCTCACGATTCAAGAACAGACAAACGCTGTATATATCGACGACAAGATGAAGGATCTCATTGTTAGAATTGTCCATGCAACAAGACCGAGTTCAGATTTATTTTTGAAAGAAAATGAGGGAGTTATTCTAGCGGGTGCTTCTCCAAGAGCATGTCAATGGCTATATAAAATCTCAAAGTTCACCGCCTTTATCGATGGCAGTGATTTTGTAGCCCCACATCACTTATTAAAGGTTGTACCAGATGTACTAGGACATAGATTGATTCTCTCATATGAAGCAATGCTCGATAAGATTGATGCTAGAGATGTAGCTTTAAAGGTAGCTCAAAAAATTATATGAATATAATCGAAGTCCGAAAAATTGTTGGAGAAATAAAGACTCAGCTTTTTAAGCAAAGTAATAGCTTCAGTATTGGTATGCTGAAAAGTCATTTCAGAGGAAGCGGACTTCAATTCAAAGAACATCGTCAATACACTCATGGCGATGATGTCCGATTTATTGACTGGAAGATTTTGGCCAAAACGGGTGATCCGTTTATCAAAACGTTTGAAGAAGAAAGAAATGTACAAATTGCAGTAGTGATAGATGCTGGTCCCTCAATGCTCTATGGTTGGGATGGTATATCAAAACTTCAAGCAGCACTTGAAATAACCTGTATGTTATATCTGCTGGCTGCTGAAACCAATGATTCTATTCATGCATTAATTATAAGTGATCAAATTATAGATATACCGAGTAATAGTGGAGAGAAGGGGATTATCAGTTTGATATCCACTCTAACAAAACACAATATTATTAATTCCAATGGAGACTTGATTTTAAGTATGAAAGATACTTACACTCCTGCGGCTGATAGAGAGATGGCCCTTAAAAAGCATTTGGCAAGAAACAGAGAAATCGTTGTGCTAAGCGATTGGCAATATCTTCTTGAACAAGTGAATTTAAAGAATTTTGTTGCAGACAAAAGAACTCATTGCTTTAGGTTGTTAGCACCACTTGATAAAGCCGAAAAGATACCAGTGTCTTTTAAAGTTTCTGGTGAAATTGGAGGGAGGCAAGGTATCTATCAATTTAAGTCTAAATCAAAAGAAGTTAAGAATAAGATAGATAGAGTTGTGGATATCGATATAGATAAACGTTACTTAGATCAGTTCGTAAGAGAGATGATTTAATGAAGAAGTTATTTCTTACAGCAATATTGTTCATATATTCTCTGGCTGTTTTTGCAGTGGAAACTAAAGGGAAGCTAGCGATAAATACGGAGCGTACAAACGGCGCCGTTGTTGGAGAGAGTTATCCGGCTGTATTGACACTTGTACCCTTTGATAAAAGTTTACTTCAGCAAGAAGACCTCTATGGTAAAGAATTTATAGATTATTTTTATATTTCAAGAGTAAACGGAATAAAAGTTTCAGAAAATAACAGCGATGCTGTTGTTGTCTATTTAGATATAGTTATAGCAAAAATGTTTAAAAATAAAGATTTTAAACTATGGTCTCTGGGAGATCGAAATATTCCCATTACTTTCGATGTAGGAAAAGTTGAAAATACAGATAGAGTTACGCAGAAATATATTACATTCGAAACAGACTTGAATGAATGGAAGCCTTCATGGCCAATCATTATCACATTGGTTTTAATCCTGTGTCTAGGTCTAGGAGCTTATTTGTATCTTAGAAATAAAGCGAAGAAGCATAATCCCAATGCGATTAATCTATTGAAAGAGCTTAGGGTTACCAATAATCATAAAGATTTTGAATGGTTGTATAGAAATAGAAAAGTTTTAAAAGAAAGTTTGAAAGACAGGCAAAAGACAATAATCGCATTTGATGAACTTTCGCAAATGATAGAAGAGTACCAGTTTCGTAAAGACTGGAGCCGGATGGATATATCCGAATTAGTGGCCAAAAAAGAAAGAATAATGGAGCTCTATAAAGATGGAGTTTAAGCATCCTATATATTTTGTGTTAGCAGCAGTTTTCGCTCTAGCTTATTTATTGAAAAGCTTTCAGTTTGGGAAGAAGGCAGAGTTTTTTATTCCTAAAAAGTTTTGGAATAAGAAACTTATTCCGCTGAGGCTACTTGCTATTTTGATTGGGTTTGTCGGTGTATGCCTAATAGGTTTTTCTTTAACCCAACCAAGAACCCCAATGGGTTATTCTAAAAATAAAATAAAAGTGAATGATATTTTTATAGTTGTTGATGTTTCAAGATCAATGCTTGCAGAAGACTTCGAACCTAATCGGTTGGAGGCTGCTAAAAATAGAATCAGAGACTTTGTTAAATTGAGACCAACAGACAGAATCGGGATAATCATGTTTAGTGAAAAAGTTTTCACTTTGCTACCCTTATCCACAGATCTAAAGCTAATTGATCAAGTCGTAAGTGAGATTAATGTTGGTTTTCTAGGTATGGGAACCAATATTGGCGATGCTCTTGGATTAGCAGTTGGAAGAACGACTCAGTCATTAGCAGAAAGTAAGGTGATTATTTTATTAACTGATGGTGTTTCCAATGTGGGAAATATGACTCCTTTACAAGCAGCTGAACAAGCAAAGGCTCAAGGTGTAAAGGTCTATACGATTGGGATAGGAAAAGAGGCCGATGACGCAAAGTTGCAGATTGGGAGAGGAAGCGGCCGCTATCAAAGAATACCTGGCGGTAGTGTTGATTTAGAAACTCTTGATAAAATAGCAGAAATTACTAAAGGCAAATCCTTCTATGCAAGTAATGAAAACTCGCTTCAAACGGTATTAGAAGAAATCCAAAAGCTTGAAAAAACAGAAATCGAGACGAGTTCTAAAGTGATTTATAAAGAACTCTATTGGGACTATTTGAAATGGGGAGTGTTGCTATTTTTAATGGGTGAAATATTAACATTATTTGTATTTAAGGAGATCGCATGAGTCCAAATAAAAGCGAACTTCTGATACCTATTATTATTTCTATCATTTTATATGTGATTGTTTTCATCCGAACCCGTAAGAAAATGGAAGATTTTGTACTTTTAACCTGGTTTAAAAGAAAGACGAATCTATATCAATTTAAGAAATTTCTTTATTTGATCGGTATAAGCTTACTTTTAGTTTCCTTACTCGATTTTAGAGGTCCCGAACAAAAAATAGAAAGCGATATTCCTGATCAGAAAACGATTGTTATCATCGATAGTTCAGCATCCATGCTTGCAGAAGACATACGTCCCAATCGATTTCAGAAATCATTAATTATGGCACGTCACTTTGTGAAAAAGGCATTTGGTCACAAAATAGCAGTCGTTCTATTTTCAGATCAACAAAAGAGATTAGTGCCTTTTACTGATGACTTAGATCTTCTTGATGCTCGTATTGCAGGTCTGGAAAATGTTGATCTTTATGATGGAGGATCAAATATTTCCCAAGCAATAAAGGAGTCACTAGGATATTTTAAAAATGCCTCATCCAAAAATGAAAATCTGATAGGAAATATATTAGTTTTTACAGATTCAGAGGGGCATGACGAAGATTTTACTTTTTCTCTTCCTAAGACTGTCAATCTTGCGGTTGTTGGAGTCGGAACGCTACAAGGATCTAAAATTCCTTTTCGAGATAAGAATGGGATATTTAGAGGTTATAAGAAACATCAAAATAAAGAGATTGTAACTAAGCTCAATGAACAGTGGCTTAAAAGTTTAAAATCTAAGGTTGATAATTATAACTATTGGATCGCGAATTCATATTCAATACCAACTGAAGAAATTATGTCTTTCTTTAATTCAAGCTTTGAAAAAACAATGAGCAAGGGGTTAACGACGGTTCAACCTGTAGAGGTTGAATATGTTCTGATTCCAGCAATGTTAATATTGATAATCTCATTTTTGTTTTACCCCGCTCAATATTTTAAATATATTCTCATTGGTGCCATCCTACTTCCTTTGAGTCAAAAGCCTGCTCAAGCGCAACTAGATAAAATGAAAGAGGGTAAGAATCTTACGAAGGAACAGCTAAAAAAAGAGAAAGAAGAAATAGAGCTTCTCAATAAATTAATGACTAAGCACAAGAAAGGTTTAGTAAGTAAAAAAGAAAAAATGAAAATGGCCGAACTTTTAACAAAGAATGAAAATGTTGAAATGGCAAATATGATCTACAGTGAAAATAAGAATGTCTTAAGCCCAAAAGATAGAAGTAATTATGCTTATAGTCTAATAAAAGAAAAGAAAGCAGCAGAGGCCATTCAAATTTTGTCTGAACTGCAGCTTGAGAGTGAAACAAATAGCAAAATTGATGATGAACTTAAAAAAATCATAAGACAGAATATGCTCTTAGCGCTGAAAAAAGATAAGCAGCAAAAGGAAGAGAAGAAGAAAGAAGAGGAAGAAAAAAAGAAGCAAGAACAGCAGAAGAATAAAAAAGGTGGTAGCGGAAGCGAAAATAAAAAAGAAAAAGATTCATCAGGTAAAAAATCGTCAGAGGGAAAGGGCTCTCCTGATAAAGAGAATCAAGAAAAAAAGAAAGAAGAGAAAAATAAAGATTCAGACAAAGAGAATGAAAAAGAAAATAATAGTGAAAAACAATCACAGGAAGAAAAAGAATCAAAACCTAAAACCCTAAAAGAAAAAATGGAAGAGATTGAAAGAAAGAGAAAAATGGTGAAAATCCCTGGTCTTATAAAACAATTGATGTCTGATGACCGAAATCTTCAAAAGAAGTACATCGATACATCTACTGATAAGCCTAAGTCTTTTCAGAAGAAGGATTGGTAAATGAAAAAAAATATATTTATTATTCTATCTATTCTCTATAGCACATTAATGAGTGTTTGGGCCGCGGAAGTAGCAGTACAGGTAATTCCTGAGCAACCGGTAAAGGGTGAAGTCTTTGATGTAAAGTTTAAAGTTACTTTAACAACCAATGACAAACCTTATATCTCTTTTACTCCCGTCAATTTAGAAGTTCTAGAAAGGGTAAATGAACCAGAATATCACTTTGAAATAAGGGGAGGAATTGGTAGGGCTAAGACCACTAAAACACTGACCTATACATATAAAATGGTCGCAAATCGAGGCGGGACTTCCTATTTAAGAGATATATTAGTTGAGGTTGGAAAAGAGAAGGTTGAGAGCAAAACGGTTCGAATTAAGGTTTTATCTGAGCGAAAAGAAATGCCCAAAATATTCGCAAGGGCAGAGGTCAGTAGTGATGAAGCCTATCTAGGAGAAGGTATTGATGTTCGCTATTATACCTACTCGCTTTATCCGATAATCCAAACGGAGATTAAACAATTTCCCAAATTAAATGGTTTTATAAAGCGCTTTCACAAACCTGTTGATACAGAAGAAGCTGTACGTGTAGATGGAAAAGTTTATAGAAGATCTTTAAAATACTCTGCGAGAATCTATCCAGAAAAAACGGGTGATTTGACCATAGATCCTTTGAGGATGGTTGTTCAGTATGCTGGTGGAAGTGTAAATCCTTTTGGAAATTTAGGGTTTGGATTTAATAGATTTAAAAAGAAGAATTTGAGTTCTAAAAGGGTAAAAATTAAAATTAAGCCACTTCCTACAGATGGCCTGATCTCTTCCTTTACAGGCCTAGTAGGGGAGCATGAATTTAAACTTACGATGAACAAAAATAAATACTTGGTGAATGAGGCTATTGAGGCTCGACTAGAAGTTAGTGGGCCCGGTGCTTTAGAGAAACTTGAAGCGCCCAAGCTATTTACCAGTGAAGCACTAGAAAAATTTGATGATAAAAGTGATTTTCAAGAATTAGGAGAAAGTAGAGGAAGAAAAGTATTTGAATATACCTATTTGGCAAGGGCCAATGTAGAAATACCTGAGCGTATATTAAAACTAGGATATTTTGATCCAGAAACGAGTCAATATAAAGAAGTTGAGGTTGTGATACCCTCTTTAAAGATTGGTGGTGGAAGTTCTAATATTCCAAGTAAGAACACGACTTCAAATGCCCCTTTAAATGAAAATCTTGGAAACGATAGGATTTTTAAAGAAGTCCCTTCTCCAAGTCTTATGAGTGCCCCCCTGTTTGATACGAGTTGGAAGTCTATTCCATTAGATTGGGTTAAGTACTTATCTTTCATTTTAACAGGTCTTATTCTTGTTCAAACCTTATTACTCCTTAAGGGTCAAAGTAAGAAAATTGAAAAAGATGAAAACCTATATAAGATTTATAAGAGACTTTTGAAAAAAGGAATAGATTATAAAGACTTAGTATCGATGATTTTTATGTTGAGATCCTCAAATAGCAACAATGCTGATTTAATCGATATAATAGAAAGTTCTTCGATGAAAGATAGTGATAAGAGTTATTTTTCTAAGATGATCCGCCAAATTGAGAGTGGCTCATATTCAAAAACTAAAGGCAGAGTAGATAAAAAAATGAAGGTAAGTTCGCTTAAAGCCCTTAAAAATGCTATAGAAAAGAAGCGACTTGAAGAAAGAGAAAGAGAGAATGGTGATGAAAGTCTTAAACTCGATAGCAGAACTACCTGAAACCAGTGAGTATGGTCTCATTATAGGAAACTTTGATGGTGTTCACTTAGGGCATCGAAAGCTTTTAGATGAAGTATCGAAAGAATGTGTAGCTAGAAACCAAGATATGGTTGTTATTACATTTGTTCCTCATCCTTTAATTACTTTGAGAAATGAAAAATCATTCTTATTAAATACATATGAAGAAAGACAGGACTTACTTAAGGAGCATGGTGTTTCATGGCTAATTGAAATACCATTTACTCGTGATTTGAGTATGACAGATCCAAGTGACTTTCTTGAACATTACATCTTATGCAATAAAAATGTGAAAACTCTTTTTTTAGGCCACGATTTTGCTTTTGGTGCTAATAAAAAAGGGGATCATAGATTTGTGAAAGAATACTGTTCTGATAAGCCAATAGATGTAGAGGTTCAAAAAAAATTTACAATTGATACTAAAACTTATTCCTCAAGTCTAGTCAGACAATTATTGAAATCTGGAAACCCTAAAGAAGCTTCTGATTTACTTGGAAGGAAATTTTTTGTTTCTGGAAGGGTTATAAAAGGTCTTGGTCGAGGAAAGCAACTTGGATTTCCTACAGCAAATATTGATCTAGTTAAAGAGAGGTTAGTCCCCGAGTTTGGTGTCTATGGAACAATGTGTTCATTCAGAGGGTGCACTTATCGTTCGATCACTAATATCGGTAAGAATCCTACCTTTGATGATGTGAGCGGCATAAATGTGGAGACTAATGTATTTGATTTCTCTGGTGATCTTTATGGAGAAGAAATTAAGGTAACCTTCATTGATAAACTTAGAGATGAACAAAAATTTTCTTCAGTTAATGAACTTATAGATCAAATTAAAAAAGATATCGAGCGAAGGAAGTCTTGGAGTGATTAGTTTAGGCCTTTTAGGTGCAAATATTTCACATTCTCGTTCTCAAGAAATGTATGAGTCACTCTTAGGAGAAAAAGTTCAATATCACTTAATTGATATTAGCGATGACAAAGATGTACCCAGTCTTTCTACTTTATTTGAGAAATATTCTCTAGAGGGATTGAGTATCACTTATCCTTATAAAAAGCATTTTCTTAATGATGTTCATTTTGATGAGCAAAAGATTAAAAACTTAAAAGCAATTAACTGTATTGAAAAAAGAGCGGACCAGTACTTTGCTACAAATACAGACTATCTTGCAGCTGAATCTTTGCTCAAGGATCATTATTTAAAAAAATACGATAAGTTTATTATTCTAGGCTCTGGTAATATGGCCAATGTGTTTAAGACTGCATTTCTCGAATTAAATATATCGTTTCAAAATTTCTATCGTAGTAGAGATGGCGACTTGAATGCTATCGACTATCAAGCTTTAACGGATAAAAAAACATTGATTATAAATACTTGTTCAAGAAACTTTATATTTAAATCTGAAAATTCTCTTCAATGTGGATTTTGGGATATGAATTATAGTTTCAAAGAGCATGATAATCTTGATCAATATACTCAGCAATACTACGATGGTGCCGATTTACTAAGAGAACAGGCAAAATATGCCCTAAGATTCTGGAAGATGGGCCATCTTATTAAAAATTTATAAATTAATAATCACTAAGACCCGATAACATAGTTAAATCATATAATTGGATAACTATGTTTAGGAAAGAATTTGCAAATGTAATTTCTGAAACAGGGATGATTCCCGCAAAAGATATGCGGCCAATGGTTCTTGATAAGGAAGATAATAAGATCTCAGAGCTTGATCTCTTGGACCTTAGTTTCTTTGATGATGTTAAGTTTGCAAAAGTTCTTGCTGAAAAATATCAACTTACATTTATTGATTTAACGAAAGCAAAAGTTAAAGAAAGAACAATAAAGCTCATCAAGAAAAGAGATGTTCTTAAGTATCGAGTATTGCCGATTCAAAAAACAGCTAAGGCCGTAAGTGTTGCTATATATGACCCAACAATCGTTGCTCTTAGACCTGAATTACAAACTCTTTTTCAACATCATGTTGAATTTATTCTTACGAGTTTGTCAGCTTGGAAAAAAATATATGGAAATGTAACTGAGTCAATTGATGAACTCTTACATACAATTCATGAAGTACGTCCAGAAGATGATAAAGAAGAAGATGTAAAAGAAGATGACGTAGGTGAAGAGGTTATCACTTACGTGAATAAAATTTTGGCTGAAGCCTTTATCAAAAAGGTTTCAGATATTCATATTGAACCTTATGAGAAGACTTTCAGAATCAGATTCAGAGTTGACGGTTCTCTCATTATTGCACATGAACCCAATATGAAGTTGATGAGACCGATTATCTCCAGACTTAAAATTCTTGCACAACTTGATATTTCTGAAAAAAGAAAACCACAGGATGGAAGAATTAAGCTATCTGTTGGTGGGCAACCGATCGACTATAGGGTGAGTTCTCTTCCAACTTTATTTGGAGAGAAGGTTGTTCTCCGACTCCTTGACCAATCTAACTTACAGTTAGATATGACAAAGCTTGGGTTTGAAGTTAAGCAACTAGAAGTTTTTCAAAATGGAATCCATCAACCCTATGGTATGTGTCTCGTTACTGGACCCACTGGATCTGGGAAAACAACGACACTCTATTCTGCGTTAGCAGAACTCAATACAATTGATACAAATATATCAACTGCTGAAGACCCTGTTGAATTCAACTTAGAGGGGATTAACCAGGTGAACGTTAGAAAAGAAGTGGGGCTCACATTTCCTGCTGCACTAAAAGCGTTTCTACGTCAGGATCCTGATATCATCATGGTTGGGGAGATTAGAGACTTGGAGGTAGGTGAGATTGCGGTCGAAGCTGCACTTACGGGACACCTTGTTCTTTCAACTCTTCATACGAACGATGCTCCATCAACAGTAACACGTCTCCTTAATATGGGAATCGAGCCTTTTTTGGTTGTTGGTTCTTTGAATGTCGTTGTTGCACAAAGACTTTGTCGAAAAATATGTATGGAGTGCCGTGAACCAGTACAAATTCCTCATGAAGAATTAATTTCATGTGGGTTTGCACCAAGTTCAGCGGCAAAAATTAAACCTCACAAAGGAAAGGGATGTGAGTTCTGTGGTGGAACTGGTTATAAGGGTCGAGTTGCCATTTATGAAGTTCTAGAAATGACACCACTTGTGAAGGAACTTGTACTTAAAAATGCAAGTGCAGACGAAATAAAAAAACAGGCCATTAAAGATGGCATGAAAACCTTAAGGATGAGTGCACTTACCAAAGTGGCACAGGGGTTAACAACTTTGGACGAAGCAATAGTCAATTCTGCTGCGGATAAGTTTTAGGAGAAGAAATGGCCTCAGATAATAGTATTACTAAAACAAAACAGGTTGGGATTGGCGAAAATGTTAAGATCCAACAGCTCTTTAAGCTCATGGTTGAAAATGGAGGTTCAGATCTTCATTTAACCGTTGGCACATCTCCTGGCCTACGAGTTAATGGTGAAATTGTTAGGGTTAAAGTACCTGCGTTGACAGCTGCTGATACAAAGAGATTGATTTATCAAATTTTAACTGAAGAGCAAAAGAACGAATTTGAAAAAAATATGGAACTCGATTTCTCTTTTGGGATTAAAGGTTTGGCTCGTTTTAGAGCAAATGTCTTTTATTCGAAGGGTGGATGTGCTGCTGTGTTTAGACAGATTCCATCTGTGATTCCAGACTTTAAGGCATTAAACTTACCCAATGTTCTTATCGATATGACGGATATCTCAAATGGTATGATATTGGTGACTGGTCCTACGGGATCAGGTAAGTCAACAACATTAGCTGCGCTATTAGATAGATTAAATCAAAATGAAGCAGGTCATATTATCACATTAGAGGATCCGATTGAGTTTGTTCACTCGCATAAGGGTTGTATCGTAAATCAAAGAGAAATAGGTTCGGACACTAATGATTTTGGTCGTGCAATTAAGTCATTACTAAGACAAGACCCAGATATTGTACTTGTTGGTGAGCTTCGAGATGCTGAGACGATTGAAGCTGCTCTAACGATTGCTGAGACTGGCCACTTAGTTTTTGGTACCTTGCACACGAACTCTGCCGTTCAAACTATAAATCGTTTAATTAATGTTTTTCCTAGTGAAGAGCAAGATCAAATTAGAACATTATTATCATTTGTTCTTCAGGGTGTTGTTGCCCAGCAGCTGATACCTAAAACATATGAGCCAGGACGAGTATGTTCAATGGAAATTATGCGAACTACTCCTGCGATTAGAAATTTAATACGTGAAGATAAAGTTCACCAGATTTATTCTCAAATGCAAATTGGGCAAGAGAAAACGGGAATGGTGACCATGAATCAATCTTTGAAAAGATTTGTGGAAAATGGAGTGATCGATGGTGAAACAGCTATGAGTTATTCACCAAATCAAGAAGAGCTTGCAAAGCAGTTAGGTATAAAATTTCGTTCGATTTAAATTATTGATTTTAAACTATGTTATACTTGTAGAGAATTATGGCCAATTGGAGATATGAAGCAGTAAATAAAGACGGTCGTCGTGAGGCGGGAACCGTTGATGCTATGAACGCAAAAGAAGTTCGTAGGATTCTACGCGGGCGTGGATTACGTCCGAAAACTGTAACTCCACCTTCTATTTTAGAGTTTGATATTTCCGAATGGATGATTGATAACGGATTGGCCAAGCCTTTTGGACCTAAGGAATTATTAGGTTTTACAAAACAACTCGCTATCATGGTGAACGCGGGTGTTCCCATTATTCAATCATTGGAAATCTTGTATAAGCAACAGAAACATCCTGTTTTGAGAAAATCGATTAAAAAGATTGCTACTGATGTTGGAGAAGGGAAAACAATTGCTGAAGCGATGAAAGATCAAAATGGTTTTAATAAGCTTTATTGCAACCTTGTGCGCGCTGGTGAAGCTGGAGGGATTTTAGATACCATCCTTAATAAGCTTGTTGTTCACATGGATAAGCAAGAAAAGATTAAGTCGCAAATTAAATCGGCTATGACCTATCCTATAATCGTTTGTCTGATTGGTGCTGGTGTTGTTTGGGGTCTAATGGTTTTTGTTGTTCCTCAGTTTGTTGGAATGCTTGAAGATACGGGACAGGAGATACCAGCAGTTACTCAGTTGGTTATAGATACCTCAGACTTTTTAGGCGAGTACTCCTTGTATATGGTTCCTGGATTTATATTATTAGGTTCGATGATTAGCGCCTATGTAAAAACCCCTTCGGGAAAAGTCATTTACGATAATATTTTTATGAAATTACCAATCTTTGGTGAAATTGTAATTAAAGGAAACCTTGCTTCCTTTTGTCGTACCCTTGCGACGATGCTTGGTTCAGGTGTCTCCCTGGTTGATGCCTTAGATATATGTATCGAAACTATCGATAATGGTGTTATGGCCAAAGACCTCACTGGGGTGAAAAAGAAGGTTATTGAAGGGAAAACATTAACCGAACCTTTAGAGAAGATTGCATATTTTCCACCTATGGTGACTCAAATGGTTCGAGTAGGTGAGCAGACTGGTCAGGTAGATCAAATGTTAGAAAAAGTATCTGATGTTTTTGAAGAAGAAGTTAATGAACTGATTGGTGTAATGACCAAAATGATAGAGCCACTAATTATTGTCGTTTTAGGGGGGATTATCGCAACTATCCTCGTGGCCATGTATCTACCTATGTTTATGTCAGCTGGTGGAGCGTAGACCTAAGTTCTTAATAATACTCAAGAAAAATTGAAAAGTGGAAAACTAAATAAAATGTAACGTTTTGCCGATAGTAAAAATATTAAAGACTTATTGTATAATTTTACTGAGCAAAGATTTTTTAGTTAAAGATGTGTTGAAGGTCACTAACTCTAAGTGGATTTAATAGGTCTTAATTTTAAAACTAAAAAATTTAGCTCATCAACCAACCTCTTGATTCAATCGGATTTGGAGGACTAACAATGCGCCTAAATCTTAATTTTAGGCAACGAAGGAGATGTGCATGAGGAATTTTTTCAGGCATTTTGAAAAGAAAAGTGAACAAGGTTTCACGCTAGTGGAGCTAATGGTTGTTGTTGCCATTATTGGTATTCTTTCGGCCGTAGCCATTCCAAACTTTAAACGCTATCAGGCGAAGACAAAGACTTCAGAAGCTAAACTTCAGCTTTCTGCAATTTACTCTGCTTTGACTTCTCTTCAGTCTGATTACGATGCATTTGCAACTTGTCTTGAAGATGCTGGTTACATTGCACCAACGGATGGAAACTACTACGCATTAGGATTTGCAGCTGACAATGCAAACGCAAGACAAATTGTTATTGATAACGGTGGTACTTGTACGAATACTTCATCAAGTTCTTCTGGGACTCAACACCAGTTTGATGGAAATAAGACGGTTGGGGGATTTAAGGCATCTGCATCTGATATTTCAAGTATTGGGCTAGCTTCTCTTCAACCTTCTGAAAACGCTGCAGGTTTTACAACTCCAGCTGTTGATGACAACGGTTCATACTTTATTGTTGGTGCCCTTGGTGCGATTGATTCTGAAAATAACACTGCTGCTACAGCTTCACAGTGGATTATTAACGAAAACAAGCTTCTAAAAGAAATTATTAAAGGTTACTAATCTTTGATTAATGGGCCTTGGCTACTTAGTGGTCAAGGCCTTTTTTTTTACTCTAAATAGTTCCCACTTCTCTTTTGCCTTATAAACTCCATTTTCATCTCTCAAATAATCATTTCCATAGAAATCTTTCTTAGAGCAATTAGTTTTTTTAGGATTGTTATTCAAACAATTTAAATCGATTTCTGCTTTAAGTGCATAGATCTTTTTCTTGTATGAATCTTTTAATGGTGAATCAACAGGAGTTTGCTTGTATAAATCAAAAACTAAAGCAAGTGCACTTTGAAGATCTCCATGAGTTGATTGCATTCGAGCATATAATGATGGGAGAAATGAGGGAGCTCTTGAGTCATTATATATTTTTGATAAAGACTTTAAACTCTTTTCAACTTCTCCAATCTCATAGAAATAGTGAAAAGATGCGTTGAGGTTTAAATAAAAATCATCTGGGAATTTTTCTAGCCCATGGTCATAAAGATATGTAGCACCTTGTTCATCATCTTTGATAATACTTAAATATATTCCACCATAGAGATAGGTCTCATAGAAATATGGATCTAGGTCGGTAATTGTTTTAAATCGTAGAAACATCCAATTTTCTAAGTCATCTTCATCATAATGTTCCAGATCGGAATTAAGTAGAGTTTCTATCCAGAGAAAAGAGGAAATCATTCTATGTTGGCCAAGAGAAGCAATTTTAATGATACGTGAATCAAAATTGATGGCCTTGATTTGTTGAGATATATCATGGCCCGGCTTTTTTGTAAGGGGATAAAGGAGATAGACCGCTATAAAGCTTAGACAAAGAGCAATGGAGATGAGGGATGATTTAATAGGTTTGGATAATATTAGTTTCATTCATTCACAATTTTTCAAAGATGAGTATACTTAAGGAATAATATTAACTCAGTTTACGAAATATATTAAATGCTCAAGTTTATTAATGTTACAAAGTCCTTTAAGGAAGACTTCTGGAAAGAGGGTAAAGTCGTACTAAATGACTTAAGTTTTACTTTGGAAGAAGGGAGTCTTTGTGGCTTTTTGGGAGCTAATGGAGCTGGTAAAACAACTTCCATTAAATCTTTATTAGGCTTTATATCTATAGATTCAGGTGAAATAAAGTTTAGTGAAAACTTGGGTAAGTCTATCGATGAAGTTAAAGCTAAAGTAGGCTATTTTCCCGAGCGCCCTTATTTCTATGCCCATATGACGGGAATGGAGTTTTGTCTCTATTTAGGAAAACTGCAAGGAGTTGCTCCAAAGAAGCTTCATGAAAATATTTTCGCTTGGTCAAAAAAACTAAAGATCGACTTTGCTTTAGATAGAAAAATTAATCATTATTCAAAAGGAATGTTGCAACGTTTAGGATTTGTGAGCTGTTTAATTCATGACCCTAAGTTAATTATCTTGGATGAACCCCTTTCTGGACTTGACCCTTTGGGACGAAAAGATTTCAAAGATATCATGGTTGAGCTTAATCGCTCTGGAGTAACCGTCTTTTTTAGCAGTCATATCGTTTCTGATGTAGAAGAAATATGTGATTCTTTAGTCGTAATAAGTGAAGGCAAAAAGGTTTATGAGGGCAAGACAAAAGACCTCATTTTAGAATCTACTCAGTTACAATACAAAGTCTCGTTGCAAATGAATTCTTCTTTTGAAAATTTAAAGAGTAAGTTTTCCTCCCTTAAGTTATTAAATGAGAACTCAGACACGACTCAGGTTTTAATTGAAGCCAATGAGAAGGATAATCTTTTGCAAGAGGCATTGAAAAGTAATTGGGTAATAGAAGAGGTGTCGAAAACGAGTCCTTCGTTAGAACAAATAATTTATAGAACAGATGGTTCATTATGATTAAACAATCTCTTATTATTGCAAACCAGACTTTTAAAGAGATTTACCAAAGTAAGATACTTTTAAATATTCTGATATTAGGAGTGGCCATAGCTATGGCCATTTATGTTTCTTCAGAGATGACCTATGGAGCAGCTCCTAGAGTTGGTTTAGATATTGGTTTAGGTGTACTTTCCCTTTCCTCGGTTGGAATAGCGATTTTTATGGGTTCTACTTTAATTGATAAGGAAGTAAAGAATCGAACCCTCTACATGATTATCTCAAGGCCAGTATCAAGAACATCTTTTTATATAGGTAAAATGTTAGGTCTATCATCGATACTTTTCATCAACATATTACTACTCTTTCTTTTTGTTCTCCTTTTATACTGGTTAGTTGGAGGACACGGTCATTATCTCATTCCATGGTCAGCTCTTTTTATATTTGTTGAATCCCTCGTGATGTTATTTGCAGTAGTTTTTCTATCTTTATTAACGAATACAATTCTAACCGTTCTGTTCAGCCTTACTTTATATATTGCGGGTCATGCTGTTGAGTCTGTGCGAGATACCATGTTATTTAAAAGTGAAAAGGGACTAAGTCTATTTATCGACTTATACGCAAAGCTAATGCCTAATTTTTCTAAGTTTAATATTAAGTCCTTTGTTCTATATAAAGGGGAGCTATCTCATACATATCTCTTCTCGAGTTTAGCTTATGCTTTTCTTTGGATATTTATTTTAGGTACGATTTCAGCATGGATAATGAATAAGAAGGACTTCTCTTAATGATAGTTTGGCAAATTTTTTCAGCAGTTTTCGGGTCGATGATTGGAAGCTTCCTCAATGCACTTAGCTACCGAATTCCAGTGAGAAAATCTATTGCAGATGGAAGAAGTAAATGTCCCCAATGCGATAAGCTTATTCATTGGTATGAAAATATTCCGATTTTCTCCTATATTTTCTTAAGAGGAAAATGCTCTGAGTGCAAGAGTCGAATTCCTTGGAGTTATTTCTTAGTAGAAGTGGCCATGGCCATTTTTGCTTTTTTTCATACCCCCTCAGAGTTATCTCGCGAAGCTGCATTGAGTTATTTTTTTGATATATCAGTCTTTGCTTCTTTTTTACTCATCATTGTTATCGACCTGAAGCATAAAATCATCCCCAATAAGGTCAATATATTTTTAGCTATCCTTTTTTTTGGATCAGTTGTTTTAAATAAATCCTACCTATACTGGTTGCTTGGTGGAGCCATAGGTATTCTTTTTCCCTTGGGTGTGACCTACTTATTCTATCTTTTGAAAGGACAAATTGGGCTTGGTGGAGGAGATATAAAACTATGGGGAGCCTTGGGATTATTTCTTGGGACAGAGGGAATCATACAAAATATATCTTATAGTTGTTTACTAGGCTCCCTTGTAGCAGGGGGTTTAATGATTTTCAAAGTAGTTGATCGAAAAACTCCGATACCTTTTGGACCTTTCATTGTCGTCATTTCTTTCTTTCAAATCTTTTTTCCAGAAGTGATTGGTGAGTTTAATAAAATGATTTTTAGCTTCTCTTAAAAGTTCATTTTTATGAAGATTAAAGCTTTCGATCTATTGAACAGCTTAAAACTAATTTGCTTATCCTTCCTTTATTAATCAGTAATTTCTTGAATTTACTGCCCTTAGATAGTTATAATTGACGTTGACGCTTCGTTGTTTGAGAGTTTAGGGAATCTTAATTGGATATTGCAAAAGAGATTAAAAAATTAATCACAAATTTAACTTTGGGTAGTAAACCCATTGTTGGTCTGGATATCGGTTTAAGTTCCGTAAAGATGGCGCTCGTTGAAAAAAAAGGAAATGAATATTCCTTGGTAAAGTATGCATCCGCCATACTCCCAGAAGGTGCCATTATTGAAGATGAAGTTCAAAAACCTGATGAAATTGTGGAAGCAATTCGACAGGTCGCAGAAGAGCTAGGCATTAGTCCTCTCGTTGCAACTCTCGGAGTCTCTGGACCTAACACTCTTGCTAGGAAGCTTCAACTAGCAGGGGGAACAGATGAAGAGATTGAAGACCAAGTTCTTTGGGAAGCCGAACAATATCTTCCTTTTGATATCGAAGATTCAAAAGTTGATTTTCATTTAATTGGTGAGAATGAAGGGGGAGGAGTCGATGTTATTGTTGCTGCAGCCAAGAATGATACGATTCTCAACTTTAAAGAGTTGGTTGAACAGGCCGATGGAATTGTTAAAATTGTAGACCTTGGAATTTTGGCCGTAACCAATGTATTCGAATTGGTTATGGGTGATGAAATTGAGGAGCCCGATCAGAGTTATCTTATTTTAGATATGGGAGCTCAGACGACCTATTTCATTATATATAAAGCCGGTGTCATCATGTTCTCTAAAGAAATAAATGTTGGAGGCGTGATTATAACAGAAGAAATTCAAAGACAGATGGGTGTTAATTATTTTGAGGCAGAAGACCTTAAAACCCATGGCGATGAAAATGGTAATCTTCCAGAAGAAATATTAGAAATTATAGATGATGTTGTTGAAACCTTCTTTTCAGAGATCAAGAAAGCAATTGATTTCTATGTAAGTTCAACATCAGATGAGTCTCTTGTTGGTTGTGCCGTAACAGGAGGAAGTGCATTAATACCCGGTGTACTTGAAGGACTAGAAGCTCTGCTCGGTGTAGATGTTCGAGTATTAAACCCGTTTGATGCTGTCTCTTACAAAAGTGGGGACTTCTCAGAAGAAGAAATAAATCAAATTGCTTATCGAGGAGTACAAGTTCTCGGATTGGCGATGAGAAGATTATAGATGATTGAAATAAACCTGATTGAACAGAAAAAGAAGTTTAAAGCTCCAGTTGTTCTGGGGATCGACCTTGGTAAATTACCATGGAAGAAACTTCTTATATCTTATTTGATCGCTACTTATCCCGTTTCTTTTTTAGATGATCATTTTAAAGAAGAGATTGCTAAGGAAGAACTTGAGTTAACGGCTCTTAATAAGAAGTATCAGGCCTTAAGAAGAGAAATTAAAAAGAATGAAAATATTAAAGCTCAGCTTTTAGCGTTTAATGAACAGATTGAAAAATTAAAAACAAGAACTGAGCAAGTGGATAAAATTATTAAAGCGAAAACTAATCCAAGATATGTTTTGGAAAAAATAGCTCGCTCTACACCGGACAATGTTTGGTTTGAAAACTTGGTCATTGATCCAGAAAACAATATTCTTATTGAAGGGGGAACAGACTCCTATACGAGTATTGGTGAATTTATTGTGAATTTAAATGAGAGCCCTTACTTCGGTAGAACACTCCAGTTATCTGACTCAAAAACAGAAGAGGAAATCTATCAGGGTGAAACATTTAGAGTTGAAAAATTTTCTATTAAGGGAAAAGTTGAAGTCTTTGATCCTTTTACCCAAGGAAGGTAATTAAAATATGATGGGTTTGATTCAAAAAATTCATATTTTAATTTTGCTTTGGGGAGCATGGGAAGGCTATCTTGTCTATGAGGCCTTTAATAACAAAAAACTCGAAATAGCTAATCAGATACCTGTTCTTAATCAAAGAATTGCTAAAGCTCAAAGAGAGAAGAGGCAAATTAAAGAGTACTTACGAGATATTGAAGAAGCTAAGCAAAATATTGAAATTGTAGCAAAAGAGGTTGAGACTCTTCAAAGAAAGCTTCCTGAAACAATTAAAGATGCTGAGAACTTGGCGATGATTAAAGAAATTGCTGAAGGTCTTAATATAAAGAATATTTATCTTTCTCCTGGTATTGAAGAAAATAAAGGTTTCTATTTTACAAAGAGATATGAACTTTCTGCCTCAGGAACATACCTTCAAATGCTAATCTTTTTTGAAAAGATTGGTGTTAGTGAAAGACTTCTCAATATTAAAAATGTTGAGATTAAAAAATCAGAGGAAAAGCAGCGAGGAAGATTTCAATTAATTAATGCTAAGGTTACAATTGAAGCATATCGTTACAATCCTAATCATAAAGAAGATCGCGGGATTGATGAAATTGAAAAGAATTTTAAAGATACAAAGAAGAAGCCAAGAAAAAGGACTCGAAAGAAACGATGATAAATAGACGCTTGCCTCTATTCATAATTTCAATAATGTTAAGCACTGTGCTTACAACTGTTACTGCGCAAACAGTGGACAAGAGTGAGATTAAAGAAAGAATGAAAAAGAGAATGTCTAAAATTCCTGTGTTTAACGAGAAAGAAACATCGATTAAGAATCCTTTTGATCTACGTGATCCATTTAAAAGAAAATTAATGAAAACCGGTGAGAGAGAAAAGAACTTTGGCGGTTTTCTAAAAGATGGAAAGTATTCCAATCTTCCAACCATTAATGATTACCCTGTTGGACAAATCAGAATTGTAGGTGTGCTTTTAGGTAAAGAGAGGCGCGCTATTGCCCGTATTTCTACAGGTGGGGATACTGGGAAGATGAGTGAAGAGTCTTATATTATTAAAGAAGGTATGACTCTTGGGGAGAACAATGCAGAAGTTAAGGCTATTGTGCCGGGCGGCATTGTTTTGGTTGAGAAAATAAGAAATGTCTATGATCAAGATGAGTACATTGAAACGATCATTCCCGTTTCTTCTCCATCCGTTCAAAATAGCCAAAATTTATAAAATCTCCTAAAAAGTTCGCAATTAATTTTCAAAATGTTATAATAATAACAAGATATGTCCTTTACTTATGGAAGAGTAGTTATGAAAAAAGGAATTTTTCAAATACTTATTTGGGCCCTATGTGCATTAGTGTCTGCTCAAAGTGCGTTTTCTCAGTCATCTGATTTCTCAGAAGACTTCAAATCAACCGAACTTTTATTAGAAAAAGAGGAATCTCAAAAGAGAGAATCAGCTAATATTGAAGCGATTAATTTTCAACAAGTCGGAGAAGTTTCAGAGATTGAAGTTGTTTTTGACAGTAATGACGTAATTGCTAAAAAGTTTAATGTTCTGGAAGATAAGCAAATTATTTTAGATATTAAAGATGCTAAAGCTACAGAGAGAGTAATGAGAGCATTTGATACATCTGAGTTTTCAGGCTCAGTTGTCTTTGTGTCTGCTTATAAAAAACCTGGCTCAGATGGTGATATTCGTTTAGCGATCCAATTAAGAGATAATGTTCGTTCCGTACTCAAGAGGAAAGCGAATAGAGTTGTTCTAGAGGTTGAAAATAGATTTGGAGTTTTCGATCAAAATGATATGAGCGCAGCAAAAAGTTTTGAAGAAAAAGCTGCTGACGATACAGCTTCTGCAGGTAAGTTCTTGGTTCCTAAGTCAAACTCAGTAGAAGATATTCTAGAGAACTTAACTTTATCTGGGCGTAAAAAGTATATTGGAGATAAGATCTCAATTAATGTTAAAAATACTTCTGTAGAAGATCTTCTAAGGATGGTTGCTGAAGCTTCTGGATTCAATATTATTATTACAGATGAAATCAAGAAGCTTCCACCGTTGTCGTTGAACTTAACCGATGCACCTTGGGATCAGGTTCTTGATACTTTATTGGGACTGAATAAATTAGTTGCGAAGAAAAATGGAATCATTCTAATGGTTCAAACTCTCGAGACAGCGACTAAAGATCGTCAGGCTGAAGCAGAGGCAAAGCTTCTCACTTTGAAGCAAGAGCCGCTAGTAACTAAAGTATTCCCTATTAGTTATGCAGAAACAAAAGAGATGATAAAAATTCTTGGCGAATACCTTACTCCAGAAAGAGGTAAGATGAATGAAGACGTCAGAACAAACTCTCTTATTGTTAAAGATACACCCGATGTTATTGAAAAAGTTAGAAAGATTATTGAAGTTCTTGATACACAAACACCTCAAGTTCTTATTGAATCAAGAATTGTAGAAGTTTCAGAAAGTTATTCTAAATCGTTAGGATTGGAAAACGGATTTGGATTTAGTTATGATCCTATTGGTTCTCCTGCTTCTGCTGCAGCAAGTATCGGGCAGGCCGTGGATGATGGTACGGCCAATAGTGGTCCCGGATTTTCCTTTAATACAGCGGGATCGCAAATTGCAGGAACTGAAAACTTAGGTGTCATGCAATTAAATATTGGTCAATTTGGTAGAATTTTTGATCTCGACTTTAGACTCCAGCTTCTTGAAACTGAAGCTAAAGGTAAAGTGATTTCATCTCCAAAGGTTGTGACCCAAAACAAACAAAAAGCGGTTCTCAAGTCTACTCGTACAGAGGCTTACCTTGTAATATCGGGAGCGGGAGATACGGCTACCACGGGTGCTGAAACTGCAGAAGCAGTTCTTGAACTCGAAGTTACACCGCAAATTACAAACGAGGGTTCAATCTCTTTGGCGATATCTGTTAAAAAAGAAGACTTTGCAGAAAGAGAGACTCAGCAACTACCTCCGAATAAAACAGGTAATGAAATTCAAACTAATGTCCTAGTAGATAATGGCGCTACAATCGTAATCGGTGGTGTTTACGAATACAATAAAAGTGAGACCATTTCGGGGATTCCTTATCTTAAAGATATTCCTTTGCTAGGATGGCTATTTAGAAATCAATATCAGCCGCAAACTTCGAAACGAGAGGTTATCATCTTTATAACTCCAAGAATTATTAACCAAGAAGAAGCTGGAATCGTTGAGAGGAGTTAGGATTGAGTGAGGGAAGTTTAAGCCCAATTATTGTTAAATATGAGAAGCTTTTGGATGAAGATCCAAGATCAAGATCATTTGCACCATTGGCGGAAGCTTATAGGCAAGTAGGATTAATTGATAAGGCTTTTGATGTTTTAAAAAAGGGTCTTCGCTATAACCCCGAGTATCTATTAGGCTATTTAACCTTGGCCTTATGCTATTTAGATAAGAATGAATATGGCCTAGCGTACTCAACCTTAAAGCCGCTTATTGCCTCTAATAGAGATAATCTCAAGTTACAAAAAGTCTTTGCAGAATGTGCAAAGAAAACGAATAACTTGGAAGAGGCACTTGATAGCTATAAATATCTTCTCTTTTTAAATCCAAGAGACAGTGAAATTGCAAATCAAGTCTCACTTCTTGAGGAAGAGCTTCATGAAGAAGCTGTGTACTCTAAAGCGGAAACTCGAACTTTTAATGTTGAAGAATTAAAACCTAATCCTGAAGATGATAAGGAAATCGACAATTGGGTTCAGGTAGATCTTTCATCTAAAGAAGAGTTAGAGTCCGATGAAGATGATTGGGAGCTTGGAGTTCCCGAAGAGTCTGATTCATTTACAAATCAAAATGAATCATCAGAGAATTCGGTAATCCATTTTGAAAATGAAGAGTCGGCTGAAGAAGATTTAGATCAAGATGATTCACATGACTTCATATACGACAAGAGTGATTACTCTTCTGTCATGGAAAATGAACCGAATCGTGGTGATCTCATTTATCAAGATGAAGATAATGATGGTGAGTTCGAACAAGAAGAAGATGATAATCTTATCGCTTTCAAAAGAACGTCATTAGAGGAAGCTGAAAAAGAAGTCGCCCCGGTTATAACTCACACCTTAGTAGATATTTATTTAAAGCAAGGTCACTACGCAAAAGCGAAAGAGATCTTAGCTCAAATACTTGAAGTTGGCCCGGCTACCAAAGAAGCACAAGATAAAATGGCCGAAATAGATAAACTATTAGGCACGCAACAAGGTCCAAGCAAAGAGGATGAAAACTCCGAGGACTTAGTAGATGAGGGCCGAGATAATCTTATGGCCGCTTTTGATAAGAACTTTGGTGAAGAGGAAGAAGCAGAGGGTCAAAATCATAATGATTACGATAGTTTAATGGATGACCTTGATATTGTATTCAAAGATTATCTAAGTGAGATCAAAAGTAAGCACGATAATTTTCATAAATAAGCCCTTAAAAATAAAGACGGCCGTTCTGGTCGAGCGTTCCTTTACAATTCTAGAAAAAGATTGATACCGTCATGCACTATATTTAGTTTTTAGACTGGTTTTTTCACCTTAGAAGTGAAGATTAATTTAGTTGGTAAGCATGAAAGTATTAGTTTTGGGTGGCCCAAATCTCAATTTACTCGGTCAAAGAGAACCTGAGATTTATGGGTCAGACACACTAAAAGACATTGAAAGTTTTGTGAATTCTTCCTTTGGGGAAGAGTTTGTTTCTGTATGGCGCCAATCGAATGATGAATCAGAACTTATCAACTGGATACAAGACGCCAAATCCGAAGGCTTCGAAGCCTTAGTTATCAATCCCGCTGGTCTTACCCATACAAGTGTTTCACTTCACGACGCCCTGAAATTTTTTGAAGGCACAAAAATTGAAGTTCATCTTTCAAATACCTACAAAAGAGAAGAGTTTAGAAAAGTTAAAATCACTTCTGGCGCTAGTGATGGGGTTATTGAGGGACTTGGAAAGTATGGTTACAAATTAGCATTTCAATATATTTTAGATAAAAGAAAATAGGAGCTCAGATGGAGTATCAAACAACAGATCTAAAAAAAGGACTTAAAGTTGAGGTTGATGGAAAGCCTTACAACATTATTAAGTGTGATTTCACAAACCCAGGAAAAGGATCTGCCTTTTATAAGGTAAGACTTAAGAATTTAGAAGATGGCTCTGTTATTGAGAGAACATATAAATCAGGTGTATCTACTGGTGTAATGCAACCTGACCTCGAAGATATGGAAGTAGAGTATATGTATAGTGATCCTGATGGATTTAACTTCATGAACCAATCTACTTATGAAACGATTCACGTTTTGGAAGAATACGTAGGAGATATGAAGTACTACCTACAAGAAGGAATCAAGTTAAAGCTTATGTATTATAAAGGTAAGCCAATTTCTATTGAACCACCTACGTTTGTTGAACTTAAGGTAACTGAGACAGATCCAGGACTTAAGGGGGATACTGCTCAAGGTGGAACAAAAAAAGCCATTATGGAAACAGGACTTCAGGTGAATGTTCCATTATTTATAAAGCAAGATGAGGTTCTAAAAATTGATACTAGAACCGGAGAGTATGTAGAAAGGGTTAACTCTTAATTAAAAAACCTAGCGAGGTAGTTATGAAATTAGAAAGTGTAAAAGAATTTGTAGAAATTGCTAAAGAAGCCGGTGCTTCAGAATTAAAATATGAAAGTGGAGATGCAAAAATTTCAGTTAAGTTTGTATCCGACCAACCTGTAGTTATGCATTCTGCTCCAGCGGCAATGCCAATGGCCAGTGCTCCAGCACAAGCGGCTCCTGTTGCTGCAGCACCTGTAGCAAGCTCTCCAAGTACAGATGGACTTGTTGAAATTACATCACCATTTGTCGGAACATTTTACAGATCTTCTTCTCCAGACAGTGACCCTTACGTAAAGCAAGGTGATAAGGTTTCTAAAGGACAGGCACTTTGTATAGTTGAAGCTATGAAAATTATGAACGAGATTGAAAGTGAAGCCACTGGAGAAATCGTTGAAGTATGTGTTGAAAACGAAACTTACGTAGAGTTTGGACAGGTTTTATTCAGAGTAAAACCATAAAGAGGTTTCATCATGAAATTTAAAAAGATTTTAATTGCGAATCGTGGGGAGATTGCGATTCGTATTATCAGAACTTGTAAAGAATTAGGAATTCAGACGGTTTGTGTTCATTCAACAGCTGATGAACACTCTCTCCATGTTAAACTTGCTGATGAGTCAGTATGTATTGGGCCGGCTAAATCTACATTGAGTTATTTAAATATCCCTTCAATCTTGTCTGCTGCAGAAATTACTGGTGCAGATGCGGTTCACCCAGGATTTGGTTTCTTGAGTGAGAATAAAGAGTTTGCTGAACTTTGTGAAAAATGGAAGCTTACTTTTATTGGACCAAATGTGGATTGCATCGAAAAAATGGGTGATAAGATTTACTCTAAAGAGCTTGCTGAAAAAGCTGGTCTTCCAGTTTTAAAGCCGATTAAAGTGAATGAATTATCTGAAGCAGAGATTAAAGCTCAAGTTCAAGAAATGAGATATCCCGTTCTTATTAAAGCATCTGCCGGAGGTGGTGGACGCGGAATGAAGAAAATTGAGCGTGATGAAGATCTAATGCCCAATATTCAAAGATTAAAAGCTGAAGCGAAAGCAGGATTTGGTGATGATACTCTTTTCATTGAAAAGTACATCACGAATCCAAGACACGTTGAAGTTCAAATTATTGCAGACAAGCATAAGAATGTTGTTCACCTTGGAGAAAGGGACTGTACAGTTCAAAGAAGATTTCAAAAAGTAGTAGAAGAGAGTCCGTGTCCAGTATTGACCGAGCAAAAGCGTGAAGAAATCTGTCAGTCGGCAGTAAAGCTTGCCGAATATGTTGGTTATGATTCAGCTGGTACTGTTGAGTATCTTTATGATCAAGATGAGAAGAAATTCTATTTCATGGAAATGAATACTCGTATTCAGGTTGAGCATCCGGTGACGGAAGAGAGAACAGGAATTGACCTAATTGGTCAGATGATCAAGTCTGCAGCAGGTGAAAAGCTTCCTTTTAAACAAAAAGATATTAAGTTTTCAGGTCATTCTATTGAATGTCGTATAAATGCTGAAGATCCCGTTACTAATATGCCTTCTCCTGGAGAAGTTGTTCACTATCACCGACCAGCAGGGTTGGGTGTTAGGGTCGATGACTTTATCTACTCAGGGTATAAAGTTACTCCTTTTTATGACTCAATGATTGCAAAAATTATTGTCCATGCTAATGATCGTGAAACTTGTATCAATAGAATGATTAGAGCTCTTGATGAGGCAGTAATTGAGGGAATTCGTACGAATAGAGAACTTCATATTCGAATTCTTCAAGACGAAGACTTCAGAGGCAATAATTACTCAACCAACTTTTTAGCAGAGAAAATGCAGTAAAATTAAGGAGTTGAGTGCTTTTTCAAGAATAGAATAAGCATAACTTTTTAATCCGTTTCCAAGGATGGAGACATTGAGTTTTTTCGAAGAAGCTAAAATTGTTTTTAAAAAAAATAACTATCTTGAATCTATAAAGTTATTTGAAAAGGCCATCGTGAATGATGGCCTTTCTCTGTCTGATCAAATTTTCTCCTATGAAAAGATTAAGCAAATTCATACCGTATTAAAAAAGGAGACTCCTCTCGTTGTCTCTCAAAGATTGTCTCATTTGTATAAGCAAACAGAGCAAATGGATAAAGCAGAGAAATTCTTTCATGAGCTCTATCAAAAAACAGGTGCAGCTTTTTACTTAAGAGAAGCTTATGCATGTGCAAATGCAAACGGTGATCTTCGTATCGCAAAGGAATACTCAAAATTATATATCCAACAATTGATAAAAGATAAGAGACCAAATGATATTTTAAGTTTTATCGAAGAGTATGAAAGGTTTTTAGAAGAGTCTGAGTTATCACTCTGGAGAGTTTCAGCACTTTTGTTGAAAGGTAGTCGTGAAGGGGTTTTGGAGGAGTTGGCTAAGGTCACAGATGAAGATCACAAAAAAAACTTTATCATTCAAGAGATCGTAAAGTATGCAGAGAAAAAGACTCACTTTTGGCAATCAGATAAAAGACTATTGAATATTTTGATAAATCATCTCTCTATTTCTGATTCGCAAATTGTTATAAGCAAGAAACAAGTCGCAAAACTGATAATGAATTATTGGATGGAAAATACGATTGAACATGACTTAATTGAAGCGACGATTAAAATTTGCAAAAGATATCAGTTGAATTTTATTGGAGCAGAGATATCCAATTATTTGGAAGATTATAAATTGGCCAGAGTCTTTGAGAGCCGAATACCACAGGAGCTATTGATTCAAGATGTTGATCTGGGAAGTGATCTGTTCAGTGCTGAAGCTGAAGAGACTGAGGAAGATAGAATTGTAAGAAATATTGAACTACTTAGATCATTGAATAAAAGAGAAGAGCTCGAAAAAGAGTTGAGCCTCTTAAAAAAGATTAATCCAGCTCATCCTCTTGTAAGTGATAGTGATGATTTATCAGATATAAGTTCTGAAGAAATATATAAAAATCTCATGAAGGAAGTTTCTCTCTATTCTTCTATGAAAACAGAAGAGCCCAACGAGCAAGATTATAAGTATATGGCTAATCACTACGATTATGAGTATATACAAGATAATTATGAAGATATGATTGTGGGTTTAAATCTACTCAATCTCCCTTCTGTGGCCTATGAAATAGCTGAAAAAGTAGAGACATCTATTTTGGCAGAAGATCAAAAGATTAATCTTGAATATCTAAAGTTAGAAATTTTGATGACTTTAGGAGATTACTATAAAGTAAGAGATGTCGTAGATGATATGCTTAGCAATCATCCTGTTGTGGGAGATGAGCTGTTGGCGCTTCTCTATTTAAGAGCAGAAGCATATTTGAATTTAGAAGATTACAAAAAAGCATATTATTCGTTCAAAGAAATCGTAGCTTTAAATAAAACGTATAGATTAGCAAGGCAAAGGTTAAAAGAGCTTGAAAAGTACAAATAAGATTTTTCTTATATTGATACTTGGATTGATGGCCATAACTTTTGTATCTTGGCGGTTGATTCAGACAGAGAGATTTGGTGCACTTATTAGTGGACGAATCTCTAAGATTGCCAGTGAGCAAGTCGGACTTGAATTGAAGTTTAATAAAGTTGAGCTTGATTTATTTCCTATTTCGACTCGTTTAAAGAATGTATCCATTGAGAAAGATAATTATGAAGTAAAAGCTGGTGAAATCGCATTAGAGTTTGGCCTAAGAGATTTATTTGCAAAAACATTCTCCATTGGAAGAATCGTAATCAGAGACAGTGTGATTTCTTTACCAGAGATTAAAAAGTCTGAAGAAAAAGAGGAGTTCAATCTTGAAAAATATTTTGAGCAATATCAAAACTATGTATTCGATGAAGCTCCATTCAGATTAAGAGGAGTAAAACTAATAAACTCGAATATAGTTTATGATGGAAAATTAAGTAGTATATATAGTTTTGATTTAAATTTTTATAAAAATATCATAACCACACGATTAAATGCTTCTACTGAAAAAGAGTTTGTAACAAATATTATTAAACAAAATATCACCCTTCCTGATTTTGATGGTGTCAAAGCATCTCTTCAGATTACAAAAGACAACATTAGAGTAAAAGAATTACGTATTTTTAGTGAAACAAGCTTCGTAAATATAGCTACGAAGTTAAATGCTAAAGGCGAAGTTGGACAAGGTTTACTCACGGGATTTTTAGAACTTAAGAAAGTGAAAGAATTAATTCCCAAGGATTCTGTGAATGAGCAGTTACTGCCTGCCGGAGGCGTGGAGTTTGAAGTTGATTTTAGTAAAGTAGATAATAATCCAGTTTTTAGTGGAACATTTACAGGGAAAAATTTCTACTCAGGTTTCTACAGATTAGATGAAGTTAGTGGAAATATAGAGTCAGATGGGAACTATTTAAGCCTCTCAGAACTTAAAGGAGTCGTTAAGAATGGTGAAGCGACTGTTAAGAACAAGGTTACCCTGTTTGACTGGAAGACAAAAAAGGCCATCAATCCTAAGTTTGAATTAGAACTTAAAAATCTCTATTCAAATCATTTTTTATTCTTTGTTAAAGGATTGGACTCAGCGAAATTTAGTGCAACTGGTAAGTTGGGAGTTGAGTTTTTTAATGACCACGTATCGCTTGAAGCTCGAGATAATGTAACACTGAAAAACTTTAAGCTGATGACAGTGTCGGGCACTCAAGAGATTGTAGGAAATGAACTTGTACGAATCCAAAATCAAGGAAAAATTGATATTCAGTTTAATGGACAAGTAAATTTCAATACTTTTGCATTATTTAAAAATAGTAAGCTAGGTATTTTTGGATTTGTTAACGGAGATGAAGTTCAAGTAGATGTTGGAAAGAGTTGGATAGACTTTGAAGAATTAGGACCCATTGTTGGCACTCAGATACTTGGAAAAGGTGATGTTCTAGGAAAGATTAGAGGACCACTTGATAATGTTGTTTTTGATTTGAAAATGTCTCAAAGTGGGTTCCAGGTTATCGACTTTAATTTAGGAAAGATAACAGGAAATATGAAATACTATTTAGCTTCACAGAAAATGGAATTAACAAGAATTTCTGGTCAGTATGAGAGTATTGAATATTTAGCTGATGGTAATTTGATATTTGATAGCAACGAAACAAATCAACTTGATTTAAGAGTAAATATTGAAAAAGGGACTTTAGATGATGCAAGAATAGCTCTTGCTCCTGTAGTAAACCCATTAAAAGAATATCTTAAAAAGGTTAATTTCAATTTCTCTTCTCAGTTGTTACTAAGAGGGAAGATGAATGTTCCGCAGATGAGAGTGAAGGGTCATCTGGAAACAAGTAGCTTGATGATTAATTCAGAGGATGTGGATACAGCTGTAGGTGACTTCTCATTAGAAAATAATGTAATCCGATTTGAAAAGGTAAGAGCAAAGAAAGTATCTGGTAGATTAGAAGGAGAAGGTTTTTATAATCTGGGCTCAAAAGAATTTACTTATCGATTTAGTCTATCTTCGTTAAGACTTAAGGATATTCTTTACTATAGGCTGATGTCTCTAGGTCTAGATGGTGAAGCCTTTGGGGAATTCTATGGTGTTGGAGAAGGCGATAACTTTAGTTCTAGAAGTCATGTTCGTGTAACGAATAGCTCAATTGAAAACTACAAACTCAATGATTCCGTACTAACAGTTTATAATAACAATAGTGATCTTTTCTTTAGTGGTACCCTTATTGGTGGCGATGCAAATCTTGAAGGTTATTTAAATCTCAACGAAAATAATAAAGACAAGCTAAGTAGTGTCACGGCTAAGGTAAATTCCGATGATGTACGAATCTTAGCCGGGATTTTTAGCCAACATAATATTTTCAACAAAGACTTAGTGGGACATTTTGAATCTACGATACAGGCAGATTTCGATATATTTAAAAAAGAAACCTTGGATCTTGTTGCTTCTCTCGACCGAGCAGAACTTCATTATGCAGGAATTGACTTTAAACTAAAGAAAAGGCCAACAATCGTTGAAATCGATAATGGTAAATTTAAAAACTGGAATTATCACTTCGTTGGAAAAGGAGTGGATATCAGGTCTGTCGGTGAAGGAATCATTGGTGAAGACTTTAGGCTTATTCATCAGTTTGAATTAGATAGTTCCGTTCTAGAGCTTGTGAATGACAAGATTGAGAACTCATATGGAAAAATAAAAGGTGAACATGTTATATCGAGTAATGGGTCAGTGAAGAATTTTCTTTCTTTGTCTGGAGAAGACTTAAGTTTGAAAGCCAAAAAGCTACCAGGTCTCATTACTGATCTCAAGCTCGACATTTCTATGGATAACAACCAGCTTGTCATTAACACTCTTAAAGGAAGCTACGGTAACGGAGAAATTTTGGGAACGGGAGTTGTTGTTCTTAAATTTCCTTTTCCAGAGATTAATTTAAAACTAAGCATTGAAAAAGCAAGGTATCCTTTATTTAAGAAGAGTGGGGTTGTTCTCTCTGGTGATCTTACTTTTAAGGGAAAGAAGCTGCCCTATGATCTAAGCGGAGATCTCGCAATTATAAGTGGAGAGATCATTGAAGAAACCAACGATTTAGCTTCGTCTGCAATTAATAATGACAGTTATCAACGCTACATCCCTGTTGGCTATCTTGAAGGGAATGTAAGCTTCATGAAAAATAATATTCGTTTGGTTAGTTTTGATCCTATACGCATAAAAAATAGCATGATGAGTCTTGGTCTTTTAGGAAATATGAAAATTTTTGGAACACTATCTAATCCAAAGTTTAATGGTGATCTCTCATTGAGTAATTCGGAGAATAAATTCTTATTTAAAGGGCACGAGTTCTTACTGAGTGAAGGTGTTATTCATTTTGTTGATGGTGCACGAAAAGAGAGTCCTGAATTGAGGTTTAGCGGTACGGCAAAGATAAATGAATATGATGTTTATATTAATTTGAATGGCCCTGCTGATAGCTTAGTGGTGGAGATGAGTTCAAATCCCCCTCTTATTCAAGAAGATATCCTCTCTCTTCTTACTCTTGGAGTAACAAGTGATGTTTCTAAAAACTTAGGTGAGAGACAGAGACAATCAGTTACAACATTATCGATAGGAAGTTTGATAATGGATCAGTTAAAAATTAATCAAAGCCTTAATGATAGTTTAGGTCTTAGGCTAAGTGTACAGCCAGAGTTTGAAGAAGACGAAACGACGTTGTTAGAAGGTAAAGTTGATGATTCATCAGCTAACTCAAGACTAAGATCTGCTACTGTTGTGAAGGTACAAAAGAGAATTAATAAGAATGTAAATTTATCGGTAAGTTCAACTGTAGGTGGAAATATCGACCAAAGTCAGGAAATGAATATTAATTATAAAATAAATAAGTCGTGGTCTCTTGAAGGAGTCTATGAAGTAAAGTCTAATGATGAATTAGAACAACAAATCCCAGACTCTGTCGGGGCGGATGTAAAGTATCAATGGTCATTTTAAGAGCATTTCTTATATTGATTGGTTTTTTCATAGAGGCTAGCTATGCCGCTAGGCCTACTATTTTGTGTACTCCAAAAGAGTTATGTAGTGATGTAGAAGTAAAGTTGGAAGAATTAAAAGAAAGTGAAATGACTGATTCTGCTTTTGAAGAGAGAGTGCAGGCCATTGCTTTAGATAAGAGTATCAGGCTCTTTCAAATTTATAATAAAGGAAATCAGCAGTATTATCTTATTGAAAAGAAGTCTATCGTTCAAAATATCAATATTTTGGCAAACGAAGAACTCGACATAGACCAAATCCTAAGAATTTCACAACTCCAAGAAGGGGTCTTTTATAGTGAAACTGAAGTAGAAGCTTCAAAAGTCAAAATTAAAGATTACCTTTTGGAAAGAGGGTATCAGGATATTACGGTTAAAATTAATGAAAAAGGCCAAGAAAGTGGTTATGTCACTTTAAATGTTAATATCGCCTATGGTGGAAAAGTTATTTTAGAAGAAGTTGAGATAATAGGTGAAAAGAATAGTATTACAAAAGAACTCTTAAGGGGTCTTAAAAAAGAAAAGAATGAAGTTTACAGTAGGGTTCAGACAAAACTAGAAGTGGATAGGATCGTCTCTGAGCTTAAGAAGATGGGGTACTTGGGTGCTAAGATCGACTTTACAGAAGTTGAGCTATCAGAAAAAAGGAAATCTTTAAAGCTCCATGTCTTCCTAGGGACAAGAACTCAGTTTGCATTTTCTGGCAATAAGCATATTTCAAGTGAAGAGCTTCTTATTGATATCAAGAAAGCACTCCTTGATGGAGCATCGTCGTTACAGACTAAAGACATCTCAAAGGTAATAGAGAAAAGTTATCTCAAACTGGGTCTATACGATACGAAAGTGTCTTACTATGAAAGAACTGGAAAGTCTTTTGATCATGGCCAGGTCAAGACGATGTTTTTCAATATCAATGAAGGAAGGAAACTTCGCTTGAGAAGTTTAAGCTTTAAAGGAAATCTTCTTTTAGATATTTCTACTTTAAGGGATCTCTTTTATGACAACGCTAGCACTCTTGCTTCTCGAGATTTCATAGACGAATCATACTTAAATAACTTTTCTGATATTTTAAAAGACTATTACCTTCAAAGAGGGTTCGTTTTTATCGATGTTTCACGCCCTCGAATCATCTTTAATAAAGAACAGGGATCAGCCGATGTTGCTTATTCAATAAAAGAAAGACAACAATCAATTCTCTCTGCGATTAGGCTAGAAGGAATTCCAGAAGAGCAGAAACCAAAAGTCTTAGCTAAGCTTAAAAATCAAGTGAATAGTCCTCTTAATGTCGTAGAGTTAGAAAATGATTTAGCTCGTGCCCTTAATGTATTAAGGGATCTTGGATACTTCTATGCTGAAATTAAAAATCTAGACGAAGATAATGTTGTGACTTACGACATGAACTTTACAAGGTCTCAAATCAATCTTGAATTTAATCTAGGTAAGGTGACTCGTTTCGAAAATCTTGTCCTGTCCGGAAATAGGATTACTAAAGATGTTGTGTTAACGCGTGAAGTGGCTTTAGAGAAAGGGGATGAAATCACACCTCAAAAATTAAAGCTAATTCAAGATAAAATCAATGCTTTAGGTCTATTTGCACGGGTACAAGTCATTCCTATCGTTACCAATAAGCTAAGTAATGAGCCTTTTAACAAAACCAATATTATTATCCAGGTTCAGGAAAAGAAATTTGGGCGAGGTGAAATAGCTCCTGGATATCGTACGGATATCGGTGCAAAACTCTCACTGCTCCTCACCAAAAGTAATCTCTTTGGCTTAAACGATTCAGGTTCTCTTAAGTTCCAAGTGAACCGTCGTTTTGATTTGAGCCAATTCGATGCACGAAGATCACAAAGTAATAAGCACCTAATCGAGGGATTAGCTAGAATTAGTTATAACTTCCCCTATCTTCTTAATACGGCAGACTTCTCTGGAAATTTTTCGGTGCAAAGAAGAAGGTTTTATAGTTTTGACGCCGATATTTTTAGATTCTCCCCTCAGCTCACGAAACAATTCAATCGTTATTTTGGAGCAACTTTAAAGTATCAATATGAGAAAATCCGCCAATTTGATGCCACCCAAGATAAAGATAAGGCCACATTTGAGATTGGAAGTTTAACTCCAGGGATTACTCTAGACTTTAGGGACAATCCCGTTTCTCCTCGATCTGGAGCTTATTTTGGCTTGAGTTGGGAATTTGCAAATCCTTACTTTGGTAGTCAAAAGGATCAAGACATAGAAATTAACTTTTCAAAAATTATTTCGAGAAATCGTTTTTACATTCCTCTCTTTAATAAGAGATTTGTATTGGCCTTTAGTGCCTCAATGGGAATGCAGGAAAATTACGCAACTAATGAAATTGTTGATGCTAACGGAGATAGACGTTCTGTGGGCTATATTCCCTCAATTAAAGTATTTAGATTAGATGGCTTTGATTTGGTTAGAGGTTATTCAGATAGTGAAATTAACCGCCTTCCAGGTGGTCAAGACATAACAGAAAAAAGAATCGAAGGGAAGGCCTATTTTGCCAACTTCAAATTTGAGCCAAGATACTATGCGAGTGAAACATTTGTGATTGGGCCATTTTTTGATGCGGGCCGATTATTCATAAATCATTTCAAGCCATTTGATTTAAGAACATCTGCAGGTTTGACCTTGAAATTTCTGACGCCTGTCGGTACATTAGATTTCGATTATGGTATAAAATTGAAGAGAAGGGACTTAGATAGCACCGGAACTGAGTCATTTGGAAGATTTCATTTGAGTATTGGGTATTTTTAACCCATTTCGTAAAAATGATGCTTGACTATGGGCCCAATAATCTATTATATACCTTCTACTTATGTAATTTGTTGAATTGAAGCTAAATAAAAGCTGTTGAAGGATTGTTCCTATGTATACTCAAAAATCGTTCGTGTTGAAACCTGCTGATGCAGAAAAGAATTGGTACCTCGTTGATGCTTCTGGGCAAACTGTTGGTCGTTTGGCTACAAAGATTGCTGATGTTCTTAGAGGGAAAAACAGCCCAAAATATACTCCACATACTGATTCTGGTGATTACGTTGTAGTAATTAACGCAGAAAAAGTTGTATTTACTGGTGATAAGCTTGATAAGAAAGTATACTACCGTCACTCAGGATACGTTGGTGGACTAAAAGAAAGAACTGCTCGTGAGCAACTTGATAGACAACCTACAAAAGTTCTTATGTCTGCTGTAAAAGGTATGCTTCCAAAGAACTCTTTAGGACGTAAGCAACTTACTAAGCTAAAAGTATTCGCTGGAACTGAGCACACTCATGAGGCACAACAACCTCAAGAGCTTAAATTATAATAGCAAACGATTAATTCGTAGATTAAAAGGATAGAAGCAAATGGCTGCAAAAGGTAAAACGTACGATGCTCATACTGTTGGTAGAAGAAAATCCTCTGTTGCAAGAGTTTACTTATCAGATACTGGTAAAGGATCTGTAACTATCAATAACCGTGATATTAAAGATTATTTCCCAAAAGCAACTGATCGTTATGTGGTTAATCAACCTCTTAACCTTCTTAAGATTGCTGAAAAATATGATCTTAAGATCAATGTAAGGGGAGGAGGAACAACTGGACAAGCTGGTGCTATTCGTCTTGGTGTTGCTCGTGCAATTCTTAAGTTAGACCCAACTGTTAGAGGTGAGCTTAAGCAAGCTGGATTCCTAACTCGTGACCCAAGAAAGGTTGAAAGAAAGAAACCTGGTCGTCCTGGTGCACGTAAGAGATTCCAATTCTCAAAACGTTAATATCGAATTTTATATTCAATATATTAAAGGCCATCTTCGGATGGCCTTTTTAGTTTTTATAGAAGATTTAAAAGTTCTTGTTCATCTTTCCAAAGTTTCCGAACTTATCCACTCTAGGTAATATACTCTGGTGAAAAATATTAAAAATATTTCCATTCGAGGGGCAAAAACCCACAACTTAAAAGAAGTTGATCTTGATATACCAATTCAGAAAATTAGCTGCATCTATGGCCCTTCAGGTTCTGGTAAATCGTCCTTGGCCTTCCATACACTCTTAGCGGAATCTAAGAGAAGATATTTGAATTCATTGCCAAATGATGTGAAATTTTTTTGGAATATGCCAACAGCTGCTGATGTGGATTCAATATATCCCGTGTTGCCAGTGTGGGGTTTAGCGCAGTCTAATCCAATCCTAGGGTCGCGCCCAAATTTTGCAGACTCAATGGGATTAACTGAAATGGTGCAAAGAATATTTCACAGTTGGGGTGAGTCTTGCTGTCCTGTGCACTTAAAACCATTAGCCCCTATTGATATCGATGAAACCTTCGCCAATGAACTCACTAAATTTAAGCTCAAGGAAAATGAGGTTCTCCATTTTTTAATTGATAGGAGCACTTATCAAGAGATCTTTCCTGAAGGACCTTTTCCCAGTAGAAGTTATGACTTCGAAGCTGATGAGATTGTATCCTTTGAAGAGGAGATGTTGTATTGGGAGCTTTTTAGAATAAAGCTCTCAGGCATAGATAAGCTCAAGAAGAAATTATCTGAATATCCTGTTGCAAGAAATAAGATCTTCTTTACCTTTAAAGAGAAGGGCGGTCTCCATAAGTTTCCAGAGGGAGGCGGTTATAAATGTGATGAGTGTGACTATACAGTGGATAGAATCAAATTCTCTCCAGATGAGTTGAGTCCGTATAGTGCCTCAGGGGCTTGTCCGGAGTGTAACGGACATGGAATGAATCTTGAGTACGATCGTAATAAGGTCGTAAAGTACCCGTATCTATCAATTGGAGAAGGTGCCATTTCATTGCTTGAGTCCTCTCATTTCTCTTATTTATTTCCTTACTTAGAAAAAGAACTTAAAAAGCAAAAGATAAGCCTGCATAAACCATTTGAAGAGCTTCCCCAAGATAAGCTATGGAAACTTTTAGAGGAAGGAAGTGGTGACTTTCCTGGCCTTAAGTCGTGTTATGACTATTTAGAATCAAAACGATATAAGAGAACCGTTAGAATATTTTCTCGCAAGCTTAAAACGGAAGTTCTCTGTAAGAGTTGTCACGGTACACGAATCAACCCTAAAGTTCACAATATAATCATTCCTGGTTCCGATTTAAGATACCAAGACTTTTTTAAACTGAGTTTAAATAGTTCACTTGAAGAAGTTGAGTCTATGAAATCAAGTGTGAGTCTGGACCAGGCATTTGAAAAAAGATTGATGGCCATCGAATCTGTTCTCAATATGGCAAAGGACTTAGGACTTGGTCGACTTCCCTTGATGAGAAAGGCCAAGAGTCTAAGTAGTTCAGAATATCAGCGATGTATCTTAACTAAGATTCTAAGTTATCAAGGCTCGGGATCTTTATTTATTTTAGATGAACCTTCTCGTGATTTAACGATAGAAGAACAAAAATCGCTATTCGATGCTCTTATTCATATTAAGAAGCAAGGAAATACAATTCTTCTCGTAGAGCATAGTGAGTATATGAAATCGCAATCTGATTTTTTGATTGAGATGGGTCCTGGTGCTGGGCCAGAAGGTGGGGAAGTACTAAAGACAAAGACACAACAGAAAAAAGATAAAGTAGGGGCTTTAGGAAAATTTAAGCTTAATCCGCAAAGTAGTAAGTCAAAGAGAAATATTGCAGTTGAGGAAATAGAAATTCAAGATCGTGAATTCCCATCTCTGCTTATACCTATAGGTAAGACAACGGCCATATGGGGAGATTCAAGCTCTCTAAAGAATACTTACCTCATTGATTATATGACCAATACTCTGAATTATTTAATCAATGATGAGCCTTTAACAGATATGACTTATCTGCGAGAAGAAAAGGTCAAAACAGATTTTAGTTTTGATGGTTTGTATGTCTTCGATTCTCAAGTTACGAGAACAAATTCACGATCGACTGTTGGAACTACGATTGGACTAAGTCCTGAGTTGAGAAAGCATTTCGCTAATCTTACTGTTTCCAAAAACTTGGGATTAAGTGCCGGTCACTTCTCTCCTAATTCGGAGCTTGGGAGATGTCCTACTTGTGAGGGAAAGGGAATTAAAGAAGTCGAGATGAGTTTCTTGGAAGATATCACACTGGTCTGTGATGACTGTGATGGAAAGCAACTGAGACCATTCATTTCAAATATCACAGATGGTAATTTTACGGTTTTTGAAGCTTTAAATAAGCCCATGCAAGAAGTAATTCCGCACCTTAACTTAACTCCAAAATTTAAAAAGATTTGGGATCTCGTTAAAATTTTAAAGCTAGAATATTTGAGTTTAAATCGTTCTCTAACGAGCCTTTCCGGTGGTGAGAGGCTGAGAATAAAGCTCCTTTCCCAATTATCAAAGAAACTAGAAAATAGCTTACTTGTCTTTGAAAATATAAGTTCAGGTCTCTCAGAGAAAGAAGTCCTCAAGCTCTTTGAGTTTATTGATTCATTAAAATTTAAGGGTAATACCTTAGTAGTTATTGATCAAAACCCCATAATCATTGAGAAATCCGAAAACTCTATTCAATTTAAATAGTCGACCTTTTTTGTAAAGTTTTGTCCTCATCCTACCGAATCATTAAATAGATAATGAGGTAGGAATGAAGAATAAGTTATTGAAAATTGGTATGTTGATGGGGATCTCCCTAAGTACATGGGCTACAACCTTTATTGAGACTCCGATTTCTGGAAGACTTGATATAGCTTCCGGAGCTGTTAGAGGAACTTTCTTAGGTTCTACATTTAAGAAAAATCCTGTGGGAAGAGTGGTTACGGAGGCCACTTTTCAAGTAAGTGCTGTTGCAGGAATCGAACCCAATGAAATCATAAATCGAAACACCTTTAAGGTTAGCTATCCAGGTGGTCAGTGGAATGGGATGACTTACAAAGTAAGTGGATCTCCTCAATTCAAAATAGGTGAAGATGTTGTTTTGATGGTTTCGAAAGGAAAATTTGGCTACATCTTACCTGATCTCAGTCTATCTAAATTCAGTGTTAAAGAATATGAAGGAAGTGAAGTTCTCGTTTCCAGTATATTTTCTGAAAAAGAGGGAATTGGTAGAATTAGTTTAGATGAATTCAATTCTCTTTCTCAAGAAAAGTTCGGAACTCAGCTGATCAGTTTTAATTCTGATAAACATATTCACACAAAAGAAAAAAGTAAGAGAATCGTTTCTCAAGACCTTCTAAATAATTATCAAGGTCGCAAGGCCACGCAGCGGAAACCTGCTTCTGTAGGACCTCAAGAGTCGGATGATAGTATTCCGATTTTTTGGTTTGCTTTCGCTCTTGGTTTTTTAGGGTTTATTTCAAATCTAGTTATTCGAGGAAAAGAGGAGTGAAACTAAAGTTTCTTTTTAAATTACTCCTTATCTCAATTATAAGTTCTGTAGAAACTTTTGCATTTGTTCATCAAAAAACAGTCGATGGTGAGAGTTTTACTTGGGGAGGCTCAAGTACAGATAATGTAAATATTTATGTTAATGGCGATAATTCATCAGGCATTCCAAATAACGATATAATAAGTCATGCTCTCCAATCTGCTAGTGAATGGAATCAAACGGGTGGTCCTAATATTCTAGTACGCTCTTGGAGCACAGGACCCAGAGATGCCCAAAATGATGTGTATTTCACAAACGATAGTTCAATGTTCTCCGGCTCATCGGTCTTAGCTGTTACGCAAAGTATTTATAATTCTTCAACGGGAAGAATTATAGAATCTGACATCTTAATTAAAGACTCCGTTTTGTTTTCGGGGAATAAATATGACGAGTTATTTATAGGAGATCTCATTTCGCATGAGATGGGACACCTCATTGGACTCGACCATTCTTCGATGCCTTTTTCTACAATGTTTTATAAGTTGATTAGAGGGCAGCAAACGATTTCATTTGATGATTTTATAGGAAAGAAGAGTTTATATGATCAAAGAAGTTATCAAGGAAAAATTCAAGGAAAGGTTGCAGGGGGATCAGATATTACTTCTGTATTTGGAGCAGATGTTAAACTTATCTCAAGTACGAGTGGTCAAGTCATAGCATCCACTCTGTCTGATGAAGATGGTAGCTATTCTTTTGAAGGAATTCCCCTTAACGATGTTTATTATATTTATATTTCGCCCTTTAAGGCCTTAGATACAGTATCTCAGTACTACCAAACAGTTAAAACAGACTTTTGTAGCAGTTTTAATGATTTCAGAGGAGCCTTTTATCAAGGGTGTGGAAATTCACGCAAAGGATACCCAATTGGAATTCATTTAACGTCGGAAAGGCCACAAGTGGACACAGGTATTATAAGCATTAAGTGTGGATTAGATACTCCTCTGGGGTATATGTCAGAAAGGGGTGTTGGAAGTTTTGAATTAGATGGTTCAGAAGATAAGTCTGGAGATTCTTTTGTTGGTTTCTTTTCTCATTCAGATGTTCAAGACCAACGAAATGATGAAATTCTTATTGATCTTAGTGAATTTGATTCGAGTGATGGAAATTACTATTTAGATTTAAGAGTTCTCTCACAGGAGTTTTATTCAAAGGTCGCCTATGAAATGGAAGTAAGTGTAGGAGCTCAAACTTATAATTATAGCTATAGTGTGACTTCTGATAATACTCCAAATCTTAATTTGAATGGTCGAATTCCCCTTGATTCAAGTAACCCCTACAATAATGTGTTCACCATTAAGATAACTCCTCAAGACTTTGATGAATTTAAAGACACGACCTCATTTGTATCAGAGTCTCTATTCTTTCCTTCATTTCAAACTTTTGGTGATGATAAATTCTTCTACCAATTCATTTATTACATAAGTAAGGAACAGCCCAATGGTGAGATTGAACTTCATGATCACTATGATTATCCACTAGACGGTGGGAATAAGAGATGTATGGATGGTCTAGAGACGTATAGCGTTAAATCAGCAGGTTCAGTTACCGGAATCACAAATTCTAGCTCAAGATCGAACCAGGAAAAAGGTGCACTAGCATGTGGCAGTGTGGCATTTGTTGATGGGGGAGGAAATCCACCTAAAGGTAATGGACCAATGACTGTCATGGTGGGCTTTCTACTGACCCTGCTGCTTGGATTTGCTCAGGGAGATAAATCTCAAGGCCGTAAAGGATAAAAATAGTTTTTAGTATTCAAATTCTCTAGATTTCTAGTATCCTTAAAGGGATGAAATTATTAAAGAACATTATCCTTTTTACCTTTGTTGGCCTTTTTCTTAGTGATTCCGTATCAGCTCAGAATCTTTTACAAGAAAGAATCCGAAGAATCTCATCGCGCAAGCGTTCTATTTATTTAGATACTGGAATTTTTCACAACGGTGGCCCAAAGATAAATTCAAAACTTAAGGCCGTTCGTCATAGCTTCTCCCCTAAAAGAGGCTATGAGCGTGTCGTATTTGACTTTACAACGAAAGAGCTTCCTCGAGTTTATGGATATATTTCTAGAGATGAAAATAAATTATTTCTCGACTTGTTTGAAACAGATGTTCCAGCAAGTTTGACATCTTTTGGAGATAGTAAGTTTGTGAAAGAGCTTTTATTCTTTCCTATCCAAAAAGACACACTTTCTGTCGAAGTAATATTCAAATCAAATGTAACTCTTGATGTTTTCTATCTATCTAACCCTGGTAGATTAGTAATAGATATCAAGAAGTAATCTACTTCAAATTAATTTATATCGGCCCTCAAGGGAGAAAATATGTCAGATATCGAAAATGAATATCAAGTTCAGATAAAACCAAATCAGGATAATAACTTAACTCTTCCCGATGAAGTTGTAATTATACCTATTATGAATAGTCCCATTTTCCCTGGGATGATTGCTCCTATTATTCTTTCTGAAGATAAGTTCACTCCTGAGTTGGATGACTACTTAATGAAGACAGGGTTCGTTGCTCTAAATCTTGTTAAGTCTGATTTGAAAGATGAAAATGGTGACTTTGTTCCAGAAGAGGAAATCGATCTTGATCAAAGAGTTATCAAATCTAAAGATATTTATAAGGTTGGAGTTCTTTGTAAGGTTGTAAAGAAGCTTAAACTTCCAGACGGTTCAGTGAATGTTTTAGTTCATGGAGTTAAGAGATATAGAGCTTCTAGTTATATTTCTGAAAGACCATTGATTAAAGCTGATTTTGAGGTTTTTGATGACATCCTAGAAGCGGATGAAGAGCTAGATGCCTACACAAGATCGGTTATTAATCAGGTAAAGAAATTAAGTGAGATCAATCCTTACTTCAATGAGGAAATGAAGCTTGCGATGTTGAATTCACCATCACCTGGTTCACTAGCAGACCTTGTCGCCTTTGCTATTTCTTTAGATATTCCTGAAGCTCAAGACTTTCTAGAAACACTAGTCGTCAAGAAGAGGTTTGCAAAACTTCTTGTATATTTGAGAAGAGAGAAAGATGTTGCTGATATTCAGAAAAAGATATCGGATGAAGTGAATGATAAAGTTAATAAATATCAAAGAGAGTATTTTTTAAGAGAGCAACTCAAGGTAATCCGTTCCGAACTCGGTATGGATGATGATGAGAAATCTAGAGATATCAAACTCTTTGCTGAGAAGATTGAAAAACTTAATCTTCCTGAAGAGGCAGCTAAAGCAGCACAAGAAGAGTTAGAGAGACTTGAAGTTATTCCTGATAGCTCTCCCGAATATAATGTTACACGTACCTACTTAAATTGGATGTGTGACCTTCCTTGGTCTGTTTCTACTCCAGAAAATATAGAAATGGATAAGGCCAAAAAGATTTTAGAAAAAGATCATTATGGTCTTGAAAAAGCAAAAGAGAGAATCCTCGAGTTTTTAGCCGTTAGAAAGCTTAAGCCTGAATATGATGGAACGATTCTTTGTCTTATGGGGCCTCCAGGTGTAGGGAAAACTTCTTTAGGTAAGAGTATTGCTGAATCTCTTGGTCGTAAATTTTATCGTTTTTCACTCGGTGGAATGAGGGACGAGGCTGAAATTAAAGGACATAGAAAAACATATGTTGGAGCAATGCCGGGTAAAATTTTACAAGCTCTCAAGAGAGTTGAAGTAAATAATCCAGTGATCATGCTTGATGAAATTGATAAACTCGGAAGTTCTTTTCAAGGGGATCCAGCAAGTGCGCTCTTAGAAGTTCTAGATCCAGAGCAAAATAAAACCTTTATTGATCATTATTTAGATATTTCATTCGATCTTTCTAAAGTTCTTTTTATTGCTACGGCTAACTATATTGGGAATATTCCAGCTCCATTGCTTGATCGTATGGAAGTGATAGAGTTGTCTGGTTACACAATTGAGGAAAAGGTTTCTATTGCTTCAAAATGGGTAATCCCAAAGCAATTAAAGAAACATGGTCTTTCTAAACAAGATTTTTCTCTTTCAGCTACAACAATGAAGGCGCTTATCACAGATTATGCTCGTGAGCCGGGTGTGAGAATGATGGAGCAATTTATTGCCAAACTATGTAGAAAAGCTGCTTTGATAAAAGTTTCTTCAAAGAGACATAAGAAATTCTCACCTAAGCCAATAGATCTAGAGGAACACTTAGGTTCTGCAAGATTTCAATCAGAGAGAGCTCAAAAGAGTCTTTCTGTTGGTGAAGTAACTGGACTTGCTTGGACTTCTTATGGTGGTGAAATTCTCTTTATTGAAACAATTCCTTTGCGTGGTAAGGGAACATTTAAGTTAACTGGGCAAATGGGTAGCGTAATGAATGAGTCTGCTAACATCGCCTACAGTTACGTGAAAAGTTTACTTGAAGAAGACCTGGAAAAAATTGAAACCAAGAAGAAGAAAACAAAAGGTGATAAGGAGACTGCAGAGGCGGTAGACTTCCTTTCTAAACATGAAGTCCACCTACATCTTCCAGCTGGAGCGACTCCTAAAGATGGGCCTAGTGCAGGGATTACAATGGCATTAGCTCTCTATAGTCTTGCAATTCATACTAAAATTAAGTCTGGGCTTGCGATGACAGGAGAGTTGAGTCTAACAGGAAAGGTTCTTCCCGTTGGTGGGATAAAAGAAAAAGTTCTTGCAGCTAAGAGAGCAGGGATTAAAGAGGTTATTCTGCCTAAGGCATGCGAAAAAGATTTAAAAGAAGTTCCAGAGAGACATCGTAAAGGATTAAAATTCCATCCGGTATCTCATTTTGATGAAGTCTTAAAAATAGCACTTCCTCGCCACAAGAGACCGTAAGTCTTAAAAAATTCATAAATTCTTATAAGCCTATCTCAATGAGATAGGCTTTTTTACATGGGTTTGAGAGATTCCTTTTAAAGCGCTCCTTCCATTGGTATCAAAAACTAAATTTAAATTGATGAGTTTTCATATCGGGGGATCTATGAAAAAGGTAATATCATTTTTAATTATTTTTAGTGTATTTCAAATCGAGGCAGCTTCCTTTCCAAGTGAAGAATTCATGTCTCTTAATGAGCAGAATGAAAAAATAGAAGAGGTGGCCAAGTCGTTACGCCGTGAGCACTGGATTAACGGCTACGAAGACGTAGAGAGTTCTGAAGAGTATGTAACGGAATCTTGGTTGAATGATTATGTGAGGAGAGATCATCTTTTTGAAATGAATTTATATGATGACGAAGTTGAAGAACTTTATGAATGTATTTCGAAAAATAACTGTGAACTCTACTATGTCAGTGTTTCAAGTGACTATATGGGTGGTTACGGTGTCGAAGGGAATTTTATTTTACTTTATACTCAAACGAAGAAGTATTATAAAATTTCACATGTTGTTTATGCTGAATAGCTGAAAATAAAAAACCCTCCAATATGGAGGGTTTTTTTATATAAGTGTAATTTTGTTTTTGACTAAAATTCGTCTTCGTCGTACTCAGCAACTTCAGTGTGCTTAACTTTTCCAGCAGCTACTTCTCTTAATGCCGTAACGATATCTTTATTTTTACTCTTAACAAGGCGGTCACTACCTTCTTTAAGTTGCTTAACTCTCTTTGTAGCTAAGTGAACAAGTTCATAGCGATTTTCTACCTTTTCAAGGCAATCTTCAATGGTGATTCTGGCCATTACGGAACTCCTAAATTGTTTAGACTAACTCCCATAATTAAGGCATTCAACGTGGAATGTCAATAGGGGAAGCTTTAATATACAGTGGATTAATCATGATACATTGAGTCTACAAGTGCTGTAAACTTATTATAAAGCCGTGCTTTCTTTACCTTCCCGGAGGGAGTCATAAATTGACGATTATCCGTGATATCGATGGGAAGTATCCTAAAGTGTCGGATTTGTTCATACTTAGGAAGAAGCTTATTCACATCGTCAATTTCCATCTGGATAAGCTCCTGGATGCCCACGCGAGAGGCTAATTCCTCTACAGAAAGGTGAGATTTAAGAAGGCCATCCTCAAAGAGCTCTCTAAAGTTCTCTTTGGAAATTCCTACAAGACCAGAGAGGTACTTCTTCTTGTCTCCGACAACCATAAATTGGGAAATATGAGGGCGCTCACACATGAGGACTTCAATCTTTTGAGGGGCAACATTCTTCCCGCCTGAAGTGATAATGAGATCCTTTTTACGATCTGTAATATAGAGATAGTTGTCTTCATCGAGGTGGCCAATATCACCGGTTTTGAAAAAACCATCATCGGTAAATTCAGCGTCGTCATATTCTCCACTGAGATACTGAGAAAAAATGGATGGGCTTTTAATTAAGATTTCTCCATCGTCATCAATTTCAATTTCAGTATGAGGCAGAGGAATTCCAACACTGGCAGCCTTAGGTTTTTCAAAAGGATTGAAAGTACATGGACCAAGGGTTTCGGTTAGTCCATATCCTTCGAGTATAGGAATGCCTAGGTCTTGAAAAAAATAGAATAATGATTTGGATAATGGGGCTCCTCCCGAAACGATAAATCGAATATGGGGAGATATTTGATCCTTAATAGGCTTAAAAAAGTATTTTTGAGAATAAATATAAGCCTGTTTTTCAAGGGTTGAAGGACCTTGCCCTGAAGCTATTTTTGAATGGTAATTCTTGGAAATTGCCCTATTGGTTTCATAGAGCTTTTTGAAAAGGAGTCCTTTTGCAGCAATATGATTTTCAATTCTTTCTTTCATCTTTTCTAGAATTCTGGGAACAGTGATGAAAAAGCTGGGTTTAGTCGCTGAAAGATCATTAATAAAGGAGGTCGTTCCATTACCAAAGAAGACATGAGAGTCGAGACTTAGATGCAATAAAGAGTCACACCTTCCCAATATATGAGAGAGAGGAAGATGAGAAAGGGAACAATCCTTTGTTGTTATTTTTCCTTCCATGAATATAGCAATATTTTCAAGGAAAGCGACCAAAGCACTTTGGGGAAACATAACCGCCTTAGATATGTCGGTCGTTCCTGATGTGTAGACTATGGTCGCCGTATCATCGGGAGAAGTATAATTGCTTATTTCACTAAAAGTTGGCAGTTCTTGATTCTTTGATTGAGCAAGTAGGTCGCTTAAGAAGGAAATATTTTTGGGAATATCTGTAGTTTGAAGCTCTTCTTCAAAGAGTATAAATTGCTGGACCTTTTGGGCTACTTTTTTAATTTGGGAATATTGCTGCTTATCCTGACAGAAGAAGTAATCTGCTCCTGTGTTTTCAACAATTTCAATAACTTCAGAGTCAATTGTATTAGGGTAAATAGGAATAGAGATAGCCCCCATCATCATTAAAGAGAGGTCTGTGAGATGCCACTCTAGAGAGTTGGAGCCCATAATGGCCACACGGTCACCATGTTTAATTCCGAGGGTTTGCATGGCCAAAATATAGGCCCGCAGTTCCTCACCGTAATCGAAGAAGTTGTAATGAATAGGCCTGCCTTTTCTTGAGTGCCCAATGGCCACCTGAGAAGGAGACTTTTCAATTTTGTTTTTCAATATTTCAGCTAAGTTCATAATTTCCAATACTTAGGAGTTAAAATGGAGTGTATTGCCGTAACCTATTGTCTATCAAAGACAACTTCTGTTGATCAAGATAATTATATCTTCCACTTTAAGGGATTTTTTATGGGGAATAAAATAGAGGCAATTAAGGTTGTTTCAAAAAATGAAGAATTCTTCATTGGGGAGGAATACATACTTCACCTTAGAATAAGGGAAGTTGATAAGAAAACTCTGGTTGCTAAATGCATCAGAAAAAAAGTCCTAGGTGAAATTAGATCTGATTTTCTTTAAGCTAGGGTAGAATAAATAAAAAGGAGTGAGTTGTGACTGTTGAGAAAAAAGACTTGGTTTCAGCATATGATCTTGCCATGGGAGAGCGAAAGTTTCTTCACGATTTAAGTAATAAACTCCTTGTTGTTCAAGGCATGTCAAAAACCGTACTTAAGAAGATAGAGTCTAACGAAGCAATGACGGAGAAAGAGTTGAATAGGCTTATGAAAGTCGTAAAGGCCTCTGATGCCATGATTGAGCTGCTTCAAAGACGAAGAGAAGTAGTACATGAAGAATGTAAAATAATTGGCTCTCAAGTAGAGCAACAGCCTGAGCAAGCTTAAAAATTAGATTCTTTTGTAAGGAAGGGAATTAAAGTTCGTAAGAATTATAAGATCTCCCTCTGAGGATTCAATTTGAGTTAGTTCTGAATGAATGAATAAGCGAAGTTTTTCGATAAATGATTTGTAGTCCTTCTCAAGAACAGAAACCATCGAGTTTTCAAAAAATGCTAAATCTTTATTACTAAAGTGTTCTTCAACCCGTTTTGATCCCTCATTAATAAGTGCTCGTGTCATAGAAAGAGCAAAGTCACTATATTGAGAAGGAATTCTTAGGTGGGAAGAGATGAGTTGATAAGTTTGATTCTGATCTTTTGCTACAGAGTTAAACTCGATTAAAGTTTTTAAAGCGAGGTGAATTGTGTCTTGTGGTAAGTCAGTCAATTCTTCAATATCCTTTATGGTGAACCCTTCTTTTTTGATTAGACCGATGCAGCAGTATATCAGTGCAAAATCACACTCGTTTAAATCTTTAGGAAGAGCTGTTAGAAATGAAGTCGAAAAATGATCTTGAGTTATTCTTATTTGAGAACGAATGACTTTCTTTTCATTTGGAGAGTTTGAATGGTCTAAGGAACACAAGAGATAGAGTAGGGAAAACTCATAGTCATTAAGAGAAAAGACAGACTTTAAAATTTCACATTTTTTTAAAGGTAGTCTCTTTTCACCTTTTAAGATAGCAGAAATGTGACCTTTAGATTTATACTGAAGTTTGTTTGCCAGGCTTTGTAGAGAAAGCGGACTCTTATTTCTTTTTAGAGAAAATAAGCCTGAAAAAGCTTCAGAGAAAGAGTCCGATTTCAATATGATTGGGTTAATACCGCCTTCGTTCATAATGAGTCCAAGCGAAGACAATACCCTAAGCATTGGTTAGTCATGAATATTAATTTTAATGGGCTGATCATTAATTAAACATTGTATTTGATTATGGGGTAAAGAAAAAGAAACTTCTCCCTCCATTGTTATATTTTTGTTGATGAATAAATATTCGTCTTCATTAGGATATGCGCCAAAAATATCAGACTGGGAAGAAAGTCTGGTCTGCTGTGTTTGACCTAAGGAAAACGATAGGCCTTCGCAAGTTAATTGCCATTTGAAAATATCTACATGGGTGTTGTTGAAAAACGAAAAGGATGCTTTTTGAGACTTATGAGATCCTTCTTTGAGAGATATTTCAAGTTGAATAAAGTTTTCGTTTTGATCAGGTATAATAGCTTTAAAATACTTAGTATCTTGAGAATTGAAGTCTAAACCCTTGATCGTGGCAAAGAAATGATTTGAATCTGATTTAAGGATTGAAAATTCTGAATCCTTATATTTACAAGTAGCAAAGGACGATAGTGATTCGGGAATAAATTCAGTTTCGTTTAGTAGAACTGGACTAAGGTTAATGGAGGCTGAATAAGAACCAGTATAGTCAGTTGAAAGAGTAACAAGAAAATTTTCAGTTCCTTCATTGAAGCAAAGAACATCAAAAGATTCTTGGTATTCATATTTAACTTTAGTGTTTGAACCATGAGAGCCTTTACTTTCTGAAAGTAAGAACTTTTTATCTTCATCATAAATAATATAATCGTTTTTAACGTAATCATTACCCATGGAAGTAAAAGCACAGGAATTAATAAGGCTTTGATCTCTTTTTATGTCGAAGAGGTTTTCGTGATAGGATAGAGTTGGTCTTGTGTTAACTTGCTTTTGATACATGGAAATGTAGTTAGAGCCAGTATCCTGATCATCTTCAATAATAGGGTCAAGACGGTCAAAACAGAAGTTTGATGAGAGCAAATGTTTATCTTTTAAAGAGTGGAAGTTGTTAATCGTTTTTAAAATCCACTCCTCAAAGAAAGGAACAAAAGTACTGACACCTGGCTGTTTTTTTTGTGCACAACCGATTCCGAAACTTGTTATACCAATAAGGTGGGTTCCGTTTTCTGTTTTAACAATTAATGGGCCTCCAGAATCGCCTTGGCACGTATCTTGTCCATAACCCTTTTGTGATGTTGTACAAATCTGTGACTCATTTAAGTTAAGTTGAGTATATAAAGGATTCAACTTAGTACACTCTTCTATACTAAGTAGATTTAAGTCGACTGCTTGAAGGTTGTCACTTGCTAAAAATCCATAGCTAGTTGTGTTGCCAAAGCCTACCGCCTGAAGTGGATATGTCGACCATGGTGAAGTTGGATTTGAAAACTGAATTGAGTCGTCTTTTAATACGATCTCTTCTTCAACGTAAAGTAGGGCAATATCATTTTGAATAGTTATTGGGTTATATTGAGGATGAGGAAACACAGCCTTAACTTCAATCTTATGATTGGGAATCGAGCTTCTTAAAACTACAGAAGGACTTATATATAAAGATGTATCAGAAAGACTTTCAAGGCAGTGAGCTGCAGTAAGAATCCAGTTAGGCTTGATGATCGTTCCCCCGCAAATCGTAGTAAATTCATTTTCTGAATATGTGCTAATCGCTGCATGGAAATGAGCTTCATCTATATCCCATCCTCCGATGATTTTTGATGAAGCTAATAGGTTTGAATTTATAGATAAAAAGTAGAGAACTAAAATTATTTTTAAGTTTTGATACATGATTTTTCTCCTTTTAAGTTTAGGAGAGGACAATAGCTTTATTGATATAAGAAGTTGAGAGAGAGGGGAAGAAACGGTTCTTTTTGAAGAATGAAAAAGAAGAACGATACTTGGGAAGCATCGTTCTTATTAAAATTAGTTATTTCCGACACTTAATCTTGGAAAAGGTGAAACGGCTTGGTCACAACCTAAGGTTACATCAGCCCTACCCTCAAGGTAGCTGTCAAAGATCATGTTAAGCAGTTTATTACCAAAGATGGAGCATTCTGTTCTTGAAGAGCAACCTTGAGCAGAGCTTTTATAACTTAATACGAACATCGTTTTAGCTCCTCTGCTAAGAGGTGTAACTGATTCAATGGCCAAAGGCATTCTTGGATGATCCTCTCTCTCAATAAACCAATTTTCAAACTCCTGATCAAGTCCCCACATGTCCATGCTATTATCGAAGATCACAATAAGATCTTCTTTTTCAACATTACAAGCAGGAATCTCAAGAGCAAAAATGTGAGATGAAAATAATAATGAAATAAAAATAAAAGATTTGATAAACATATATACCCCTTTGTTTTGTCAGTATGTATATATGATTTATTGGACTTGTTTTTCAACAATTGAGAAAAAAAGCGTTCTTTTTTCGAATTTAAAAAAAAGAACGCTAAAAATGAATGTAATATTTACAAGTTTGAGATTTTGAACGACTTAATTTTTGTAGGTTTTATATACAAATTTTCGACATTCTTGTTTGTGAAGAGCGATAAAGCGATCACACTTTTTTAGTTCTTCTTTGAATGGATTATTAGGATTAATTTTAACCCCGTCAAATGTGCTAGATTCTTTATTGGTACTTGGCGAATTAGCTTCTAGAGCTTGGATGGCTTGAGCTTTAAGAACTTCCAGCTTTTTTGGGTTACTTTGATTCAAAGTAATATTTGTACATTCTTCACTTAATAGATCGAGAAGATAATACTTCTTTGTATAATCAACACTAAAGACTTCACTAGGTTTAATGTCATAAGATTTCATAATATAGTTTAATTTAGTTTTCTGAGAATCAAAAGGAATGGTTAAAACATTTAGTGTACAGCTATTAATTTCTTGGTTAGACGGTTTTCCTGTTCCAACGCTCGCTGGAATGTGATGGGCACAACTATTTAGCAAAAGAGCTAGTGTAAATGCTGCTAGGGTTTGAGTTTTCAATTTATCTCCTTATATTTAAATATTAGTCGACTTTAACTTCGACATGATCTCCAATCATAAAGGTGGGAATTTCGAAGTGAATACTTTCTGACTTTGGTTTAAACTCGGAGAGTTCAGTTATAGCGGCATCATCTTCAGTATGGAGAACTTTTAGTTCACCAATTTTAACTCGATAGTTATATTTCTTCTTCGTTCTATAGGGATCAACACGACTAATAACTCTATAGACATCAAGTACCGTTCCTTGATCGAGTCCTTGTTTGGTGCCCATATTTACGTAGAAGTTCTTATTTATAATTTCGTTTTCGTATCCCATTGGAATATTCTGAGTCACAGAGTAGATGATATACTCTCTGGGATAGACACTTGATAGCACTAAGCTAAAAAATAAAAAGATTAATAAGCGCAGGTTCATTCGTTTCATAAGTCCTCTTCTTGCAGGAAGGAAGTGGTACCTTCAACAACTCATCGGTATAGAGGGGCTTAGAATGAATTTGACAAAAATCTAGAGTAAATATGGGGAAGATTTTTCCCCACTAAGAAGGCTAATCTTCTAATTTCAGGTACTTCATATTGTTGTAAATTAGGTCACTATGGCGATAGTTATGAAGTTCACCATGAAAGAGAACATAATTTCTAGAGTAGTACTGCATAATCCAAGGAAGGTCTTCAAAGACTATATTTTCCATTTCTTCCATAAGATCCCATTTTCTCTCGCCATCTGGAAGAAATTTAAGCTCTTGAAATAGTTTATCAAATTTTGGATTACTGTAATAAGTAACATTAGGCCCCGGACTTCTATTCTTTGTAAGGAGAAGTTGAAGTACATTCTCTGCATCTGGGTAGTCGAGAGTCCAACCATCTTGCCAAAATTGGAGTTCACCAGCTTCAGCTTTTTTGAGAAAATTAGGAAAGGTGTTGGTCATTACTATAGTTTCTATACCCAATTGCTTGAGCTGAGACTGAATGAATTCTCCTCTTTGCCTATGGATTCCTGCAGTTCCTCTAACATCAAAAACAACAGGCTTGAGGCCTTTACCGTTAGGGTAGCCAGCTTTAACCATTAATTCCTTCGCTTTTTTTAGATTATAGGAATAGGGAAGGACTTTACTGGGGTTGTAACCAGGTATACCCGGTGGGTAAATGCTATTTGCCTTTTGACCGATATTATTTGTGAAGAGCTCAATGAATCTATCATAGTCTATGGCATAGGCTATCGCTTTACGTAAGGCCTTATTCTTGGCAAATACCGAGTCTCTCATATTGAAGGATAACCACCAGTAGGTGAGCATAGGGAAGGCCTGCATTTTAATATTTTTCTTTTTAAGTTCTTCTGTCAGGGTTCCTTGGGGTGTAAGGGCCGTATCGTAAATTTCCTTGGGGATATTTTGAAGAATGTGAATTTTCTTACTGAGAAAATTTAGCCAGCGGGTCTGACTTTCTTTCATAATTCTAAAATTGATTCCATCAAGAAAAGGAATTTTCTTTCCCGCATCTTTGAGCAGTCCACGACTATGAGCGAAGCGATCTCCTTGGCTTGGATAGTAGCTTTCATGGTAGTCAGGGTTTCTAACTAAGGAAACACCAGAGAGATGGTTCCACTTCTTTAGCATGAAAGGACCTGTTCCAATAATGCGATCATTCATTTTATTATCATATTTAATTAAAGCCTCTTTTGGCATGGGGGCTGTAAAGCTCATGGCCAAAGCTGCATTCATTTGAGGATAGGGCTCAACTAAATCAATGATAAGGGTATGGTCATCAGGAGTCTTGAGTCCTGAGATATTTGTTTTAAGAAAGAGATCGAAGTTAGAACCAACTTTTTCTCTAAATTCATTAATTCCTTTGATCTTGCCATCAAAGAGCCACCATCCACTTGATGCATTTGGAATGAAGGCCAGTCTTTTAATTTGGGTAACAAAGTCTTCTGCTTTTACGAATCGTGGCTTATCTCCAAAAGCAGGATCTGGGTGATAAGGGATATTTTCCTTAATTTTGATAATATAGCGTAATCCGTTTTGCTCAATCTTTGGCAATGATTTCGCTATAAGGGGAACAATTGTGTAAGGTCGCTTAAGATAATGGTACTCAAAAAGTGGCTCTACACATTGATGGATCACGGTTGCCGAGAGAGTATCGTAGCTTGTGGTAAGGTCGAGTGTTCTAACTTCACCAGATAGAGGATACTCTAAAATATTACCTTCTCCTTTTTTGCTGTCATTGGTACAGGAGATAATTCCTAGCAAACAGAAGAAAAAGAGAGATAATTTAAAGAGCCTAATTTTGTCTACGATCATCACGATTCCATCATTATAAGTTTTCTAATATAAGTGATTTCGCCTTTTCAACTAAGGGCGCTGTATCGGCTAAGTCCCCACTTCCTTGGGCCATATCAGGACGGCCACCACCTCTTCCATTGATCAAAGAAAGAACATCACCAAGAATCTTATTACAGGGAATGCTTAGCTTCTTAGAAGATCTTAAGAGAACAGATAATTTACCTTTGTTCTCTGAGGTCAACATCACAACACCTTTTGGATTCTTATCAAGAAATAAATCACTCATCTTTCTTAAGTCAGAACCTGCAGGGGTTTCTGCAAATTTAAAAACGACACCGTCTTTCAATTCTTCAGGATTACTAAAGAGTTCGTCCGATTTAGATGCCGTTAGTTTGGCTTGAAGTTTCTGTATTTCTTTATTGGCCTTCTTAATTTCATCTTGCAGAGAAATAAACTTGTCTGCAATTTTATCTTCCTTGGAGGAAGTCATTAATTCTAATTCTCTGAGAATGTCACTTCTAGATTTTAGTCTTTGAACCGCATTCTTAGAGGTTGTAGCTTCAATTCTTCTCACCCCTGTGCTTAGAGATGATTCTGAAATGATAGTGAAGAGGCCAATCTCACCTGTGTTAGCAACGTGAGTTCCCCCACAGAGTTCTGTTGAGAAGCCACCCATTTCTAAAACGCGAACTGACTCGCCATACTTTTCTCCAAAGAGAGCAAGAGCTCCTCTGCTAAGAGCATCGTCCATTGTGGTTTGTGTTGCTTGTACATCTACAGCTTTTTGAATTTCACGATTAACGAGTGCTTCAACAGCATCAAGTTCATCTTTCGTTAACGCCTGCATATGAGTAAAGTCAAAACGTAATCGTTCTGGATTTACCATGGATCCACTTTGCTTTACATGATCACCAAGGACCTGGATTAAAGCAGCTTGAACTAAGTGAGTTGCTGAGTGGTTTCGAGCGGTAAGGTTTCGATCTTCTTGATTCACCTCTAATGAATAAGTTTTACCTTTCTCTAGAAGTGCAGATTCTGTACTGTCCACAAAGTGAACATAGAGATCATCAACTGGTTTTTGAGTATCAAGTACTTTAACTTTTTTATCTGAAACACGGATAAAACCATTGTCTCCAACTTGACCACCGCCCTCAGCATAAAATGGTGTTTGATTAAAAACAAGTCCCGCTTTTTCACCGAGATCTATAATATCTAAAAGCTTACCTTCAGCGTTACATGTATCGTAACCTAAGAATTCTGTTGCTCCGGCTTTTTCTTTAGCTGCATGAAAGACTTTGTCGTCAAGATTCATAGCACCTTTCCAAGACTTTCTTGAATCTTCCTTTCTTTCTTCCATGGCCTTATCAAAGCCTTGTGAATCAAGCTCTATACCTCTTTCTTTTAAGATTAATTCTGTAAGGTCTAGAGGAAAACCATAGGTATCATATAGTTTAAAGGCAGCTTTACCGTCAAAAATATTCTTTTTAACATCTTTCTTTATGGCCTCTTCTAAATATTTTAGCCCTTGGTCTAAAGTCTCTTGAAATTTGTCTTCTTCAAGTTTTAGAAATTTTACCGCTAATGATTCATTGGCCTTATTTTGTGGATATTCTTCGCCAAGTTCTTTTAAAACTATAGGTGCGAGCTTCGAAAAGCTTCCTTTTGGCGCCTCGAGATCTTTTAGAAATCTAACGGCCCTACGAATAATTCTTCTTAGAACATAACCTCTTCCTTCATTAGAAGGAATTACACCGTCAGTAATGAGCATCGTACATGAACGGATGTGATCAGCTACAACTCTCATTGCTGTTGTGTATTTTTCATCTTCGTATTTTTTACCTGTTATTTTAGAAATTTCAGAAATAATTGGAGTAAAGGAATCTGTATCATAGTTCCAGTAAACTCCTTGCATTACTGCTGCGATACGCTCTAGTCCCATACCTGTATCGATAGACTTGTTAGGAAGTTCTTTTCTTCCTCCTTTTCCATCTTTTTCATACTGCATAAATACAAGATTCCATACTTCGACGTATCTCATTTCATCATCTAATAGATCTTGACCTTCGCCTGGAGTAAACCCTGGAGTCGTATATTTTTCTCCGTGATCATAGAAAATTTCTGAGCATGGACCACATGGACCAACGTCTCCCATTTCCCAGAAGTTATCTTTGTCACCTTTTTTAAAGATCTTTTCTTTGGGAACACCAATATGGTTCTCCCATAGATCAAAAGCTTCATCATCTGAGTAGTGAACAGTTACATAGAGTTTTTCTTCTGGGATCGAAAGTTCTTTGGTAAGAAATTCCCACGCCATGGTTATGGCCTCTTTTTTAAAATAATCACCAAAAGAAAAGTTTCCTAGCATTTCAAAGAAAGTATGGTGGCGTGCCGTTAAACCTACATTTTCTAAGTCATTATGTTTACCACCGGCGCGAACTACTTTTTGGATCGTTGTGGCCCTTGAGTAGTCAGGCTTCATTTTTCCCGTAAATACATCTTTGAATTGATTCATTCCCGCATTGGCAAAAAGAAGGGTATCATCATTGAGAGGAACGAGAGGTGAGGATGGAACTTTTTCGTGTCCTCTTTTAAGGTAAAACTCTGTAAATTTAGATCTAATTTCTTGAACTTTCATGTGTATTCCTACTACTCCATAACGGCAATTAAATTACCTACAGGTATAACACAAGACAGCGATAAAAGTAATGGGAAACCCTATTCTCATAGGGAATTAGGCAAGTCTTTAAGATGGAAATAGTTCGTCGTAAACTTGGCCATAGACACGAGAAGCATCACTGATTGAGTAGCCTCGATTTATGCAATATCGAAGTACCTTTTGGCGTAGCTTTTCTTTATCTTTAACAAATTCACCATCAAGATGAAGCTTTTTTTCTATCATGAGTTTGAGTTGACCCTGATGATTGAGCCCTATTTCATGCATGATATTTTCAATATGCTCTGCTGTGGTGTGGCACTGCTCTTGAGATAATCGATACAAGATAACATTCGCTGCATAACCCTTGCGAAGGAAGCCTTTAATTCTTGCTTCAATATAGAGATCTTCACGTAGGTAATTCTTTTCTAGGAGTTCGGCAATGAGCTTTTTGGATAGTTCAGAATTATAGCCCTTATCCCTTAATTTTTGCTTTATTTTATGAACAGAATAATCTTTCTTGGCCAGAAGCTTGATCGTGTATTGATACGCTCTCTTATAGAGTTTATCAAAATCTTCTTCTCCTTGATCTTCAAAAGAGAGGTCTTGGAAATCCTCTAAATCTTGAGATGGGTCTTGGGAAAAGATATCATTTTTGTCGAAGTTCATAGAAATAAAAAAGGGGGCATTGAGCCCCCTATGTCTTTAATTTGTTTACTGTACAGTTTTCTTGCTTTTACGAGCTTTCTTTGGTGCTGGAGTATCTTCAATGATCTCACCAGTTTCTGGATCAATATTGTCTGCTTGAGCTTCCTCTTGAGCAGGTAGTTCAGCAAGACCAAACTTGGCCAATACTTTTGTTTTGATCTCTTCAAGAATTTCTGGGTTTTCATTAAGGAAGGTCTTGGAGTTTTCACGACCTTGTCCAATTTTACCGTTGTCATAAGAGAACCAGGCGCCAGCTTTTTCTACAATGCCATTTTGTACAGCTAGATCAAGTAGGTCCCCTGTTTTAGAGATACCTTCTCCATACATGATATCAAACTCAATAAGTTTGAATGGAGGAGCTACTTTATTTTTAACAACTTTGATCTTCGTACGGTTACCGATAACTTGGTCACCATCTTTAATAGCACCAGTTCTTCTAATATCTAGACGAACAGAAGAGTAGAATTTAAGAGCGTTCCCACCTGTCGTCGTCTCAGGGTTACCAAACATAACACCAATTTTCATTCTTAACTGGTTGATGAAAATAACTGTACAGTTTGAACGAGAGATCGAACCTGTGAGTTTTCTTAGGGCTTGAGACATAAGTCTTGCTTGTAGACCCATGTGAGAGTCACCCATTTCACCTTCTAGTTCAGCTCTAGGTGTAAGAGCTGCAACAGAGTCAACGATAAGAAGGTCAACTGCTCCTGAACGAACAAGCATATCTGTAATTTCAAGAGCCTGCTCACCTGAGTCAGGTTGAGAAATAAGAGTGTTGGGAATATCTACTCCAAGCTTTTCCGCATATACAGTATCAAGCGCGTGCTCTGCATCGATGAAAGCTACTGTTCCACCTTGCTTTTGAGCTTCTGCTGCAATGTGAAGAGTTAGAGTTGTTTTACCAGATGATTCTGGTCCATAGATTTCAATGATTCTACCTTTTGGAATACCACCAATTCCTAAGGCAAGGTCTAAACTTAAACAGCCTGTTGGAATAGCAGGAACTTTAGCTTGTTTACCATCCTGATCAAGCTTCATGATGGCGCCTTTCCCAAATTGTTTCTCAATTGTAGAAAGAGCCAAGTCTAGGGCCTTCTTTTTGTTACCTTCGTTTGAACTCGCTTTTGATACGGCCATTTTAGTCTCCTAAATAAAATTAAGTTGTCCTAACTTAAAATGTGTTCATGTGTGTAGTAGCTTCAAGCTATCAAATTCATCTCACATTGGCACCTTTCAAGTCACAAAAAATCTTGAGAGTATAGCTTCAAAAGGGGCTTTAACGATTCCGTTAATAACTATCCAAAATGACTTAACTCTGGGAGTTGAAGATTCAACTTATGACTTTCAGGTGGTCAACTAAGATCTATTTTGTGCGTAACTTGTGCGTAAGTCAACGTATATTTTTATTTTTTGCCTCCTTTTAATTTTGACGGGCATATTGAATAATTTCATAACTATAAAATATTGAGTAAGGAGACTATGATGAAGCATTTTCTAGCAGCGATTCTTTTTATTGTGACCACTCAGTCTTGGGCTAAAATTCACTGGTTTGAAGCAAAAGATGAAATGAGTTGCAATGTAAGTGATCCTACAATTTCTCGTGTGTCTGATTATTTATTAAAAGAGAAAATGGGCACGGCCCTTTCTGAATTAATGAAAACATTAAAGATAAAGTATCTCCCAGACTCTTTTGATATCGATAATAATTGGGATTGGTCGGATGCTACCGATTTAAGAACATTCAAATTTAGTGGTACTGTCTTAACAAAGAAGAATTCTCTTTTGGCCCTTACGGATAAAGATAATACTTCTGAGCAAAGTGAATTGAGTTATCAAAGAAGAACAAGAGAAGTCGAGACTTTCGAATATGATAGCGAAGGAATTCCCACGCTAAGAGTGTGGACTTGTACGGTAGAGCTCAACTCTAACGATCTTATCATTCGACTTCTGAATCAGACTTACAACGATTATAAAGTTGGCAGTATGAAGGTAAAGCTTAGAGAAGTATTCAAATTTGAAAGAGTAGAAAAGCTATAAAATCTAGGGGATTGCTACAAAGTGAGTAATCACTAAAAAGGTAATCCCCGCAAAAATACCACTGACAATATCATCTAAAATAGTTCCAGCTCCATGTTCTAATTTGTCAAAGTAAGAAGCTGGCCAAAACTTAATAATATCAAAGAAGCGAAATAATCCAAAAATAAGGGCCATGCTGTAAAAGCTGACCTGATTGGGGTGGGTGAAAAGCCATGCTGTCCACATACCAAGAACCTCATCCATAACAATCCAAGAAGGGTCATGAATATTGTTCTTCTTCTGAGTATACTCCGCAATAAAGCAGGTAATGGTAGTTGCTACTAAGAGAAAGGGGATGAAAAGAAAGAAGGGAGCTTTAAAAATACCGAGAACATAAAGTACGGGTACAATGGCCAATGATCCCCATGTGCCGGGAGCCTTGGGAAGAAAACCTACGCCAAAGAATGAGAGGAATAGTATTTCTGGGTGCGTTAGACTCGGTGTGTTTTTATCTTTCATAGCTAATGACTATACTCCGTTATGTAACCAATAAATAGAACCTTCTTTTTAAGAAAGGAAGGTCAGAAAAAAAGTCCTATCATTAATGTGATTATAGGTGTTTATTGGGGATAAGAAAATGTTTCATTTTTACGAACATAAGTCATGGTAGAATCAACTTCTTATGGAAAGACCTAAATACTTATCAAATTTTTTATTCGACTGGGAATCAATGGATGTTGTCATAGGGGGACGTTCTGCTCTTGACTCCAAATTCTTCATTGGACCGATGACGGATATTGAAACTGTAGAGAGGTTCCTTTCTGGTTATGGTTTAGATGCGAATGATCCTGTTGCACGTGCTGAACTCTTTGGGAATTTTCAAGAAGCTATCCAATTCATTAGGCGTTATTTTTTAAAAGAAGGTAATCCTGATGGACTTGATTTAAAGGTTCCTAATTCGATTGTGATGATCACAGACATTAGTGAACTCTTTCTTATGGCCACCGGAAATAAAGATAATATGTCTCGAGAAGAAACCTTTTGGGCAGAGATTGTACTTAAGGTTATGCATACGATTCTTCATGTGGATAAAGATTTAAGATCGAGCTATTTCTCTGAAGTCCAAAAACAAATTTTTGATAAGTTTTATAAGTATCTTCATAGAGAAGAGGAAAATCTCTATTTTGCTAATAAACTCACTCAAGATGAAAGCTCGAGAATAGAGCTTGTTGATTTTGAGACAAAATCGAAAAAGACAAGAGACTCCGTTATTATTAAGCTCCTTCATAAAGCTGAAAATGTTGCAGAGGAACTCTTTGATAGGGTTGGGGTAAGAATCATTACTAAAAGTAGATTTGATACTCTTAGAGTAATTAAATTTTTAGTAGAGAACTATATCGTAATTCCTCATAATATTAAGCCTAGCCGTTCAACAAACTCTTTATTTGATATAAAGGCTTTCAAAGAGAGGCATACAAATTTATTAAAGTTTGCTTTACGAAATGATCTTACCGAGGAAAAGTTTTTAGAAGCAGTAGAGCGGGAAATTATGGAAAGCTCATTTTCTAATCCTAGCTCTGTTAGAGATAAGAACTCTCATAGCCTTTCTGCCTATCAGGCGATTCAATTTACCTGTCGCCAATTGATTAAGTATAAAAATCCTTTTATGCAAGAGTTTATCAATGTGAGAAATACTGCAAAAGAACAAAAGGATAATGAACTTTCTAAGAAAATTTTGGCCATGGATTATTCCCTTATCGCTCGTGATGTTCGCTTCTTTTACCCTTATGAAGTCCAAATTGTAGATGAACATGCTCATCGAATTAATTCTGAAGGGGAAGCATCACATCTAGAGTATAAGAAAAATCAAGTGCTTGCCGCCATGAAAAGAGTATTTGGTCCTTTATTAGAGTACAGAGAATCTAGAAATTCTTAATGTGTTGATTCATTTCTTCTAGCCACTCTTGGCTACGTTTATAGGGATTACAGCGTGTCGGTGTTTTCAAGTACCAAGTCTTCTCTATTAAATCATATTTCAAATTATTTTGTAGCAGAAAGGATTCGAGTAACTGGTGAATTCCTTTTTTATAGCGACAAGTAAAATATAAAGGTGTCTTTTGAAATACTTTTAAATCATGTTGTGGGATTGTTTTAAACGTAATTCGACCCTTCTTCAGACAATCAAAAAGAACAGTATCTGATGGATCTAACTTCTCATGATTTGGAATTTGAATTTCTGAGACTAAATTCTGGATTCCAATATTATGTTTTAATAAGAATTTCTTCTTTTGGTCAATAGTTAGTCGACTGGGCTCAAGATCAGGCTCAAAGAGGTATTGAAGGATTTTCCAAAAGTGATTTCTGTTATCATTATAATAAAAGAAGTCCATCTCAGGGGTTTTTCCATTAATCGTTCGAGCATTGATGGCACACATCGTTCCCAAAAAAATCATTTTAGGTTTTTTAGGAATGAATGATGGAATTTCATCTCTTTGAATAATCATATTATTTTTGATTTTTAAGTAAAAATAAATCGATGCGTTCATTAACGGTTTCGAAAAAATCAACTTGAGGAACGTGACTTCCTTCTTTAATTATATAGAGTTTAGAATTTGGAATATTTTCACTCAATATATACTGAAGGAAGTTCGGAATAACCTGATCTTTATCGCCGCCCATAATGAGAGTTGGAACAGAGATCATTTCTAGTTTGGTAACGATATCATGGCCTTTCATTTCTTTTAAAAGTTGAAAAAAGACCTCTGGTTCAAGCTCTCCGATTTTTTTTAGGTAATGTTCTACAAAGTCTTTAGGAACCATTTTTGTATTGAAACCACCTTGGTGCACAAGATGTGTGGCCAGAGGGTTTTTGTGTCCTGTCTTCCAAATACTTGAATAGAGCTTAGGGTACTTTTTTAAAAGAAGCTCTAAAATGGGCTGTAGAAGGTCCATGAAGTTGGTATCAAATAAGATATCTTGGGGTGGTAAAACTGTGCCTGAAATAAGAACGATTCCTGAAACATCTTCAGGGTAGCGGTAAGCATACTCTAGCGTTGTGTTAACCCCCATACTGTGCCCAAAGTGAAATGCTGTTTGAACTCCAAGATGGTCGAGGAGTTCTTTCATATCTTTTGAGATATTTTCAAATGAGAGGTCATCAATATTACTTGTTCTGTCGCTGTTAAAATGAAAACGATAGTCATGGTATATAATTTGATAGCCCTGTTGGTCGTAGTAGGGAATCTGTTTTTCCCAGTGAGCTACGTTACAGACAAGTCCATAATTAAAAACAATAATAGGATGCTTTGGATTCAAGGTATCAAAATTCTTACCGTAGTGGATTTTTAGATTCTCTGAGGTAAGGAAAGAGTGTTCGGTGAAGTTTTTAAACATATTTACTACTTTTTATTAATTTGATTTCCACTTTTAATCATTGGAGGGCGAAGGAGAAAGTACATCATCTTCGGCATAAATGATTTCTTTTTCGATGGCCTCTAAAATCGGCATATACTCATGTTTTTCTTCACCAAATCTATCGTATTGATCTCCAATATCAAGAGTATGATTAACCGATGCGTAGTGATTTTCTTTTATATAGAAACTGGTCTCACCGACTTTTATCGTTTGTTTAGGAAGGACTAATTTACTTCCTTGGATTTTTTTTCCCTCAACCCAAAAGGGCTGCTGGTCATGGCCTTTGATGATGAGCCCTTTGTCTGTTTGGACGGCCTTTAGGATAGTGTCTACTCCAGTACTCTTGGGAAGTTTAAGATCACAAAGAGAAGGTGCACCGATGAGAAACTCTTTGAAATAAAGAGTAACTTCACAAGAGGGAACATGCTCTAAATGAGAATAAATTTCAAAGGTAATCATATAAGTATTTTAATAGGATTAAACAGTTTTGTATAAGATGTCATCTTTACCTAGCTCTTCAGATAACTGAGCGAAAACTTCAGGATAATTTTCAGAAAGCTTTTCCACGTCTTCTCTGGCCCATTCCAGAGTCTCTTGATGGAGAATTAAAGAGGCAAGTACCTTGGTGGGGCGAATTCCAGATTGCTCTTTTCCAAATAGATTCCCTTCTCCTCGGATTCTCAGGTCTTCCTCAGCAATTTTAAATCCATCACTATTTTTCTCAATAATATTAAGTCGCTCCATACTAGTAGGGGATATTTGTTTGTCATTAACTAAGAAGCAAAACCCTGGCTTATTTCCACGACCTACTCGACCTCTCATTTGATGGAGGGAAGAGAGACCAAAGCGTTCTGGATTGAGAATGGCCATGATTGTAGCATTTGGATTGTTTATACCAACCTCGATAACAGATGTACTTATCATGATATCTACTTCTTTATTACGAAATGAAATAAAGGCATCGTTCTTTTCATTGGCCTTCATTTTTCCATGAAGTCCGATAATACGAAAGTCAGGAAAATATTCTTTGTATTTCTTTAATACGATTTCCAAATTTAATATATCTTGTTCTTCATTTTCTTCAATGGCAGGAACGACGACATATGCTTGTTCACCCATACTGATTCTTGTTTTAAAGAAACTGAGATATTTTTGATAAGTTGGAGGGCCTACAATTCTTGTTTGAGTGCCTTTTCGATCACTGGGAATAGACTTAATTATGGAGACATCTAGATCACCATATTGTGTAAGACTTAAACTCCTTGGTATGGGGGTGGCGGTCATTATCAGACAATGAGTGCCCTTGCCCTTATTAACAAGCTTTAGTCGTTGCTCTACTCCAAATTTATGTTGTTCATCAATAATGACGAGTCCTAAGTTTTTAAAACTCACTGAATCTTGAATTAAGGCATGTGTTCCTATGACGAGATCGGTTTCATTTTGAATCAACTTATAAACAACTTGTTCTTTTTCCTTTTTTGTAAGACTTCCTACAAGCAGATCGATTTTAATTTTTTCACCAAAAAGCTCTTTAGCACTTAAATAATGTTGAAGGGCCAATGATTCGGTTGGACACATTAAGGCTGATTGATATCCTGAATCTTTGGCCAAGAAAGAGCTCAAAAAGGCAATTGTGGTTTTTCCACTTCCAACATCTCCTTGAACGAGTCTCATCATCGGGTGGCCACTTGAAAGATCAGAAGCGACTTCCTTCATAGTTGATTTTTGGTCATCTGTAAGGGTGTAAGGAAATAGATTTAAATAAGGTTCCCAGTTATTCGACTTAAATTGAATACCTTTGATCCGGTGCTGATGCTTTTTTCTTAAAATAAGCATGATTTGTTCTCTGAAGAACTCTTCATAGATCAGGCGATTATGAGCTTTTTCCAGTTCATTGCCAGTTGCTAACTCAATAGAGCATTTCCCATGCACGCGACGAAAGGCTTCACCAAGCGGAAGAAGATCTCTGTCTTCTCTAAATGATTGCGGTAAATAATCATGAAGACTTTTCCACAAGCTTTCGGGAATTTTGTTAAAAACTCCTAGTAATAAATGAGGGGATATACCATTTACTGTCGGATATTGAACTTTTAAAGAAATTTGGTGTAAGTCACTCCAATAATCTTTCGATTTTGAAAATTCTTCTATCGTTATCTCATGAAAGTCTGGGGAAATGAGCTGAACTTGTCCCATGTAAGAGCTTACTTGACCACTGAAGTGGATATATTCCAAAGACTTTAATGCTTTTACTTGTGAGGGATAACAGTTAAACCATTTTAGAGTTAGGGTTCCATTTGAAAATGCATCTTGAACAATTAAAGTTAAATTGGCCAAAGGAGTTCTTCCTCTACCTTTGGATTTAAAATTTGGCTTATGTTGAATATTAAGAACTTTACCAATGCCTTGGAAAAGAGATTCATCGCTAGCATAGGCATAGTGATTAACGGGAGGATGAACTTGGGTTTTTAGAGGTAAGATCCACAGCAGATCTTTAAGTTGGGTATAACCACTTGAAACGAGTTTTTCAATCGTTTTACTTTTAGAGGATACGAGGCGAGTGAGGGCACTGTTCCAGTTAAGGATGCCCTCATCTTTAATAGCTTTAGTTTTGGATTTACTCTGCTTTGAAGTCAACGGAGTCTACCTCATATTCTACGTCTCCTTTTGGAGCACGTACAATAACTGTATCACCTTCTTCTTTACCAATAAGGGCCTTACCAAGTGGGCTTTGAAAAGAAACTTTACCTTTACTAAAGTCTGATTCGATATCTCCCACAATTTGATAGGTAACAGTTTCGTCTTTCTCAACATCTAATAATGTTACGTGGGCACCAAAAACAACTTTGTCAGAATTAAGAGTTGATGGATCAATTACTTTAGCAGCAGCGATAACACCTTGGAGTTGAGAAATACGCCCTTCAATTATGGCCTGTTTTTCTTTTGCTGAGTGATATTCAGCATTTTCTTTTAGGTCTCCGAGTTCTCTGGCTTCAGAAATAGCTACTTTGATTTCTTCTCTTTCAACTTTTATTAAGTGATTGAGCTCTTCTTGAACAGCATCATATCCAGCTTTCGTAATAGGTGTTTCAGTTCTCATAAGTATCCCTTTTTTTAATCTTTAAATAGAGCATTTGCGGCATCAAGTAGATCTTGCTTTTCTTCACCTGAATTCGACCCACCGCCAAGTTTAAAAAAATCACAAAAATTGGCCTTTTCTTTTTCTAGAACCCGATTGGCCATAGGCTCTTTGCACTCATTATATGCACTCGTGTCGTAGAAGTGACACATTTTACAACAATGGAGGCTCTGATAACAAGAAGGACATTCTTCTTGTCTTCCCAATTTATCCATCGGTTGAAAATCAAGCGTATGATTACACTTGAAGCAAATAACCTTACTAGCTTCCTCGATCATTACTACCTCATATAATTTTTCTTAGAAAGTCCAAGTCTTATTTAGCAAAAAGGACACCCCGTTGTCCCTATCTTTACGACTTGATTGGCCTGGATTGAAGTAAATTTTAGGAAGATTTCTCTTATTATATTCTTCAATGGCCTTATTTAAATTTTCTTCATTAGAGTTTTCAAAAGTTTTCGCAACGAGAAAATTAATAATCATGATTGTTGCGCCGCCAATGAGCATGGGGGTTCGAGAGGTCGAGTCATCCTGAGCTAAAATTCCGCCAATCATTAGACCGGTCCCTAGTGTTCCCATGACCGCATTTTCCCAGTGAATCTGAGTTCCTTCTTGATATTTATCGAGATAGCTTTTTGCCACAGGATCTTTTTCAAGGTGGTAGCGCAGTCCCTCTCCCTTTTCCGTGGAGTTAGTATCTACAAGAACTTCTTGATAGTTGATCACTGCAATCCGGCTGCAAGTTTCTACTGCAAAGCTCGGAGTGATGGCCAAGAATAAGGCTATTGCGAGGAAAAATATTCTCAAAGTGTTTGAAATCATAAGCCTCAATTCTATAGGAAAGCCAACTTCTGGGCCATAAGGAGCAGTCATTTAGTTGCTTATTGGATATATGAAAGAGTTGATGTCTTACTTTATCTAACTGGTTTTCGAAATTTCGGACACTTAGGCATGATTTAAATTATAGGTTCCTATCTTCTCCCATATTGAGCTGGTAGAAAATCTAACAAGAAATCGAGGAGTACTTATGAAAATTGCTATGTCTATATTGGCATTTGGTCTGATGAATTTAACGATGGCTAATATTAATAAAGAAAATTGCTTACCTTCTTCCGGAGATGAAGAGATTCTGCGCTCTGGAGAGTTTTCATGGGGTATGAAACTTGATGAAATCAAAGAGAAGGAGAAGGATGTTTATGAAAGGGGACTTCGTTTAAAAGATAGAGCATTTTTAAAGGATGGGCAGGTCTATCTTCCTTATTATAGCTTTGGAAGTAAAGAGCCCAAGCTGGTTAAGTTAACTGACTCTTTTATCAATAGTGTAATTTCACATGTTGAAAATGCTTTAAAGCGAAACTATGTGGACTCCATTATTTTTCCAGACATGGGTCACTCCCACTTATTCATAGATCAGAAGTTTTACGATGAAGTTCTTAGTGATATTCCTGTAAAGGAGCAACATAAGCGCTATGAGCTGATGCTTGCCCATCCCAAAACAAAATTTTTATATCACACAGCTGAGCAGTTGGAGATGACTTACGAAAATGATTTAGGCGAGAAAAAGTTGATTGATAATCGCCATCTTCAATGGAGGTTCTATACTAGAAACTTGATAGGTGATAATCAAAGTGGAAAGTTAGAGCTTGTTCACAATGAGAGTCATGGTCATAATACCGCCAGATCTTATGAAGAGGGTTATCGATATTGGGGTGCCGGTTTTAATATTTCAGCAACAAAGAAAGGATGTTTTTCCTACCAAAAAAATGGAGAAACTTTTTATTTTGATATGAGTCTAAAAGATTTAGAGCCTTAAATAAATTCAGAGCCCCTCTATCAAGAGGGGCTTATTTGTGATCTAGTTTTTTACAACAAGATCGTTTTCTACTTCTTGAACGCCTTTTATATTTTTAGCGATCGTTTCAGCAGCATACTTTTGTTCTTCTGTATCTACAAAACCACTGAGTTGAACTGTGCTTTTGTAAGTTTTCACTTTTACATCTAAAGCACTTACTTTATCCGATGAGGCAAGTTTGGCCTTAACTTTTGAAGTGATGACAGAGGAGTCAACATATTCACCAGTACTTTCCGAGGTGTCGGTACTTGAACAGGAAACTACTCCAAGAGATAAAAGGGCAATAAAGGTAATTTGAATAATCTTTTTCATATATCCTCCTAAAGGTAGTTAAAGTTTAAGAGAAAATGAAAAGAATGGTTTCGGTAAAATTTGTATTTTTATTGTAAATAACTACACAATTAAAGGAGCTTCTTTTCAACGAAGAAAAAAAGCTCCTATTAGAAAATTAGATAAGTGCTTTGATGTGAAAGTTAATATGCTCTTCAATAAATGTAGAGATGAAGTAATAGCTGTGATCGTATCCTTTACGATAATTAACGGTTAGATCTTGGCCAACTTCAGCAGCAACAGCTTCAATATTGCCTGTCTTCAGTTGATTTTCAAAGAACTCGTCCGCAAGACCTTGTTCAATTAGAATCTTATCCGATCTTTTTTTACCAGACTTTAACAACTCTGTTGCATCGTACTCATTCCATAATTGCTTATCGTCACCCAGGTATCCTTGAAAAGCTTTTTCACCCCATGGACACTGAGTAGGATTAACAATGGGAGAGAAGGCACTAACGGAAGCGAAAGTATCGGCTTCACGCAGTCCTAGAACTAAGGCTCCGTGTCCACCCATTGAATGTCCCATAATAGAAAAATTCGTTATATTAAATTCTTCTTTTAAAAGGGGTACAATCTCTTTCATGATGTAGTCATACATTCGGTAGTGATCTTTGTATCCTTCAGTTGTAGCATTAAGATAAAATCCAGCACCTGATCCAAAGTCATAAGCCTCATGTTCTCCAGGGAGGTCAAGTCCTCTTGGAGAAGTATCGGGACAAATAATCATTGTGTTTGTATCTTTCAAATATCTTTGGGCACCAGCTTTTGTAATGAAGTTTTCTTCAGTACATGTGAGACCTGATAGCCAGATGATACAATTTTTTAAATCTTCTTTTGCTTTAGGTTCAAAAGTTGAAAAGGTCATTTTGGTTCCGGTAATTGCGGATTCGTGTTCATAGACACAGGTGTGACCTTCAAAAACTTTATTAGATTTGGTTTGGTTAATCTTCATTTTAACTCCTCTTACTTTTCAGTAAATTTAATTACTGAACGAATACTCTTTCCTTCATGCATAAGATCGAAGGCTTTATTGATATCCTCAAGAGGCATAGTGTGAGTTACATAATCATCGAGATTGATTTCACCTGACATATAACGATCTACATATCCTGGAAGCTCTGTTCTTCCCTTTACTCCACCGAAAGCTGAACCTTTCCAAACACGGCCGGTTACAAGTTGAAAAGGACGGGTTGAAATCTCTTCTCCTGCTCCTGCAACACCAATAATGATAGATTCTCCCCAGCCTTTGTGAGCGCACTCTAAGGCGGCTCTCATGAGGTTTACATTCCCGATACATTCAAAGGAATAATCAACGCCACCATCGGTTAATTCAACAATGACTTCCTGAATGGGCTTGTCATAATCTTTAGGATTAACAAAGTCAGTGGCACCAAATTGCTCAGCAAGTTTAAATTTTTCAGGATTGATATCGATAGCGATAATTTTTGAAGCTTTTGCTAGTTTTGCACCTTGGATAACAGAAAGACCAATTCCTCCAATTCCAAATACTGCGACTGTAGCCCCTTCTTCGACTTTGGCCGTGTTAAAAACTGCACCAATACCTGTCGTTACACCACAGCCAAGTAAGCATACTTTATCAAGTGGAGCTTTCTCACTTACTTTGGCCAAAGAGATCTCTGGTACAACTGTATATTCAGCAAAGGTTGAGGTTCCCATATAATGATGAATCATTTTTCCATCTTTTGAAAAACGGCTTGTCCCATCGGGCATAAGTCCTTTTCCTTGTGTGGCCCTTACTCTTTGACATAAATTTGTTTTTCCTGATTTACAGAATTTACATTCACGACATTCAGCTGTGTATAAAGGGATGACGTGATCACCTGGCTTAAGACTAGTTACACCTTCACCAACTTCTTCAACAACACCACCACCCTCGTGACCGAGAATAACTGGGAATAGTCCCTCTGGATCTGCCCCTGAAAGAGTGTAGGCATCTGTGTGGCAAACACCAGTTGCATGCATCTTAACGAGAACTTCACCTTTTTTTGGTCCTTCGAGATCAACCTCTTCGATACTTAATGGTTGTTTTGGTCCCCAGGCTACGGCTGCTTTTACTTTCATAGGAATCTCCTTGCGCAATGCGTTTGTAAATCTTTAAAAATACTCGTGGTATTATATAGTCTTGTTGACAATAAATCAGGTAATTTACATAGTGTTTACTTATGGAAACAATGCGATCTCTGGGAAATACCCTGGCCTTTGTAAAAGTAGCTCAATATTTAAGCTATTCTAAGGCCGCCAATGACTTAGGTGTCTCTAAAGCCTATATTAGTAAGTCCATTCAACAGTTAGAATCGGAAGTGGGACAAAAGTTACTCAATCGCACAACGCGTTTGGTAAAACTGACTCGAGAAGGGGAGAAGTTCTATGAAACTTGCCTCGAATCCATCAATTCAATTCAAAATGCAAAAGACAATATAAAGGAGAGTATTCAGTTTCCCCAAGGACTGTTAAGAGTCACTGCTGCTGGAGCCTTTGCCGAAGAATATATAACACCCGTTGCTACAAGGCTTTTAGCAAAGTATCCAAAACTGAGAGTGGAAGTCTCCTTAAATGAAAGAATCGTCAATCTAGTTGAAGAAAATTTTGATCTAGGTATAAGAGTTGGTCATTTGTACGACTCGTCTATGATCGCTAAACGAATGGCAACAAGAAGAGAGTTCGTCTGTGCCACTCGAAAGTATCTACTAGATCATGGTATTCCTAAATCACCAAAGGAGCTCAAGGAGCATAATTGTCTAACAGGGAATAATAATCAGTGGCACTTTAAAGAAAGACAAAAGGAATACACGATAAAGGTGGGTGGAAACTTCATGAGTAATAATGCAAGAGTGTTATTGAAAGCAAGTTTATCCCATATTGGTATTGTTAAATTGCCAGAAGCTTATGTTGGTCCTTATTTAGAAAGTGGAGAGTTGGTTGAAGTATTAGGCACCTATCTCAGTCAAGAAATACCTATTTGGGCCATTTATCCCGCGACGAAGCGTAAGTCGACAAATGTTTCTTTCTTTTTAGATGAATTAGAAAAGGAAGTGATGAGATAACTTTCCTAGTCCTATAGTTTAAATAAAACAGTAGTATAATAGTCAAAAACACAGCATGGAATGACTAATGGTTGATTTAATTAAAACAGGTATCGGTATTACAAAGACAATTCGCAATGTTAATCGAATGAAGGAGATTGCTCTCGTCTTTGCTAAGAATGGATTTGATGAATTTGCAGCTACTGGTGTGGCTTCACAGATACCTAATTTTGTTATTCCCAAATCAAAAAGAAGTATTAAAGATGAATTAAATGAGCAGTCGGAACGTAACTGGGGCAGAACTTTAGGATTTAGATTGCGCCTTTGCTTTGAAGAGTTAGGACCTGCTTTTATAAAGTTTGGTCAAATCTTATCGAGTCGAGAAGATCTCTTTGATGAAGCTTTTATAAATGAGATGAAAGTCTTGCGTGATAAGGTTAAGCCTGTTCCATTTAGTGAAGTTAAAGACACTATTGAAAAATCTTTTGGCAAAAGCATAGATCAAGTTTTCAAAAGTATAGATCCTGAACCCATTGGTACCGCATCTATAGGTGTTGTATTTAAGGCAGAGCTTTTAAGTGGTGAGCAAGTTGTCGTTAAAGTCAAAAGGCCAGGTATTGAAAAATTGATGGAAACAGATTTTTCGATTCTCCGATTTCTTGCCGATCAAGCTGAGTGGGCGAGTGAAGAAATTAGATATCTTGGGATAAGGAGAATCTTAGATGACTTTAGTATGAGTTTAGTTAATGAACTCAATTTTAATGCTGAAGTGATGAATTGTGATCGATATAGAAAGGTAATTAGTTCATACAATAGTGATGAACTGATCTATATTCCAAAAATGTATCCTGAGTACTCTTCCCATGATGTTTTAGTTATGGAGATGATGGATGGTGTACCTTTTAGTAATCATCTTGAAATTTCTAAGCATTTAGATGAGTTAGGACCAAAGCTTGATGATGGACTAAAGATTTTTATCAAAACATTTTTAAAAGATGGATTCTTCCACGCAGACTTGCATGGAGGAAATTTCTTTCTTCTTAAAAATGGTCAAATCGGAATTATTGATTTTGGTCTCATGGGGACGTTATCAAAAAGAGGGAGAAAGAATTTTATTGCGATTATCTACTCGTTGATAACTTTCAACTATGAAAATGTAGTCTATGAGTTTTTAGAGGTTGCTCACTATGAAAAAATACCAGATGTAGATCTTCTCATTAGTGACGTGAAAGATGCATTGTCTCCATTTATTGGATTAACGGTACAACAAACAGACTTTTCGCAGGTCTTAAAGGCTGTTGTATCCACACTCAAAGCTCATGAAATATTTCTACCTCGGGAATGGTTTATTGTTTTTAGAGCTCTTATTACACTCGATGGGGTAGGGAAGGCATTGGGGCAGGATTTTGATATCTATGCCATGATGGAAGATGATATTAAAGAGATTATTGCCAGCAGCTTAAGTAAAGAAGAGTTGATGGAAGAAGGGGTTTGGGCGGCAAAAGATCTGATCAGTATGGCGAGGGTCGTGCCTCGACATATTAGATGGTTTCTCAAGGATTTTTCTCATAAGAAGTATGGTGTACAGCTTATTCATACAGGCCATGAGAAGAGCGCTAAATTATTAAACCAGTCTTTAATTTTTCTAGGATTTACTCTAATTAGTTGTGTCTTTTTAGCTTCAGGAGTTTTCTTTTTGGGCTCTCCTTTAACAGTAGAGTCACCAAGTGATATACCTACTATCACTTGGATTTTTTGGGGAATTTCTGCCACATTCTTTGGACGTGGGTATTGGTCGATTAAAAATAATTAACTTCTTGTGAATTGATGAAACTTTTCTAAGATTTTAAATATTTTAGGAGACGTTTGTTTTTGTTTCCATATCCCTGCTAAAGCTTTATTGGCCTCTGACATGGTTGGATAAGCATGGATCGTACCTAGAATCTTCTCTAACCCGTAACCATGTTTCATTGCGCTTACAAACTCAGTAATCATGTCAGAAGCATTGTGGGATACGATGGTCGCGCCGAGTATTCTATCACTGCCCTTTTTAGTAAGAACTCTAATCATTCCAGAGTTTTCATTTTCAGTAATTGCACGGTCTGACTCTTTCATTGAATAAGTTGTTAACTCATAATCAATCTGATCCTTTTGGGCAGTTTGTTCATTTAGTCCAACTGAGGCTACTTCAGGATGAGTATAGGTTGCTTTTGGTAAAGTGTCGTAGTTAACAGAAAATCTCTTAAAAGTCCCAAAGAGGGCATTCACACTGGTATGCCAAGCTTGATGAGAAGCTGCATGGGTTAACTGGTAAGGACCTGTGACATCTCCACAGGCATAAATATTGGGGATATTTGTTTGAAGGTACATATTAGTGTTGATCGTCTTATTTTCTCGAAGCTGAATACCAAGATCCTCTAAACCAAAGCCATGAGTATTGGCCTTTCTTCCAATGGCAATAAGGATATGGTCAAACTCAAGACTCTCACCATTAGATAGTATCGCTTTTTTAGTACTATTATCATTCTTAATTTCTAGAACTTCAGTTTTCGTGAGAATTACAATATTTTCTTTTATAAATTGATCTTCAATAAAATGAGAAACTTCTTTATCTTCCACGGCCATAATTCGTTTCGATTTCTCAATAAGGGTTACTTGGCTTCCAAGTCGAGCAAAGGATTGGGCCATTTCACATCCAATGGGTCCTCCTCCGAGAATGAGAAGTTTATTGGGGAGGTCTTGTAATTGCCACAAGTTTTCTGAAGTAAGATAGCTTATCTTATCCAATCCTTTTATTTGGGGGACAATAGGAGATGCTCCTGTCGCAATAATAATATTTTTGGTGGTATAGGTTTGGCCATCTGCTTTTACTTCCCACGGGGAGACAACCTGAGCTTGCGCTTTCACACATTGCACTCCTAGAGATTCATAGCGCTCAATAGAGTCGTGAGGCTCAATTTCTTTGATAGATTCATGCACATATTTCATGACTTTAGAAAAGTTGACTTGAGGTTTACTGGTATCAATTCCATATTGATGAGCTTCTTTTATTTGATAGTTTACTTTAGCGGCTTTAATCAAAGCTTTTGAGGGAACACAACCTGTATTTAGACAGTCTCCGCCCATTGAGTTTTTCTCAATGAGAAGAACCTTGGCCTTTACAGCAGCTGCAATATAGGCGGATACGAGTCCTCCTGAGCCGGCGCCTATTACGATTAAGTTGTAATCAAATTTCTTAGGTTTTTTAAAGTTCTTATATGCTTTTAAAGAGCGAAAGTACTGTATGAATTTATTTGTCACAAGGGGAAAGAGTCCAAGTGCAACAAAAGATAAGATGATATCTAAACTGAGGATTTGAGAGAGGCTACTTATTTCAGAGAGCTGTAGCCCAGCATTAACATAAATGATTGTAGCAGGAAGCATGGCTATTTGACTGACAATCATATATTTAAAGAGATTCATTTGAGTTAAGCCCATCCCTAAATTAATGACAAAGAAAGGAAAGATAGGAATAAGTCTTATCGTGAATAAGTAAAAGAGTCCTTCTCTTTGAATACCTTCATTTATTTTTTTTAATGAAGAGTTGAATTTTTGAGCCACATAATCTCTGAGAAGAAAACGTGAACTAAGAAAGGCGAGAGTAGCACCAAGTGTACTTGCGAAGCTTACTAATACAACACCTTTAGTAAGACCAAATAGTGCACCTGCTGCAAGAGTGAGAATTGTTGCTCCTGGTATAGAGAGTGCTGTAGTAAGCACATAGAGTAAAAAGAAAGCTGTTAGAGTGAGAAGAGTGTTTCTTTCATAGAAAGTAAGATAATCTTTATAGTTTTCTTTTAGACTCTTTAAATTCAGATATTCATTCCATCCCATTTTATAAAAAAGAATGAAGAGAAGTATGATCGTTAATACAATAATTACTTTCAGGATGTTTTTTTTCATAATGATGATCCGCTTTATAGCCCGTTAAGTTTCCAGTCGTATTCATTAAATTCTATTTTGTAATTCTCTTCTTTGTTTTGATTTTGTTCTTTTTTTAGCTGCAAAGTTTCAATGATAAAATTTTTATAGGATTTGTATTTATTCTGAAAATCATCCCCATACCATTTAAATATTTTAGAAAGATATAACGTATCTCCTTTTAAATAATTCTTCTTTTTGTTTGTAAGAAAATGGAGGGCGGCACTTTGTAGTTGAGTATCGAGATGTTTTGCATTGAATGCCTGTTGATATAGTGAGGGACATCCAAGAGAGGCGCAGTTTAGAGCAAAATGAATTCTTGGTTCATCAAATCTCTTTCTGATTATATTATGTTCGATTTCATCAAGACTTATAGTTTTACCTAAGAGAGTGATGAATTCGATTTTCCATGGTCCGCTTGAAAACCAGCCTGATTTAATTTCTTTGATAGATTCAATAGGATAATGTTTGAGAACGATATCTATTGTGAATGCATTGTAGGCATTGATCCAGAAAGCCAGCTTTTGTTTTTCAGAAAAGGATGCAAATTGAGATGGTTTTACCTTTTTTAGATCATCTAGGTATTGGTTGAGTTGGTTCGGATTTTTTTTAAGAGCTTTATAATCAACGAGCACTTGTGATGATTTTAGCTGAGTATTTTTTTTTAGTATCTCGTCCCAGTGTACGTGATCATGATTAAATGCACTTATCTTTAAGCAATATAAAGATAGCATCATCAATAGAGTTATTTTCATTATGGATTCCTCTAAATGGAATCGTGACCAAAAATTACAAGGGGTGGAATGAGTCCTATCCACTCCTCAATTTGTCCTGGGCCCCAGATTCCTTGAATAAAGTCTTTCTCTGAGAGGTCATAGTAATCGCCATCAAATGAGACGGTAATAAGACCTTCAGTGTTTCTTTCGACAATAAAGAGCCGTTTGTTACTCGTTTTTTCAATAAAATCTGAGAGTGCTTCCAGATTACCGAGTCTTAAAAATCCCATGTAGCGGCTGACCCTTTCAGCATTTTCAGGCGTATAGCACCAGTTTGAATACCCCGCTAGATCTGGCGAGTTAAGCGGGTGCCTTTCGTGACAGACTCCCTGAAGATCCATCCCTTTATTAAGAAAATAGAAGTGTCCTTTTCCATCAGTCATATGATCGATAGATTGAGATTGAAAGAGGTCATGCCAATCCTCTGGTGTTCTATGAGGCACTAAGGTATGAGAGCTTAAAGATTGATAGCTTGTAATTACAGTTTCAAGATCTTCTGGAGGGAATTCTTTTAAATCCTGAGGCTTTTCTTCTCCAAGATCATTTTCTTCAATGAGTCCAAACTCGTAGAAGTTGAATTTTTCATATAATTGAGAGAGGTCTGACCATAATAAGTAGAGAGCGTAGTGTGAATTCAGTAAAAGTACAGTCTCTAGGAGTGATCTAAAGAGGCCTGCTCCTCTATTTTCATCTCTTACGCCAATTCCTCCTATAAAGAGGGCCGGAAGTTTAATGTCCTTATATTCAAGCATTTTCGGAAGAGTAAGTAGAGTAGCAGTAACAAGACCTTCCTCTTCAATAAAATAGCAATTTTGTAGGTTATGTTCGTGGAATAGGGGAGAGAAATCTTCTTTATAAGAGTAATTATCGTTATAACCAAAGGCCTGTTCAATGAGCTCAACACATTCGTTAAGTTTTTCAGGAGAATCTTTCAAGGTTTTTACGTTCATAGCGAAGCCTACTTTTAAAGAGTTACCTCATATACGCTACACTAAAAGGATGGATTACGGCAAAAAATGCCGCCCAAAAATAATGGCGATATTTTTTAAAGAAAAAGATTTTTGCTGCGATAAGTCTCTAGAAGGTACTTTACAAATATCACGGAAGATATCTGAGTGAAGTACGCTGGTGAAGGATGATTTTCACCATACCCTATATATCAAGGAGGATAAGATGGGACTTCGTATTAACACAAATGTGGCCTCCCTCAATGCCCAGAGGAATTTAAGAGGAACACGTCTAGGGATGAATAAATCACTAGAGAAACTAAGTTCGGGTCAAAGAATCAACAGAGCTGGTGACGATGCTGCCGGACTCGCAATCTCAGAAAATTTAAAAGCTCAAGTACGAGGACTCAAGCAAGCTGAAAGAAATGCTGAAGATGGTATTTCATTAGTTCAAATTGCTGAAGGTGCATTAGGGGAAGTTTCAAATATCCTAATCCGTCTTAGAGAGCTAAGTGTACAAGCAGCTTCAGATACTATCGGAGGAACGGAAAGAAAGTTTCTTAACGTTGAATTCGAACAATTAACTTCAGAAATCGATAGAATTGCAAACTCTACAGAATTTAACAGAGTACCTCTTCTAAATGGTACAGGTGCCGTTTTTGATATCCAAATTGGAACTAGAAATGACCCTATATCAGATCGTTTAACTTTTGATGCTTCAAGTGCAGACGTAAATGTTGCAGCACTTGGACTAAACTTAGCTTCTGTTGCTGACAAAATTTCTGCACAGAACTCATTATCATCAATTGACCAAGCGATTATTTCTGTATCTGGAATTCGTGCCGACTTTGGTGCTCTTCAAAACAGACTTCAATCAACAATTAATAATATTGCAGTAAGTGTTGAAAACCTTTCTGCTGCAAACTCTCGAGTTAGAGATACGGACGTAGCTGCTGAAACAGCTGAACTTACAAGAAATAATATCTTGATGAGTGCAGGTACAGCAGTACTAAGTCAGGCCAATGCCTCAACAAAGAGTGCACTAGGTCTAATCCAATCAGCTTCTCAAGGTTAATCGAGAAACTGATTAATGGAATCAAATCTTTAACGACGGAGAGTAAGATGTATAAACCAAATGGATGAATTTAATATAACAGTTTCTTCGCCTGCAAGCTGAAGCTGTTTCTAAACACACAAAGTAATAAAGAAAAGAATTGTTGGTTATTCGAAACTAAAAACTATTATTAACTTTTGGCGAACATGATGTACGCGACAAATTACAGGAGGTAGAAGATGTGTAGAGGAGATTAGTCATGGGACTACGAATTAATACCAACACGCCGTCACTGTCGGCACAAAGATCTCTTGGTATGACAAACAAGAGAATGAACGACAACCTGAGGAAATTATCTTCGGGAGAAAGAATTACGCGAGCAAGTGACGACGCTGCAGGATTAGCAATTAGTGAAAACTTAAAAGCGCAAATAAGAGGTGGAAGACAGGCAAAAAGAAATGCCAACGACGCTATCTCGATGATACAAACGGCCGAAGGAGGCTTAGGTGAGATTTCTAACATTATCATTCGACTTAGAGAACTCGCTGTCCAGTCAGCTTCGGACACAGTCGGAGAACAAGAACGTGGTTTCTCTGATATTGAATTTCAACAACTCAAAGAAGAGATCGATAGAATCTCGAAATCTTCAGAGTTCAATGGAATTAAGCTCCTTGACGGAAGTGGAGGAATGCTCGAATTTCAAGTTGGAATTCACAATGATCCAACATTGGATCGCTTGCGCTATGATGGAACTAAAGCGAATACTACTCTTGTATCGTTGGGACTATCTGGCGAAGCCGTTAGTACTAAAGAGGGGGCTCAGACAACGCTTTCAAAGCTTGATGATGCCTTGGTACAAATTAACGGCGTTAGGGCTGAACTTGGGGCAACTCAGAACCGGCTTTCATCAACTATAAATAACCTTGCGGTTAGTGATGAAAACCTAAGTGCTGCGAAGTCAAGAATAAGAGACGTCGATGTAGCTGCTGAAACAGCTGACTTGGCGAGGAACAATATTCTTGTTCAAGCGGGTACTTCTGTGCTTTCTCAAGCAAATCAGGCGCCTAACATGGCCCTCAAATTAATCGGATAAAACAACTTTTCTTTTTCACACCCAGAGTCTTGAATAAGACCTGGGTGTGTCTTTATTTTCTATTCTACTTCTTCCCATTTACTACAACCAAAACCAAGGAATCCTTTTTCTGCACAATACATTTGTCTGGTTTCCCATTTGGTACAACGAGATCTTGCATTCTTTTCAACACACACTCTACGTTCCTCTGTATTAGAAGCAATATAACGAGCTCTCTCTTCATCTTGAGCACGTTTTACCATAATCTGGTCTTCATGAGATGCTTTGGAAACGGTGTATGTATAGTTACCATTCTCGTTTTGTTTTGCTTGAATAAAGTGACCATCAACAATGTCTTGTTCGTTGCCTAGAAGATTGGCTCCAGCATTTGTAACTTCAAATGAATAGGCTCCTCCATTCTCTGCTAGATTATTAAGTCTAAGATCGCCGGCCATGTCTGTAATTAGCTTATTTATATCTTCTGGCATAGGCTCATCTTGACGAGAGTTGAAGTGGGCAATTTGAGCATCGAAACTAGCTGGAAAAGTAATACTTCCATCAGCATTAGTTATAAATTGCATTCCTGGGTTCTCATTAATTACAGCGACCCTTGGTTTTGCCGTGATATCACCATTTGCATCAATAGATACTTCAACGTTTTCATTTCTTCTTTTTAGATTGGCCAGCTTAACAAGAAGTTGCTCTTGAGATGGGTCAATATACTGGTCTTCACTTATTCCAAGTTCTGTTCTCGCTAGAGATGCATTTGTATAGAAGTCTCTTCTCGCTCTTTGACAAGCTCCCTCATAGACACCTTTATTATCACCCTGTTCAAATTGTTCTAAGATATCATCTTTAGTGGACTCTTGATTTGCTTGAACAATTAAAGCACCAGTATTAAGAGTTCCAGTTGCATCTGTTACTAAGAACATGATTTCTTGATTTTCTTCTCCGAGTCCTTCTACGGCCAGTGCTCCCTCGACAGATTGCTGACACTGACTCTTTTCAAAGTTACGATCAAAGTTTGTTGCCTGATCAATAACTTGAATATTTTTAAAATGACATTGTTCGTTTGAACGAAGATGTTTCATAACATCATAGAGTGCTGCTGTTCCAGGCGCATTTGAGCTTGGGCAAGTTGAAACAGCACAGGTATTTGCGAAGGCATCTGCATTGTCTCCACTTTTAATTTTGGCAATAATCTCTTCTTTCGTCATTTCTGGTGTGATTTCCACTGAAAGGTACTCAAGATCATCAACAGCAGTTCCCTTGAAGAATATATTGATATTTGTTTCCCCTTCCATTCCTGCTTGAATTCCTTGTGCTAAAAAAGTTTTACACTGGGATGATGATTCTGGAATGACAGGTTCAGGGGCATCTCCATATATAGTGCTTCTTCCATGCTGACGTTCAGGTCTCTTAGGTGCAATCTCAGCGGATACGCTTTTAAAACGACAGGATTGATCAGATTGAATCTCAGATAAAGCTTCTCTCAAATTCTTTAAAGATGCATGATCTTCTGAAGAACATGTGGGAAGGGCATCAGGAACTACACCACCACATCCTGGAAAGAGATCTTCTACATTCACATCAGCAATAGCCCCTGCGCTTACGGCAGCAAAAGTAAGTCCAAGACTTTCTTCTAGTTTGTCACACATGGGATCATTCTCTCGCCGTTCGGACCTTTCTTTACATATAGATGAAATAGTCGACTGCATTTTTTGAAAATCAGCGTTGTCGCCCTTAGCGAAGTATTCCTCACGCCATGGCTTATCTCTATACTCATCGAGAGCTTTAGAAGCCTCTGCACAATCTTTAGTAAGACTGTTATAGCCGCGTGACACATCAACACAGATTCCAGCACTAAAAGGTGAACTATTATTTTTATTACCGTTAATATTTCCGAACTTCTCTGTGATTTCTGGAGTCGCCTCTAGGCCTGGCCCAAATATATCTGGATTACAGCGAAAGAGATTACTACTTCCACAGTAATCATCACTATCGTAAGCATTGATTCCAATTTGGTTGGCAACAGCTACACCCGAAGATTGAAAAGGAACCTGACAAGTTCCACTTCTGTGAGATGGCCAGCCTCCAAATAAGCAAACATTAGATGCACTACTTGCGATAGATGAATCGAAAAGTAAATTTGAAATTAAATGATAATATGAATTTTGAGAAATTTTTCTCTTGAGAATATGCTTGGGATATTTTTCGCTCTTAGCAAGACTCGTTATCGTTTCAGTAAATAACTTGTGATATTTAATTTTCTCTTTCACCGGTAGCTTATTTAAGTTAACGCTTTTGATGAATTTATATTCACTATTTATAGTTCCCTTGGCAAAAGCTGCTGGAGAGAGAATTAAGAGTGATGCTGTTATTAACTTTAACTTCATTTATAAACCCCAAGTTGATTCCATAAAGATGTACTTGACTCTACTTGTCGGATATATTGAGAAATTATTTAATTTTTATGAGAAATTGACCCTTTTTCAGTTAATTACACAGAACTATGAAAGGTCACTTTTACCTAAGTTATTTAAATTTCAAGAAGTGATAAAATATCATTTATGAATAAAGAACAGGAAGATTCATCAAAAGAAGAAAAAGAGAAGATAAAGACCGTTGTTATCTTTGGAGTCTCTTCTTTCTTAGGTTCAAATTTAGCGGAATTCTTTAAAAAAGATTATAAAGTTGTCGGTACCTATTACAAAAACTCTGTCCGTATTAATGGAGTTCTTACTCTTCCTTGTGATGTTCTAGCAAAAGAAGAAGTTCAACTCATCCTTTTTGCTTTCAAGCCCGATTTCGTTATTTACTGTGCAGGTGTTTCTTCAGTTTTAGATTGTCATAAGAATGAAGATCTTGCAGATGCGCTGAATACTAATGGCCTCTTTAATGTTTCAGAATATTGCCAAAGATATAAAGCTCAGATTTGCTATATTTCATCTGGCTTTATATTTGCTGGTGAGAAAAAGAATTACTATGAAATGGATATACCTGATTCCTTGACCACTTATGGAAAAACTCAGGCAGCAGCTGAATTTTATATTCAAAAAACTTCTCTCAATTACTTAGTTTATCGATGCTGTAGGCTTTATGGCAGAGGGATTAATCCTACAAGACAAACTTGGTTTGAAAATTTACAAAGAGAAATTCTTTTAAATAAATCTTTAGGGATGGATAGTTTTGTTCATACAGGTTATTTAGATGTTTATTATCTTGGAATGATTCTAAAGATGAATTTTGACAAAGGTGTTTCCAATCGTCTTTTTCAAATATCAAGTAAGGATATAGGTTCGTTGTATGACTTCACGAAGTTTTATTCAGAAGTTTTTGATGTCAATGCTGATCGTATAACCAAGTCTCGATGGCCATTTCCAATGAATGCATCACAGACATCGACTCAGGTAGGGGAGCAGCTCTTTTTTAATCTCGATACAGAGAATGTTGAAGGTTTTTTAAATATAGAACTTCCTACCATTAAAGAATCACTCGAATTTACTTTTCAAAGACTCAAAGGGATTAAAAAAATCCGTGGCAGAGAAAGTAGTGGAGAGGGAATTAAATTTATCTAGTAAGATTTCTCACTGAGCAGATTGTTTAATAAACTCTGAAAGGTAGTGCTTTACCATTGCATCCATATTGACAACTTCTCCATGAAATCTCCAAGTGATTTCATTAAAGGGTCCAACATGAGCTTGGATTTCGTGAACACCTTCACCACCAAATGAATCATCCATTTTTAAACGTGGAGCAAGTAAGTCTTTTCCATTTGAGATAAAGGCAATACTTATGACATCATTTGCTCTACGAGCAAAAATGAGGCGTAGTGAATTTCTGAATAACATAAAGTCATTCACTGTATTACTAATCTTAAAAATTTTGATATGACCACTGGTTTGTTGGCCACGATATTGATTGAATCTTGAGATATAGAATTCAATTTTATCTCTAATCTGATTCATGAAATCGATAGAAGACTCTTCTAAATAGTGAACAGGATTTAAGTGTTCATGAAGATCAACAATTCCAGACTCATTCATATTGATCTCTTCAATTGCGAGATTTTCGATCCAGGTCGTTGATAATTCAATTTTAGGGTTTTGTAAGCCAGAGTTTTCCATACTTAAATGATCGTAGCTATAGTACGGCTTGTCAATCGGACTTCGCTCTTTAATAAGCTTCTCGAGGATAAATAAATGGGATTCCTTTCACGCCATAACTCTAGCAAAGGAAAAAAGGTGGGCCTTGCCAGCCGAAGTCTCCGCCCGCCATTTGACAGGTGGATGCAGTTAGTAACCACTTTAGGCTTCTCACTATCCGGATAGAATCCTTTGTGAGCTTGCACACCATGATCAGGGACCGCTTCCTTGGAAAACATTGTAGGGCGAAATACTGTAATGCCGTACAAGACCCATATCTATTATAACAATTTTTAGAGCTTCATATCAATGGCAAAAAATTTCTACACACCTATAAGTTGCTGAAATTGCGAGAGTTAATTAATGTTGCATCGCGTAAGATAGTGAAGTATAATAGTAGAGTAAGCTTATTGAAAATAAATAAGAGGAAAAGCTAAAGTTCAAAGAAGACTTAGCCGAAATATAGCTTACATAATGAATTTAGGAGTGGGTTATGAAAAACTTGATTTTGGCCTATCTTAAAGATGAAGAGGGACAAACATCGACAGAGTACATTCTATTGGTAGCTGTTGTGGCCCTAATTGTTTTTAAGTTTAAAAACGTTGCAACTGAAAAGCTAACTTCGATCACGAACTCCGTGTTTGATCAAGCTGATGGTTGGGTTAACGACTTAGACGCTCAGTAGTTTAGACTAAAGACGGCTAAGTTTATCACTTAACGTTTTACTTTTATAATTTCCAAACTTTGCTATCCTACTAGCATGATAAATTCTAGTAAGGGTCAGGCAACCGTTGAATATATTCTAATATTTGCTTTAATGGCGATGATCGGTCTCGGCATGGTTCGTGGGATCGGCACCGCCTTATCTAGTTCTATCAAAAGACTTTCCTTTGTATTAACTCAAGAATTAAGTACTGGCGTATGTCCGAAGCGTTGTTTTTATAATGGATATAAAAATAGGATATCTAATTAGAAATGTTTCCTTACGTCCTTTATATATTTCTTCTGATCGAACTTCTGGTTATTTCCTATCTTGATATAAAGTATAAGAAAATAGCCAATTTGTGGTCATTACTTAATATTGTGATCTTTATCCTCTGCTTATTTATTTACTCTGACATATATGAATTCTCATTAGAGACCTTCTTCTATCCTTTAGCTTGGCTAATGGTGGGATTCTTTCTCTTTGCAGTAAAAATTATGGGTGGGGGAGATAGTAAATTCTTATTCTCGTTTTTCTTGTTAATACCAGAAAATTATCATGAACCATTTTTTATGGAGTTGATATACTCGACCGTTGTAGTAGGACTCTTCCTCTTAATCTTTAACACTTTAAGAAAGTTTGATACGCTTAAAGTTGCACTAGTAACAAGAGATATTTCTCAAGTTAAGTCGATATACGGTACAAAGTTTTCTTTTGCACCTGTAATCGCACTATCATGGATGATATTTGGATGGGAAATAAGATCAATTTTAAAATTTTAATAAAAGAAAAAGGTCAATCCACAGTAGAGTACATACTACTTTTGGTGATTGTTATGGTTTTTGTAAATACCGTAATTCGATCAGATGTCTTTCAACAATTTTTCGGAAATAATTCATCTTTCTTTCAAACAATCGCAACAGGGATGGCCAGAAGCTATCGCTATGGAACACTCGTATCTGAAGATGAAGCGATTGGAGAAGCCCCAGAAATTTCTCATCCTACATTTTCTCAAGATAGTGGATCTGAATCACGCTTCTTCGTAATAGCCAATGAGTATCCAGGACCATGAAAAAGAAAACGTACGAAAATGAAAATGGGCAATCAACAATTGAGTTCTTGATAACTTTAACTGTTGCTCTTGGTCTACTCTTTAGTTTCTTCAAAATGGCGATCATTTACACGAATGGTTACTTTGTACATTACGTAGTTTATCAAGCCTCTCGAGCATATATGGTTGGAGAGCGCCACTCTAATAGTCCTGAAGGAAGTGATGGGGAAGCGCAATCAATAGCTCAGTCTGTTTTCGATTCCTATAATTTGTCAGGAATTATTTCAGGTTTTGATGGAGATCTCGAAGTCGAAGATCCTATTTCAAATGGTACGCCTTCAACAAATCTATTTGTTGGAGTTCGAACAAATTTTACCCAGAAGCTCCTTATTCCAGGGTCGGGAAGTACAATTGATATCGACATGCAATCTGAGTCCTATTTAGGGCTTGAGCCAACAAGGGCGGAATGCTTTTTCAGCACTTGTGATGCAATTAGGGATATTGGTATGGGAACACGATGTAACAAAAATACGACGGTTGCAGATAATGGATGTTAATAAGCACAGCCCAAATTTACAGAATGAGGAAGGACAGGCCATTTTTGAACTATTGGTATTCTTACCAGTCTTCTTATTTCTATTTGTTGTGATTTATAATATTGGAAACTCCTTAAATATATCCATCAATCAACAAAAAGCGAGTCGCCGCTACTTCTATTACTTACAAAAGGGAAATAGCTTTTTACCTCGAATGAACATTCTTCAAGAATGGAAAAACAGAGGATTTAAGTATAGTGGACTAGATATGATTGGTTATCGTGACTATACAGATGGGGAGACTCCTGTAGCCCCCTGTTTTAAATTTCCCTCTTTTCTAACTGGAGAAACTGATGAAACTTGTGAAGAACCTTCAGAAGGGGAAGGAGAAACTAATTTCATCAGAATTATGACCGTCTATGGAATTTGTGGTGAAACCTTTAGATTATCTGACCAAGGTCATTGGTTAAGAGAGTATTCAAATGGAGAGGGAATCCAAAACAGAAGATCAAGCAGCACGTCTTGTTCTTTGACCTTCTAATAGGGATTAATTTTCCTATGTCTATCGTACCGCATTCACTTTGATAAACTAAGTAGGTGAAATTATTTTAGGGAGTTTCTGTGAATACACGTGCGTTTACGCTGGCCCTGGTGATTGCCTTTGTTGCTGTCTTTATGGTCTACACCTACATTGAAGATCAAAAAACTGAACTTGTGAATAAGTACGGTACTAACGTATCCATACTTGTGGCCAAAAGAGATATTCAAGCTCTTGAATTATTAGATGACCAAAAGGTAACAGTTAGAACCGTTCCCAAGTCTTTTGCCTCTCCTGGACGTTTTGAAAAAATTGATGAAATTGAAAATAAGCTTTCTCTTACACCTATTATGAAAGGTGAGCAAATTACAAAACCAAGAGTGACAGTTCCCGATGTGAACACGGGTCTTTCGAATCAGGTAAGTAGTGGAAAGAGGGCCATAGCCATTCAAGTTGATGAAAAACAATCTGTATCAGGGCTTATTAAACCGGGAGATAGAGTCGATGTGATTTCTCCTATTGATCCTACGAGTGGAAGAAAAGACATGCAAAGGATTACAACTATTTTGCAAGATGTCCTCGTACTTTCTACGGGAAAGAGTATGACAAACTCGATCCCAATTTATGGAATTAAAACACCAAAAGAAATTAAGAAAATGAACGCTCAAGTTTATGAAAGATACAATACTGTAACGTTGGAATTAACTCCTTATGAAGTTCAAAAAGTAGTTCACCATTTGACCTTCTCCGGATTCAGACCTTGGCTCTCTCTGAGAAATAATAACGATCGTAAAGTTGTACCCATTAAATCTACAGATATTTTTAATGTTGTTGGTGAAGACGAAAGAGCTGAATTTAAAAATTATTTTCTTCAGTTAAATAAGAAGAAGGGACAATAACGGATATGTTTAAGCTTCTTAAGCTCACATTCATTACTTTATTTATTAGTTTAACGTCTCAACTTTGGGCACAGTCCTCTAATGAAGTTAAAGAACAACCTGTTGATGTGATTTTAGGTATTGATAAAGTACTAAAACTCGACTTTACCCCGAATACTCAAGTACAAGTTGGAAATGAATCCTTATTACAAAGAACAGTGATCCCGCAAAAAAGAGAAATCACATTAACCGGTCAAAAACCTGGAAAAACATCGGTTATAATTCGAGATAATGTAGGAGATATTCGTGCTAAATATTTAGTGACGATTACTTCTAATGATCAATCAAAACTCGTTAAAGAGTTGAAAGACTTTATAGGCGATGTCGAAGGTCTTGAGATTGGAGTGAAAGGTGAAACCGTTTATGTCGGCGGAAATATTATTGTTCCAGCAGATATTGGACGTGTAGTTAAAGTAATCAATCAAGATAAATTCTCCGGAGTTTTATTTCTTGTCGAATTAAGTCCACAGACCGAAAGATTAGTGGCGAGAAAAATGCAAGATGAAATTCAAAAAAATGGAGGACTCAATAACGTTACCGTAAGAGTCGTAAACCATATTTACTGGCTAGAGGGAATCGTTACCTCAGATGCTGCAAAGAAAAGAGCAGAGGAAATTGCAAAGGCCTTCTATCCTGATCGAATTGCTACATTGGCAGAAAGAACGGATCAAGTAAAGCAGGCCTCTAAAGCTTCTATTTATAATTTCATTCAAGTAAATGCAAAGAGTGAGCCTCAGCCTATTCCCAAACTCATCAAGGTTACAGCTCAGTTTGTTGAATTATCAAAAGACTATTCGAGAACTTTTGGGTTTAAGTGGACACCATTATTAAGTAATGGTTCTGGTCAAATTAATTTTGGTAAAACGAATAATGGAACAGTAACAACTCAGTCTCAGGGAACTCTCTCGGGAACAATATCAAATCTATTTCCAAAACTAGATTCTGCCAAACAAGCTGGCTATGCCCGTGTTGTTCAAAGTGGGGTCGTCGTTGTTAAAGATGGAATTGAGGGGAAAATATCAAAAAGTGATGTTCGAAGATTTGCACTGGGTTCAGGAGAGTTTACACAAGCTGCAAGTTCAAACGCAACATTCACAGTGTCTGTAGAACCCAAGGTGTTACAAGAAGAAAAAATCAATTTAAGAATTGGAGTAAATGTTAACTCAATTGTTGGTGGTGACGGGGCTGCAACTCAGGAAAATTCAGTCTCAACAGAGTTGATCGTTAAGTCAAAAGAATCTGCTGTCGTGGGCGGAATTGTCGTTAATAAGAGTTCTACTGACTATGATAAATTACCCGAAGATGATGTGGAAGATGCATCACCACTTTTTAGTTTTGTAAGAAGTAAATCCCATACCAATTCAAAATCACAGTTTGTAGTATTTGTGACTCCTGAGATTATAGAGTCTGCTGGTAGTGCTACAGATGAAATTAAAAAGAAATTTCGCAGGAGAGCCCGTTAATGGCCGGACATATTATTACAGTCATTGGTGGAAAAGGTGGAGTGGGGAAGTCTCAATTTGCTGCGAACTTAGCTTTTGCCTATGCGGCTGAAAATAGAAATAAAGTTTTACTCTTAGATTTTGATCAAAAGGCTTCTGGAGATCAAAATTTTATTACAGGTATAAAATCAAAAAAAACGATTAAGGATCTCTCTGAATTTAATGGCTCTGTGGATCCTAGATCGATTATGCAATTTGTATCAGCCCACCCTATGGGGGTTCAGTATGTCGGAATGCCTGATGATGTTACTGCCTCAAGTGGTATTGATAGTGAAGGATTAGGGAAGGTCTTAAAGGCTGCTCCTAATATGTACCCTGTAACCATTATTGATGGGGGAAGTGAGCTAACTCCTCTTACGCTGAAAGCGTTAGAATATAGTACGGCCATTTTTCTTGTGGTTACGCCCGATATTCTCGCCCTCAATCAAACTCGAAGATTATATAGTGAGCTTGTCACACTACTATTTCCCAAAGATATGTTGATTTTGATTGGAAACCAAGTTCAAAAGGGTCACCCCGTTACACCAGAAGTGATGGGGAAAACGATTGGTAAGCCTGTGTTTGCAACTGTTCCTAAGGATGATCAAACCTGTGTGCAAGCGCTTAATGCAAAAAAGCCGGTAATGGTTGTAGCTAAGAATTCTACCTTCGCTAAAGCTGTTGTCGATTGTGTAAGAAAACTTACTCAGAAAAGTGTTCTGAAGACTCTTGCTAGATTAAATAAGCCAAAAGATGTTCAAGCATCAAAGGCCAGTTCATCCGGTGATGGTGGTGAAGGGGCGGAAAAGGGAAATACCTGGACTGCATTAAAGTCACGTATTCATAAGTCTCTAGTTGAAGAGATGGATCTAAAGAAGACAGATAATGACGATCCAAAGGCTCAAATTATCCTTCGTGAACAAACAAAGAAAATGGTGGTTGAACTTCTTAACAAAGAAGATACCAAATCGATTCTGACTTCTCGTGATGATATGAATCAAATCGTGAAAGAGATTTTAGATGAGGCCCTAGGGTTAGGTCCACTAGAAGACTTACTAGCGGATAAACAATGTTCAGAGATTATGGTTATTGGGCCTAATAAGATCTACTATGAGCATAGTGGAAAAATTAAAAAGTCTAATATTACTTTTACTAATGATCGCCAAGTTCTAAGTGTAATTGAGAGAATCGTTGCACCTATTGGACGAAGAATTGATGAAAAAACACCTTATGTAGATGCTCGTCTTCAAGATGGTTCTAGGGTGCATGCGATTATACCTCCATGTGCTCTTGATGGTTGTACGATTACGATTCGTAAATTCCCTGAAAACAGACTGACCTACAAAGACCTCGTTAAGTTTGATTCTATGACTCAAAATATGGCCGACTTCCTCAGAATTGCAGTTGAAGCCCACAAGAATATTATTGTTTCTGGGGGAACTGGTTCTGGTAAGACAACGCTTATTAATGTTTTAGGAAGTTTTATTCCGGCGAATGAACGTGTGATTACTTGTGAAGACTCCGCAGAACTTGATCTTCCTCAAGATCACGTGGTTCGTCTAGAGACTCGTCCTCCTTCACTTGAGGGGGATGGAGAAATTGATATTCGTTGTCTTGTTAAGCAAACTCTAAGAATGCGTCCGGACAGAATTGTTGTTGGTGAGTGTCGAGGTGGGGAAACTCTTGATATGCTCCAGGCGATGGGAACAGGTCACGAAGGATCAATGACTACCGTTCACTCTAACAATCCACGAGAGTGTATTGGACGTATTGAAACCCTTGTTCAATATGCAGGAGCGGGATTAAGTGCAAAGGCCATTCGTGAGATGATTTCAAATGCCGTTCACTTAATTATTCAGCAATCGAGATTGGATGACGGTTCCAGAAGAGTTACCTATGTTACCGAATTAGGAGGTATGCAAGGTGATGTCGTTATTCTACAAGATATTTTTGTTTATCAACAGCGAGGCTTTGATAAGAGCGGTAAAATTCAAGGTGAATTTCAGGCCACTGGTTTTATTCCTAAGTTTATCGAAATCTTAGAAAAGAAGGGTTACAACGTACCCCGTGGATTATTTACGAATAATCATCCCCCTCAAAAGAAACCAGCAGCTGCAGCATCAGCTCCAGCGGGACAAAAGCCTGCCCAACAGGGTAATAGGCCACAAGGTAAAGCTCCTCAGGGAAGACCTGATCCAAGGAAGAAGAAAAAGGAGTAAACGATGGATAGTTTAGTAAGGCTATTGGGTGCAGGTGGAATTGCCACGATGGTTTTTGCCATGGTTTTTATTTTCTGCTTGCGCTATTCAGTTGATATTTTTAACTGGATTGAACATCAGACCTTGGGTTCTCGAACTTACATACTTGAAAAACTCGAGCTTCTTTTTATAGAGTTTGATCCAGAGAAGTTAACTATTGTTCTTCTTATTTTTTCTGGCTTTCTCAGTTTAGTATTCCTATTGCTATTTGGTCTTTGGATCAGTTGGATTTTAGGTTTTGTAATTGCTGTAGTCGTAGGAATATTTTCTTTTAGATTACCTCGTTACATTGTCGACTGGATGGTGGAGAGACGCATTAAAGTCTATCAAGGCCAAATGGTAGATGCTCTAACTCTTTTGTCTAACGGGATTAGAGCCGGTTTATCTGTTCCTCAGGCTCTAGGAATGGTGGTAAACGAATTGAACCCTCCTGTTTCTCAGGAGTTTGGAATGATTCTTCAACAAAATAGAATTGGTGTTACTCTAGAAGAATGCTTTGAAAACTTAGCTAAGAGAGTACCTACCGAAGATAATGAAATGTTTGTTTCCTCCATTAATATTCTCAGGGAAACAGGTGGTAATCTTGCTGAAACTTTTGACACGATTGTTGCTGTTATTCGAGAAAGAGTAAGGCTTCAGCAAAAAATTGATACTTATACAGCTCAAGGTATGTTTCAAGGGGTCACAATTGCGATGATGCCTTTTGCAATTGCCGGTATCTATGCAGCTCAAGATCCTGATTCTATCGTAGGGCTAGTAACCCATCCATTGGGGATCTTAATGACCTTTGTAGCCTTAGGTCTTGATTTTATTGGCTTTTTTGTGATTCTCAAAATTGTAAAAATAAAAATATAAAAAATTAAAGATTTATATCTACTGGGCCGAAAAGTAAGAAGAGAAAAGAGAAATCTGCCTATAGAAAAAAGGACGATTATAATGAGAGCTTTGAAATTAGTATTATTACTCCTGTTGATTCCAACCATGGCAATGGCCGGGGTAAACCTCAAAAATGGAAACTTTTATATCTCTTATACAGATATCATTGTACCAGGTGGGGGAATGGAATTAGAGATTACTCGTACCAATAACTCAAAATCAACTGAGAAAGGCTGGTTCGGTTTTGGTTGGGGTAGTGACTATGAGACTTATGTAACTGTATCGGCCGATGGATCTGTGATTGTTCACGAAAATGGATCAGGTGCATTAACAAGATTTACGCCTAAGACAGCTGTAGATGCTAAAAGTGCTGCTGCACGAATTGTGTCGGCTATCCGTAAAAAGAGTTCGATCAGTGAAAAGGTGGCAAATGACCTTACGGCTAAGCTTTCAAATGATGCTGAGTTAAGACAAGCTTATGCAAGAAAGTATAAAGTAACTGCTGAAATTGCAGATGGTACTGAGCTTTACTCAAACAATCGTGGAATTCAAAAAATCGTCAAAACAAAGCATGGATTCAAAAGATCATATAATGACGGAAAAATTGAAGAATTCAATAAAGAAGGAAAGCTTGTAAGAATCAGCAATAAGAATGGATACGAAGTTAAGCTTGCTTATGAGAAAGGTTCACTTAAAAGTATCAAAGATAGTGCTGCTAACCAGCTATTCTTTGAGTGGTATCCTGATGGAAAAGTAAAGCATATCTCTTCTGCTGGTGATAAGAAGACTCATTACAAGTACCGTGGTGATGATCTGGTAGAGTCAAAAGATATTGAAGGGAATGTTTTTAAGTATGGTTACGATGCAAATCATAATATGACTTCTGTAACATACTCTGATAATTCTAAAATGACCGTTGCTTATACTCCTAAGACACAATTTGTTGAAGAAGTAAAAATGAGAAATGGTGAGAGTACTAAGTATATCTATGGATCAAATCCAAAGAATCCAGACTTCCATTACTGGACAACAGTTGCGAAAACTTCTCCAAGTGGAAAGAAGTCTGAGAATAAGTATGAGTACGAAATCAAAACAAGACCAGATGGTTCTCAGTATACTTATAGAATTGCAACAACTGTTAATGGAATGAAGACAGAAACGATTTATTCTGAGTGTTGTTCGCTACCTCTTAAGATTACTCGTGGTGATAATAGTACAACTTTTGAATACAACGAGAAGGGTCTTCTTACAAAGAAAGCTTCTACCAAGGGTGAGATGATTCAACTTGAGTATCATCCTAAGTTTAATAAGATTACTAAGGTTGTTAATAACAAAGGTACTACAAGCTTTGTATATGACAAGAAAGCTAACCTGATTAAGGCCAATAGCTCTACAGGAAAAGCAGTAGCTTTATCTTATGACTCAAAAGGTAGAATTCAAAAAATGTTTGATAAAGACAAAAAGACTGGAAAGAAGCGTATTTTATCTTTCAAGTACAATGCTCTTGGAAAGCCTGTTGAGATCGAAATGAAGAATGTTGGTAAAATTAATGTAGCTTACGACAATTATGGTGAGATCAAAAAAGTAGAGTCAAAGCAAGGACACAAGATGGCCTTACAAGTAACTCAAGCTTTTCAAAGTCTGCTTTCAATTGTTAAGCCTGCAGGTGTTAACTTAAATATGTAGAGTACTTTTTGAGGCAGTGGTGCTTACCTAGTCATAGGGACTTAGCTATTCACTGCCTTAGGATTTTGGAATTAAACATAATAATAATATAATGAATTAAATAGCTAAAATGGTGATAAATATGAAAAAGCTAATTTTAATGATGATGGTAATGTTTTCTTTAACTTCGGTATATGCTCAGCAAGCCGACCAAACTCGTGGTGTTGGAATGACAGAAACTGACTGCCCTGCGGGTGATGATTCTGCTCGAAGTACCGTTCCAGAAGGTGGACCGTCAGATGCGACTGATCCAGTTGATGGAGATAGTTCAACAATTGATGGATAATCAATCTTAAAATATAAATCATTAAGCCTCTGTGTAAGCAGGGGCTTTTTTTTGTCTAAAATTTCAACACCTATAAAAAAATCCGATAGTTGATCTCTTCTGGCTAAATGTAAGCACTTAATATTAGGTCCATCCAACTTGGCATTCATTGTGCAATCTAATTAAGCATAATAATGAAATGTCTAATCTTTGGAGGGAAAGATGAAGAAATTACTAATTGCAATGATGGCCATATTGGCTTTTAACGTATCCTACGCTGCTGAGCTAGGGGAAGAGATGGGTATCCCAAATGAAGAGTGTACACGCACTCGTGCGGACGCTCAGAGAGTCGCTAAAGATCAAATTCAACAAAGTAGAGAGGTTCAAAAAGACGATACCTCATCTTCTTCAATTGATGGTTAATAAATAACTGGGAAACCAGTATAAAATAATCCTTTTCTTCTTTTCTTAAATTGGCCCATCTAAATGATGGGCCTTTTTTATTTTTATCTATCTGTATGAGTAGACTAGAATAGTTAGAGTTTTAAGAATAAGGAAAAATAATGGATTCCATTAAAGAAGCTTTTAAAAAGCAAAAAGATTATTTTGAGTCTTTGAAACCTCTAGAACTAGAGAGAAGAAAATTACTTCTACAACGACTGAAAAGTGTGATTGAAAAGCATGAGAGAGAGATCATCCAGGCTCTTAATTTAGACTTGGGTAAATCTCAGTTTGAAGCAGTTATAGCTGAAACTCAGTTTATCCTAAATGAAATAGACTATGCTCTTAAAAAGCTTAAGAAGTGGTCTAAGTCTGTAAAAGTAAAATCTCCTTGGGCGCAGTTTCCCTCTAAATCCTATATACAACCCATGCCTCTTGGAAATATTCTCATTATTGGTCCTTGGAATTATCCTTTTCAATTACTTATTTCTCCACTCGTCGGAGCTATCGCTGCTGGAAATACAGCTATTATTAAACCTTCAGAAATTTCATCACATACTTCAAAAGTGGTGGCTAATTTAATCAACCAAAATTTTGATCCCAGAGAGTTACTGGTTATAGAAGGAGCAGTGGAAGAAACGACGGCCCTACTAGAATGTCCTTTTAATCATATTTTCTATACAGGTAATTCAACGGTTGGACGCATTGTTATGAGAAAGGCTGCCGAAAACCTGACTCCTGTAACCCTCGAGTTGGGAGGGAAATCTCCATGTCTTGTTTATGATGTAAAGAATATTGAAGTCGTTTCAGACCGAATTGTATGGGGGAAGTTTTTTAATGCTGGTCAAACTTGTGTGGCTCCAGATTATGTCATTACATCCAGTCACTTAAAAAGTGCTCTGTTAAAGGCTTTTAAAAGTTCGATAGAGAAGTTTTTTGGAGTTGAAGCCTCCCATTCTAATGATTATGGACGGATTATTAATCAGAAACATTTTGAACGACTTGAGAGTTATTTAGATGAAAAGGATATTCTCTTAGGAGGAGTCCGAACAAAAGAAGAACGCTATTTTTCACCCACAGTAGTTCAGGCCTCTGAGAAATCTAAAATAATGGAAGAAGAAATCTTTGGTCCCATACTTCCTATTCTTATAGAAGATGATTTTGATAATGCGCTTAAATTTATTCAAAAAAGAGATCGGCCACTAGCAGCTTATCTTTTTACGGATAATGAGAATTTTTCAAATCGTTATAATGAAGAGTTTATTAGTGGTGGAATGTGTATTAATGATACGATCGTACATCTCACAAATGATCATCTCCCCTTTGGTGGTGTTGGAGAAAGTGGAATGGGAGCCTATCATGGAGAAACAAGTTTCAGAATTTTTAGTCATTACAAATCAGTCATGAAAAGAGGGCTGTGGCTTGATCTTCCTCTTCGTTATCCTCCTTACGGTGAGAAAGTTGGATTTTTACGATGGATCTTAAAATACTTTGGCTAAAGTCTAATTTTTGATCGCAACTGACCGAAAAGAGGTCATGTCTTATTCAAAAGAAACTTTTAATCAACTTCTCATGATGGCCGTTAAAAATGGTGTGAGTGATATCCACTTACGTACCGGTGAAAAACCTTTCTTTCGAGTTAAAGGAAATCTTAAGGCCATAAAAGCAGCACCAATTACTGAAGAGGATATGCTTTTATTTTGTAAAATCATGATTAAGGAGAAGGAAGTTCTTGAAAGAATAGATACTCTTACGGAGTATGATGGTTCTTATCAGTATAAGAACTTATGTAGGGTAAGAGTTAATCTTCTTAAGTTTCAAGGGCGTTTCGCCTTTATTTTAAGAGTGATTAATATGAAGATTCCAACGATAGATGAGTTGGGTTTACCAGGTGGCTGTCGCGAAATTGCCAAAGCAAAACGAGGTCTTGTGCTGGTTACTGGTGTAACAGGTTCTGGGAAAAGTTCTACATTGGCTGCGATGTTAGATGAAATCAATTCAACTCGAGAAGAACATATTCTTACTATTGAAGATCCCGTAGAATTTCTCTTCACTTCAAAAAAGTGCCGTATTACCCAAAGAGAAATGGGATCAGATACTATGAGCTTTAAAGAAGCATTGAGAGGAGCCCTGAGACAAGATCCCGACATTATTGTTATTGGTGAACTTCGGGATGCAGAAACTATCCAAATCGCTATGAAGGCAGCAGAAACAGGGCATTTAGTATTTGGAACAGTTCACACTACAAATGCATTAACGACAATCAATCGTGTTGTATCTATGTTTCCCCCCGAAGAACAAAATAATGTGAAAGGAAGACTATCGGACTGCTTATACGCAACGATAAGCCAGAGGCTTCTTCCTACACAAGATGGAAAGGGAAGAGTTGTCGCTCAAGAAATTATGACAACTTCACCAGGGATTAAAGAGAGTATATCGGGAAAGGTACCCCTTTCTGAGATGTATATCCTTATAGAGAAGGCCAAACGTGATGGAGTGATGCAATCTTTCGATCAACATCTCACTGACCTCTACAAAGCTGGAATACTCTCTTTTGATGTGGCCAAAGAGGCTGCAACTTCACCCACAAACTTTGAAAGAAATCTGCAGTTTGGATCATCTGGAGATGACGATGATGATTCTGGCCAAAAGACTTCTGATAAAACAAGTAATCCAGATCTCCCAGCAGAGGAGTCTTTGGAACTTGATCTCGACTAATTAAGAAAAATCACGGCTAAATTTAAGTACTCTTTTTGAAAGTGTTGTAAAAATAATGAACAGGTTCAGAAATTTTTACACTT
>CERD01048761.1_pt1 | contig 144644 bp, 120 predicted proteins | sample 530931 | NCBI WGS metagenome assembly CERD01 (sample SAMEA2621101, study PRJEB7988) | marine metagenome | isolation source: saline water (ENVO:00002010), including
TCTATATAGAACAAAAATGATACAGCAAAGGTCAACAGCCCCTAGAAAGAAAGTAAACGCTCAGCCCGTCACCGCGGTTCGAACTGAGCATAAACACGTTACTCTTTGTAGTCGTCGTGACAAGACTTGCAGGTGCCACCCAAACCAGCAATGGCTTTAGCATAAGCGCTTTCGTCACCTGTGGCAGAAGCCGCCTGAATATCCATCGCAACTTTTTTCAACGCCGCTATTTTGTCGTTAACGTCAGCTTCGTTGCTAAATAATGCAGGCTTTGCGTCGGTCGGCACATCAAAATCAGTTGTGTCGACTAACAGGTAGTCCGCCATCATATCTGCCAATTGCTCCAAACGCATGCCGTTGGTTTTCATAACTTCCGGATCAAATTTTTTCATTTTCAGCATGCCGAACATAGGCGCAGCATTGCTTTTTACTAACTGATACAGAGATTGCCGGTACTCGATTGCCGCTTCTGCATGTTTTTCAGACGCTGCCTTTGCGGCCATTGCACTGCCGCTTAACACTGTGCCCGCGGCGCACAATGCCAACAAACCTGAGGCCAAAACCTTTTTCATGTTGCCTGTCTCCCTTTTCTTATGGAAAGTGGTTATATTTGCGTATTACGAATAATAAAAATTTAAAAACATAAGACACCAAGGCGATTTGACGGTCGGGATTGGTGTACAAATAAAAAAACACGCAATTGCTATATTGAACAATTGCGTGTCTCTCAACAAGTTTTATTCGGTTGACCGAACAAAAAAGCGCGGTGAGCTTAGTTTGTCAGGTCGTCGAAGAACTTTTTCACACCGTCAAAGAAGCCTTGCTCCTTCGGACGATGCTTTGCGGCATCTGAGCCTTTGCCCATAGACTCTTCCAATTCACGCAGTAGATCTTTCTGCTTGGAAGACAGGTTTACCGGGGTTTCGACAACCACTTTACACAGTAAATCACCAATGGCACCACTACGAACAGACTTCACGCCTTTACCGCGCAGGCGGAACATACGACCAGTCTGCGTTTCCGGGCTGATTTTCAGCTTCACTTTACCGTCCAGCGTAGGCACTTGTAACTCACCACCCAATGCCGCAGTAGTGAAGCTTAACGGTACTTCGCAGTACAGGTTATTGCCATCTCGCGTAAAGATATCGTGATCACGGACATGCACCTGGACATATAAATCGCCTGCTGGCGCACCGCTCTCACCTGCTTCACCTTCACCACTCAGGCGAATACGGTCGCCGGTATCCACGCCCGCCGGAATTTTAACCGACAAGGTCTTGGTTTTCTCGGTACGGCCCTGACCATGACATTCATTACAGGGATCAGAGATGATCTTGCCGCGGCCAGAACAGGTTGGACAGGTTTGCTGAACTGCAAAGAAGCCCTGACGCATTTGCACCTGGCCGTTACCATGACAGGTTGGACAGGTTTTGGGGCTGCTGCCTTTTTTGGCACCAGAGCCGTTACAAGGCTCACAGGCAACCAGTGTCGGTACGCGAATTTCGACTTCTTTACCACGTACTGCTTCTTCCAGCGTCATTTCCAGGTTGTAGCGCAAATCTGCGCCCTGGCGAGCTCTTGACTGACGGCCACGGCCACCGCCAAAGATATCACCGAACACATCACCAAAGATGTCGCCGAAGTCAGCACCGCCACCAAAGCCGGCTCCGCCGCGATTAGGATCGACACCTGCGTGACCATACTGGTCGTAGGCAGCGCGTTTCTGAGTATCCGTCAGTACTTCATAGGCTTCCTGGATTTCTTTAAACTTTTCTTCCAGTGCTTTGTCGCCCTGAGTGCGGTCAGGGTGGTACTTCATAGCCAGTTTCTTGTACGCTTTTTTAATTTCGCGCTCGCCGGCTCCTTTGTCCACGCCAAGCACTTCGTAGTAATCTCGTTTCGACATATCGCTCGCTATTCCTACCCGTTTGAAACAACCCTGACGGGCTGCAAAAATTCTGCTTTATTTACATAAAAAGGCGCAACAAGCATTGCCCTGCTGCGCCTGAGACTGCAACGTGGCCCGGTGCTTAACCGGGCGTAGCGTTACTTACTTCTTGTCGTCGTCTTTCACTTCTTCAAATTCAGCGTCAACAACGTCATCTTCAGGCTTGCCCTGGCTTGCACCAGCGTCAGTTGCTTCCGCACCCGCTGCTGCTTGCTGCGCCTGCGCCGCTTCCATCAATTTAGAAGACGCTTGGATCAGCTCCTGAGTTTTCGCTTCGATTTCCGCTTTGTCTTCGCCTTTCGCAGCGGTTTCCAGTGCAGAAACTGCAGCTTCAATTGGCGCTTTGTCATCGCTGCTCAGTGCATCGCCCACTTCTTCCAACTGCTTACGGGTAGCGTGAATCATACCGTCAGCCTGGTTGCGAGCCTGAATCAGTTCTTCGAACTTCTTATCGGCTTCTTTGTTCGCTTCCGCGTCAGCAACCATTTTTTCGATTTCATCTTCGTTCAGACCAGAAGACGCCTGAATGGTGATCTTCTGCTCTTTACCCGTGTCTTTATCTTTCGCAGACACGTGCAGGATACCGTCCGCATCGATGTCGAAAGTAACTTCGATTTGCGGTACACCGCGTGCCGCCGGACGAATACCTTCTAAGTTAAACTGACCCAGAGACTTGTTACCAGACGCTTGCTTACGCTCACCTTGCAGTACGTGTACAGTTACCGCAGACTGGTTGTCTTCTGCTGTTGAGAAGGTTTGCGACTTCTTAGTTGGGATAGTCGTGTTCTTCTCAATCAACGCAGTCATTACGCCGCCCATGGTTTCGATACCCAGAGAAAGCGGAGTAACGTCCAGCAGCAGTACGTCTTTAACATCACCAGACAGAACACCACCTTGAATCGCAGCACCAACCGCTACCGCTTCGTCAGGGTTCACGTCTTTACGAGGCTCTTTGCCAAAGAATTCACTTACATACTTCTGAACCAGAGGCATACGAGTCTGACCACCTACCAGAATGATGTCATTGATGTCACTTACTGACAGGTCAGCATCAGCCAGCGCTTGCTTAACCGGGTTCAGAGACTCTTTCACCATGTCTTCAACCAGTGATTCCAATTTCGCACGAGTCAGTTTAATGGCTAAGTGCTTAGGACCGGTTGCATCCGCCGTGATGTACGGCAGGTTAACTTCAGTCTGTTGTGAAGAAGACAGTTCGATTTTCGCTTTCTCACCGGCTTCTTTCAGACGTTGCATAGCCAGCGGATCTTTACGCAGGTCAATGCCTTGGTCTTTCTTAAATTCTTCTACCAGGTAGTTGATTACACGGTTATCGAAGTCTTCACCACCTAAGTGAGTGTCACCGTTGGTCGCCAGTACTTCAAACGTGTGCTCGCCATCTACTTCATCGATTTCGATGATAGAGATATCGAAGGTACCACCACCTAAGTCATATACTGCAACAACGTTATCGCCTTGCTTCTTGTCCATGCCGTAAGCAAGAGCAGCTGCAGTTGGCTCGTTGATAATACGCTTAACTTCAAGACCAGCAATACGACCAGCGTCTTTAGTTGCCTGACGCTGTGAGTCGTTAAAGTAAGCAGGAACAGTGATTACTGCACCCGTTACTGGTTCACCCAGATAGTCTTCAGCGGTCTTTTTCATCTTTTTCAGTACTTCGGCAGAAATCTGAGGAGGCGCCATTTTTTCGCCTTTCACTTCTACCCATGCATCGCCATTGTCCGCCTTAGCAATTTTATAAGGCATGATGTCGATGTCGCGTTGTACTTCTTTATCTTCCCAACGACGTCCAATCAGACGTTTAATTGCAAATAGTGTGTTGGTTGGGTTAGTTACAGCCTGACGCTTTGCAGACTGACCTACCAGTGTTTCACCGTCGTTGGTGTAAGCGATAATTGAGGGCGTGGTGCGGTCACCTTCCGCGTTCTCAATTACTCGCGGTTTGTCGCCGTCTAGAACTGCGACACATGAATTTGTTGTACCTAAATCGATACCAATGATTTTACCCATTACGTGTCTCCAAAAGTATTCTGTAATCTTGCGTAATTAGTGGGGTTATTGCCCACTGATTTCAATAGTTGTTTTAAAAATTTTTAGGCCTGAGTATCTACGCCACCATCAGGTGCGCGTGAAACCATTACCATTGCCGGGCGCAACAGGCGACCGTTCAGTTCGTAACCCTTCTGCATGACTGCCATTACTGTGTTTGGTGCAAAGTCAGCGCTCTCTTGCATTGACATGGCCTGATGCAGTTCCGGGTTGAATGCTTCGCCTTGCGGATCAATGGGGGTCATACCGAATTTCTCAATCGTGCTAACGAAAGATTTCAGTGTCATTTCCACCCCTTCCAGCATGGGCTTGATCGCTTCGTTTTCCGTGTCGGCTACCATAACGGCGCGTTCCAGGTTGTCGATCACATCCAGCAATTCACCGGCAAAGCGCTCCAAAGCAAACTTACGGGCTTTGTCGACTTCCGCTTCAGCACGGCGACGGGCATTTTCCATTTCAGCTCGCGCACGCAGCACAGAGTCCTGCTGTTCATTAAATTTGGCTTCTGATGCGGCCAGGGCTTTTTCCAGTTCAGCAATACGTGCTGCTGACTCGTCTACAATCTCACCTTCAACCGCTGCAGATTCTGCCGCTTCAACCTGCTCGTCTACCGTTTCGGCAGCGGCTTGTTGCGCTTCGGTTTGCTCTTGTTCTTCTGTTTGCACGTCGCGTGGCTCGCTCATGCTTTCCTCCACAATGTTTTTTGGGTAGTCACTCACAATGTGCCTAGTTATGGGGGTGGTTTGCGGGCCTTCAAGGGTATCCACAATTTTTTTATGGAATCGAGAATTGTGCTAACGTAAGCCTGTACAAAATAAGGAAAAGAAATTCGCCATGCTGAGTATTTGGAGTGTTGGGGCCATTGTTCTGATTTATCTGATCGGATTATTTGTTCTGGCGTTTTGGGGCGACAAAAAAATTGATAGAAATCAACAGCATCCATTTCTTTACAGTCTGGGGCTAGGTGTCCACTGTACGTCATGGGCTTTCTTCGGCACCACCACACAAGCTACACAATATGGCTGGCCGGTGTTCCCAACCTATGTAGGTATTGTGTTGGTGATGATTTTTGCCTTTCCGGTGATTTTGCGCATCAGCCGCATTTGCCAACAACACAATGTCAGCTCTCTGGCAGACTTTATCAGTTTGCGATACGACCGTTCGCACACGTTGGCCGCCATCATTACCTTGATGTGCTTTTTCGGCGTAGTGCCCTACATTGCGTTGCAACTCGACGCCATTACCGCCAGCATAGCCTTAATAACCTCTGACAATAGCAGTGGCTCTGGCACGGTGGGTTTCTACGTCGCAGCATTAATGGCTCTGTTTGCCATTTTGTTTGGCACCCAAACCTTGAATCTGACCGAGAAACACCCGGGCCTGCTGGCGAGTATTGCTGCTGAGTCCGTGGTTAAGTTAGTTGGGCTGTGCGTTGTCGGTATTTATGTCTGCTATGTCTTGTTTGACGGCGTTTTTGATTTATTTACCCAGGCCGCCCTGCATGCACCTACCCGTGAAATCCTGTATGCCGACAAAGGCTGGGGCGTCTTTTTTAGCCATGTGTTACTGGGTATTTGCGCAATGTTTATCCTGCCCCGCCAGTTCCATATGAACTTCGTCGAAAACAACGGCGAAAGCGAACTGCGCACGGCGCGCTGGGTATTCCCCTTGTATTTACTGGGCATGACCGTGTTTGTGTTGCCCATCGGCCTGGCGGGCAGTTTGTTGATGCCGGAAGGCGCCAATGCTTCTGACGCACTGGTATTAGCGTTGCCAATACATCACAACAATACCGTGGTATCTGTCATCGCCTTTATCGGTGGTTTGTCGGCCACCACTAGCATGATCATTGTTGCCACGCTCGCACTGGGTATCATGATAGCCAATAACCTCATTACGCCACTGTGGTTTACCTTCGCCTTCAAAAGACAGCCACAGCACTCTTTGCAAGCCGGGCAACTGCTGTCAATCCGACGGTTAACCGTATTGGTCGTATTGTCAGTCGCCTTCTGGTATCACGTGAACATCAGCCAATCTGCGCCCCTGGTAAAAAGCGGCATTATTGCAATGGCGCTGCTATCGCAGATTTTTCCCATCATGCTATTCAGCCTCTACTGGCAACGCGCCAACAAGCCCGCAGCGGTTTGTGGGCTTATAGCTGGCTTTTGTTGCTGGGTAAGCTGGATGCTCTACCCCAGCCTGCTATCGAGCTATTACTTCGAACCTATTCCCAGTGACGCGCAACTGGGTCAAAGCTATTTATTCAGTCTGCTTATCAACTGTGCTGTTTTTGTCACTGTCGCCTGGCTAACTCCTCACTTTGCCACCCGGACAAGTGAAGACGAAAATACCTCACCGCCTGAGCCTGATCTGGCTATCAAGATCGGTGATTTGTTAACTCTCACAGAACGGGTGCTGGACCCGCCTGTGTACCGCGCGCTGGCAAATCAGTTGTCGGTAGACAGCCAACAGCCTCAGGGCTACGCCAGTCAAGGGTTATTGAGCCGGGTTGAGAAGCTATTAGCCGGTCAGGTTGGCAACCCCAGCGCAAGGTTATTGCTCACCGCCCTGGCCGAAACGCAGCCGCAAGGCTTGTCGAATCTGGTTCATTGGGTAGAGGAAGCATCACAGAGTTTTCAGTTTAATCACGAAGTCCTGCAGTCGTCGGTTCAACACATAGAACAAGGTATTGCGGTACTGGATCGCAACCTTAGCATGCTGGCCTGGAATGAGCGCTATCTTGAATTATTCCAGTATCCACCGGGTTTTATTCAGGTTGGCATGCCCATAAAGGATTTACTTGAATACAACGCGGAACGGGGCTTGTTGGGCAACTCCGACAACATCTCCGAAGAGATCAATAAACGCATTCGCTACATGGCCGAGGGAAGCCGCTATAAATATGTGCGAAAACAGAGTGACGGCCGCGTGATTGAATTAAACGGCAGCCCGCTGCCCGGCGGTGGATTTGTTACTACCTACAGTGATATCACTGAATACATGCGAATACAGGAAGAACTGGAAACAGCGAAATCTGAACTGGAAGCTCGTGTGATAAGGCGCACAAAACAGTTGGAACAAGCCAAACTTGAAGCCGACAAAGCCAATGACAGTAAAACCAAATTTCTGGCAGCTGCCGGTCATGACCTAATGCAGCCCTTTAACGCTGCTACCTTGTTTGCGTCGATGCTGGCGCAAAAGACCTCTGGCTCGGCATTACAGTCGTTAAGCGAAGGACTGGTAAATTCGCTTAACAGCGCAGAATCCCTACTCTCCGCACTGCTTGATATGACGAAGCTTGAGACAGGTCGTCTTACCGCGCAAAAAACTGACTTTAAACTGGACGACATGCTGGCGGGTTTGTGTCAGGAGTTTGCGTTGTTCTGCGAGCAAAAATCGCTTCGGTTACGCTACGTTCCCTCGCAACTGGTCATTCATTCTGACCCGAAATTACTACGCCGGGTTATACAAAATTTGCTGTCCAACGCCGTGCGATATACCCAGCAAGGCAGCGTGCTTATTGGCGCAAGACGCCACAACAACAAAGCCGTCTCGATTTGCGTGATAGATACCGGCCCAGGTATACCTGAACACCAGCAGGCAGAGATTTTTAATGAATTTCACCAGTTGGATAACCACCAGAATCAAGGACTGGGATTGGGCCTGACGATTGTTGAAAGGATTAGTCACTTGCTGGGTCACGAGGTGTCACTGCAGTCGGAGCCTGGCAAAGGCACCCAGTTCCGCGTTAGTGTTCCCCGCTCTGAGCAACATGCGGCACCAGCGCTGAAGACGCGCCAGCCTATAACCTCAGACAGCGCCCCCCTGTTGGCAAACCGATTTGTACTGGTTATTGAAAACGATGAACAAATCAGCGCTGCCATGACGCAATTATTGGAAGATTGGGGCGCCACGGTTAGCGTAAGCCGATGTTTTGAAGAAGCAAAAGACATAACACCCGTGCCCGATTTGATGCTAGTTGATTATCATCTGGACCATGGTGAAACCGGTATTCAGGCAGCGAGTCGCCTGCGCGAGTTGTGGCAATATGACGTGCCAGGTATCTTGAATACGGCAAACCGTCACGACGGCGTCAGGGATGAAGCACGCGAGGCTGGGCTGCACTACTTGCCAAAACCGTTAAAGCCCGCTGCACTAAAACGCCTGTTAAAACAGCATATCTGTTAACTATTGCGTTTGCTTGCGGTATTTTGCCGGGCTCGTTTGGGTGTAGCGTTTAAAGAATTTATTGAAGTAACCCGGATCGGAAAACCCGAGGCGCTCGGCGATTTCCGCGACGGGCATATCGGCAAAGACCAGGAAGCGTTTCGCTTCATTGATCAGTACGTTGTGGATTAAAGCCAAAGCATTTTCACCGGTGTGTTCCCGACAAATCTGATTGAGATGCGCCTGACTTACCCGAATCTCCTTCGCATACCAGCCAACCTGATGCTGCTGCATAAAATGACGTGAGATTAGCGCCCGGAACTGCCTGACTTTGCGTTCCGACTTGGTCAGATTTGCGTCATCGGTATTGTCGGACCCGGCACGCAACAACCAAATCATGAGCTGTTGCAGCAAAGCCTGTAACATGGCTTCCTGAAAAGCGTTAGGCTGATTAGCCTCATGCTGAAGCTGCTGGCAAAGTCGCGCCACGTAATCCCGGTCTGTATTCGGGATGGGGGTTACAAATGCGTTGTCCAATCTGGACGTCACACCAAGGTTGCTGGTTACCTCTTTTAACAATGGGCTCGCCACGGACAGCACTACGCCCTGAGAATCGGCCTGCCAGTCAAATCCGTGCATCACGCCTTCGGGAATAACAATAGCAACCGGGGCCGATATGGTTTGCTGCTGGGTATCAAGCCTGACGTCGACGCCCCCTTCCAAGACAACAAACACCTGCGTGATCTGGCGATGTCGGTGAGGCTGTATGGTCCAGTTATGCTGTTCACTGCGCTGTACCAACGCCTCACAATACAACAAAGTTTGCGGTGCAAACGTGCCATCCTCACCGTAAAAGTCGACAAACTCCACATTTCCCAACATTTTTATCACAATCTATAAAATTAGCCATCAAATAACTAATTTAACCCTTATAAACACAAAAAATCCACATAAAATACCATTCAAGAAACAAACAAAGGGTTTCCCATGAACTGGAAAAAGCAAGACTATGACGATATCCCCGGCACCTATGTGTTCGACGGTCAGCGCGCTCACCCGGCCTATGCCATCAATAAATTGTTGTACTCATTTAACGATCAGGCCTGTCGTGATGAATTTGATGCGGATCCGGCGGCTTATTGTGACAAGCTGGGCGTAACCGGCGATTACAAAAAAGCCGTGTTGGAACAGGACTTTCTTGGCCTGCTTCGCATGGGCGCCAATATCTACTTCCTGGCCAAAATGTGTGTGCCTCGTGGTGTGTCTGTCCAGGACGCAGGTGCCGCTTTTCAGGGCATTACCACTGAAGAGTTTCAACAGAATTTATTAGACAAGGGCAACGGCCTGGAAGCAATCCTGGCAAAAAGAGGAGACTACTGGAATGGCTAAAATTATTGGTGGAATTACCAGTTCGCACATCCCGGCTGTAGGCAATGCAATATCTCAGGGGATCACTCAGGAGCCTTATTGGAAACGCTTTTTCGACGGCTATGGGCCGGCAAAGGAATGGCTGGCAGAAGCCAAACCCGATCTGGTGATTGTGGTGTATAACGACCACGGTCTGAATTTCTTTTTAGACAAGGTGCCTACCTTCGCACTTGGTTGCGCCGACATCTATGAAAACGCCGATGAGGGCTGGGGCTTAAAACCAGTACCGTCCTTTACTGGTGATGTGAAACTGTCGTGGCATTTGGCAGAGTCCCTGATTGAACAGGAATTCGACATTTGTATGTGCCAGGAAATGAAAGTCGATCACGGCTTTGTGAACCCTATTCGCGCCCTGTTTGGTGATCAGGAACCCTGGCCGGTAAAAGCCATTCCATTGGCAGTAAATACTGTTCAGCATCCGGTTCCCAGTGCCGCACGCTGCTTAAAATTGGGCAAAGCCCTGGGTAAAGCGCTGGAATCTTATCCGGAAGATACACGCGTCGTGATTTTAGGTACCGGCGGCATGTCTCACCAGCTACAAGGTGAACGGGCCGGCATTATCGATGTTGAATTTGATTTGGAATGCATGGACAAGATTGCCACCGATCCTGAATGGATGACCCAATTCAGTAATGCCGACATCATTCGTCGTGCCGGGAGCGAGGGTATTGAAACCATTATGTGGCTGGTGATGCGAGGCGCCTTAAAAGATGACGCCAAGGTCATTCACAAACACTACCACGCCCCCATTTCAAACACAGGTGCGGGTGTACTGGTGCTTGATAACCAGTAAACCGGACTCACTGGCCGGTGCCCCGGTCAGTGACTTTCTTCGTTGTTCATCATTTGTTTGAACAGCACGCCCGCTTTAGTGCGGTTGATCACTTCCAGCTTTCGTAACACAGCAGACACGTGCTGTTTAACGGTAGACTCTGAAATATCCAGCTCGTAAGCAATCTGTTTGTTCAACAAGCCATCCGCCATCATTTTAAGTACTTTAAACTGGTGCGGGGTAAGTTGCGCCAGCTTGTCGGCAAAGGCTTTGTCCTGCTTATTTTCAAGTTGAGAGATTGCATCGTTTATATTGCCAGGTAACCACTGCTCACCATCCAGCACTTTATTTACTGCGTCGGCGATTTGCGGCAATGGTGTAGACTTCGGAATATAGCCGCTGGCCCCTAAATCGATTGCACGGCGAATAAGTGTAGGGTCCTCTTCCGCCGACACAATGACCACCAGCACACTGGGGAATTGCGTACGCAGTTCAGTTAAGCCGGTTAAGCCTTCATTGCCTGGCATATTTAAATCCAAAAACACCAGTTCAATCTCGTCGTGTTCTTCTACCGCCTCATAGGCCTCAGAAAAGCTCGCCACTTCCAGAATACTGTCACCGACGATATCCACCAGCGCCTGACGCATGGCTGCGCGAAATAAGGGATGGTCGTCAGCAATTAAAATAGTGGTATCCACTGAACTTCTCTTTTTTTGTTTAACTTTAAGCAGTTTACAGGAAAATACAGGTAATTTGACATTCTGGTTTTAATACTGGGATTCAGATTAGCTGATAAACGACAAAGTCAGCCAGGGGATATCCCCTGACTGACCTCGTTTCTGTCGTTAATGCGGTTTGGTTAGAAACGGTAGCCCACCGTTAACTGCACCGTCATTGGGTCGCCATAGTATCCAATCAGCGTGGTATCACCACCTAACCCCGGACCATAGCTGCCATCTTCGTTACGAGTAACAAAGTCATATCCACCTACCAGATATTCTTCGTCGGTCAGGTTTTTAGCGTGAATACCGCCGTACCAGTTGCCTTCCACGCTTTCCCAGTTAACGCTCAGGTTAACCATACCGTAGGCGTCCTGTTGAATGAGATCGCTGGTTTCAAACAGCAGATAGTCGTCGCGGTAGTAGTAGTTTGCGTTAAACGTAAACAGACCCATATCGGTATCGAGGTGATATGTAGCAGCCATGTTCAGCGTGTTTTCTGGTGTACTAGCCAGGCCAATCAGCGGCGGTACGGCATCGTTTTTCTTAATTTCGAAATCAATGAAGCCGTAGGCTGCGGTTAATGTCAGATTGTCAGTTGCCACATAGGTCAGTTCAACTTCCAGACCTTTTGCTGCCGTTTCGGCCGCATTACGTAAACGCTGCTCTAACGCAGTTGGGTCATCGCTGCCGCCTTCAATACCAATGTACTGACGATCCTTGTGATCGTATGCGAACAAGGTAACGTTAGCGCGGAAGCTTTCAGTTACATCACTCTTCACACCAAGCTCATATGAATCAACCACTTCAGGATTAACACCTGGTTCATTAATGGTTGCACGCGGGTTAAAGGTACCCGACTTAAAGCCCTGCGAGTAGCTGGCAAATACCATGGTGTCGTCAGACACGGTATATTCCAAACCAAGACGCGGCGTAAAACGCGACCAGCTTTGTACAGCCGGCGCGTCAAGCGTGCCATCGCCATCGCCGTCAGAACCCAGCACCTGTGGTGTTAATTGTCCGTCCGGACGAACATAGCCCGGGATCCAGCCAGAATAAGGGTACACATTGTCGAAGATCAGGCCATTGAATACGGTAGCCTGCTTTTCTTCATCGGTATAACGTGCCCCAACCGATACCGACAACTCGTTGGTAATGTCATAGTTTAACTGGCCATAAACCGCCCAGCTTTCACTGTTGTTACAGCCTGATACTTCACGGGTTAATCCCGGTGTACCAAACGCCGCACGTCCAAGGAAACCAAGCACCGCGTCAAAGTTACCGCATGACTCACCGTCATAAAGATAAACACCACTCACAAAGGTGTAGTTGTCGCCAAGCAGATTCGCCTGAATTTCGTGGGTGTCATTGGTATCGTCATATTCTGCTGGTACATCAAAGATATCCAGCGGCGTATTATCGAAGTCGATATTCGTTGGAGAGTAGCTTTCGCGATGTGAGCCCACGTATTTCAATTCGAAATCGTCGGTAACATCGTAACGCAATAACCAGCTATACCCCTCCAGTTCGACCTTGTTCCAGGTTGGTAAACTGGTGTACGAGTCAAATTTGGATTTAGGTACAGGTGCGTCCGTCAGGATACTCGGAAGCAAGCGGTAGCCGCCTTTGGCATTCGAGGTATCTTCAGTCTTATCCCAGCCCAAGCGGAAAAACAGATCGTCGGTGATATGCGCTTCGAGGGTCAGGCGCGCAGCCCATAAGTCTTTGTTGTAGTTTTCTTTGTCCTGGCCTTCCAGTGCACTTTCCAGGTATTCCCCGTAACCGTCGCGATTCAGGTTGGCATAACCAAATCCCAGATATACTTTGTCGTCGACTAACGGATATTGGCCTGTCACCTTCACGTCCGCACGGGCGTAATTACCCACTGTCCCTTCAATGTTGAAGGTTGGGTCGCCCGTCATGTCTTTGGTCACATATTTAACCGCACCACCAATGGTGTTTTTGCCGTATAACGTACCTTGTGGCCCACGCAGTACTTCGATACGTTGAACATCCAGCAGGTCAAGCACCGCACCTTGCGGACGAGCAATGTAAACGTCATCGACATAAATACCAACACCAGGCTCATACCCCCACAGTGGATCCTGCTGGCCCAGACCACGAATAAATGCGGTCAGCGTTGAGTTGGTACCACGACTGGTTTGCAGTGTGGTGTTTGGTGAGAATTGTTGCACTTCTGTTAAAACGCTAATGCCTTTTGATTCCAGCTCAACAGCGCCAATTGAAGTGATAGCCACAGGTACTTCCTGCAGGCTTTCTACCGTTTTACGCGCGGTAACTTCAATTTTTTCCAGCTTGCCCTTGCTCGCATCAACATTGTCTGATTCCTGTGCCAGCACGCTTGTGCTGCCCAGACAGGCTAGTGTTACAGCCGTCGCACAAAGCGTGCGGGTGAACCCATTGGTTTGTACTATTGTGTGTTTCATGTGTGGTGTCCCTTTTCTTGTGTAATTCAGTGTTCATGTTGTCTGAAGGGTGCGGTCGTTAATTACTGTAGAGAGTTTTAACATTTTCGTAACTAGTACCATCGTACTATGGGCAGATGACGTTTATCAGGCCACACTTTGCCTACTTTCTGAAGATCTGCGGTCACAGTATCTAATTAAAGGAAAGTAACACTATGCTAAGTTTACTAGGACTCGTCGGTGGACTGGGGCTATTGATAGTGCTGACAATTCGCGGGATGAACCTGTTTATTGCTGCACCGTTATGCGCCCTCATTGTTGCGCTGACCAGCGGATTACCGGTATTCACTGGTGACGCTAATTTCGTGGCTACCTACATGAGCGGCTTTGCAAACTTTATTGCAGCCTGGTTCTTCATGTTCCTGTTAGGCGCCATCTTCGGAAAATTCATGGAAGACACCGGTGCGGCAGACTCAGTTGCGCGCTGGATTGTCGGCAAGCTAGGCTTCAAGCATGCCGTTGTAGCGGTTGTACTGGCTTGTGCCATTCTGACCTACGGCGGTGTCAGCTTGTTTGTTGTCGCCTTCTCAGTTTACCCCATGGCGCTGAGCCTGTTTAAAGACGCCAACCTGCCCCGTCGATTCATACCGGCGACCATGGCGTTTGGCTCGGTCACCTTTACCATGACGTCGGCGGGTTCGCCGGAAATTCAAAACTGGATCCCCATAAAGTATCTTGGCACCTCGCCTTTTGCCGCCTGGGAAGTGAGCCTGGTGGTTGCTGTTTTCATGGCATCGTTTGGCTACTGGTGGTTAAAGCGAATGATTGGCAAAGCGGTTGCCAACGGCGAGGTCTTTGAAGCTCGCGAAGCGGATCCTCAGGTGCCGATGCGGGATTTGCCCAATCCGCTTACCGGCGTTATTCCATTAATTGTGGTGCTGGTACTCAGCTTTATGTTGCACGACTCACTTGCTCAACTGGCGCTGATTGTGGCGTTAGGTGGCGGCGTTCTAACACTGATGATTATTAATTTTCAGTATTTCCATGATCTGTCAAAAGCCATTAATACCGGTACGACGGGTGCCTTGGTCGCAATAGGAAATACGGCGGCGGTCGTCGGGTTTGGCGCCATTGCTAAATCGACATCAGCCTTTCAGTCTACGGTTGAAGTCATGACTCATATTCCTGGCAATGAGCTCATTGGCGCAGCCATAGCGGTGAGTGTGATTGCGGGTCTGACTGGCTCGGCTTCAGGTGGACAGGCTATTGTGTTGCCATTAATAGGTCAGCACTACATAGACCGTGGCGTAGAACCTGAACAATTGCATCGAATAGTGTCAATTTCATCGGGCGCGCTGGACTCTTTACCCCATAATGGTTACGTTGTAACCACAATTCGTGCGATATGTCATGAAACCCACAAAGCCGCTTATGGTTCTGTCGCTGCCCTTACAGTGGTCGTGCCCTTACTCGGCTTAGCGATGGCTATCGCGCTGTTCAGTATTTTTTAGGAGTAATTCATGGCAAGGACCCTTGCACTTTGTTTTGCCTTGATGCTTAGCGCGTGCAGTCTAGCCGCGCCTGCACAGCCTGAGTCGCTGCTGACAACGAAGCAGCGGTTCAGTATGCCCAGCTACAAAACCGTGGGTGGCCGCACCATTAAACAGTTGCAAGTCGGCTGGGAAAGCTATGGCAAACTGAATGCCGCGAAAGATAATGCCATTTTAATTACCCATTATTTTTCAGCGACCTCCCATGCCGCGGGTAAATATCATCCCGATGACGCGGCGCCCGGTTATTGGGATGCGATTATCGGCCCAGGCAAGGCCATCGATACCAATCGTTATTTTGTGATCAGCGTTGATAGCCTGGCCAACCTCAATGTACACGACGACAATGTCATCACCACCGGTCCGGCAACCATTAACCCGGATACCGGCAAACCCTATGGTTTGAGCTTCCCGGTAGTAACCATAAAAGACTTTGTTAATGTACAAAAAGCGGTGTTAGAAAGTCTGGGTGTTAAAAAGCTGCATGCTGTAATAGGCCCTTCGATGGGCTCCATGCAGGCCATTGAATGGGCGGCAAGCTACCCGGAATGGGTCCCCCGGATGATTTCAGTGATCGGCACCGGTGACAGCGATGCCTGGACAACAGCCGCACTGGAACAGTGGGCCATACCTATTCGTCTGGATAAAAACTGGGCAAATGGCGATTACTACCAGGGCGACGCGCCGGTAGATGGTTTAGCGGCTTCCTTAATGTTGATCACGCAGCAAGCATTAACGCCGGCCTTTTTCAATCAACAAGGCGAACAGCTCGACTATCACCCGCTGGAAACCGGCCCGTTAAACAGCATTACTCAACAACATTCAATCGTAAAGTGGTTGGACAGTCGCGCTCGCAGTCGCGCGGCTAAAATGGATGCCAATCACCTGTTATATCTGGTCAGAGCCTGCCAGCTGTTTATGGCCGGATACGGTGACAACCTGAAACAAAGCCTGGCAGCCGTAGAAGCGAAAAGCTTATTTTTACCTGCTAGCACCGACCTGCTTTTGATGCCGTACATGGCAGAAAAAGCACATAAACAACTATTGGAAAATGGTAAAGACAGTCGCTACAGCGAGCTTTCTGGCCAGTTAGGACACCTTGAGGGCGTACTGCGCATTGCTGAGCAAGCCGACTCCATTCAAGCGTTTCTTCAGTATTAGGACCGTATTATGCAAAAACTTTCCCTTGCCTTGATTGGCGCAGCGCTTGCCTCTGGCAGCTGTACCTCGATAGCTGCCGACAGCCTGCCAGTGCTGAATCTGGATACTGCACAACTCACCGTTTCCGGCTTGTCGTCAGGTGGCTATATGGCTACGCAATACCATATTGCCAACAGCGACAAAGTCATAGGCGCTGCCATGCTGGCGTCAGGCCCGTATTACTGTGCGACCAATGATATTGGCGTTGCGCTTGAACGGTGTGTTAACAAAGTCGACACGCCCATCGACGTCAATGCGCTTAATGCGCAAGCAAAAAAGTGGGCTGACTCCGGTGCTATTGCACCACTAGAAGGGTTAAAGAACAGCAACGTGTGGTTGTTTCACGGCACCGCCGATACCCGGGTAAACAGTAAAGTCAGTGACGCCTTGTTCGCCCAATACCAGCAATGGGTGCCCGAGACCCAGTTGACTTACGTGAATGACCAACCGTTTGCCCATGTCTTTCCTACGCTGGACCAAGGGGGCAGTTGTACTGAATCGGCCTCACCCTACGTTGGCAAGTGCGAATACGATGCGGCGGGCGAATTACTGAACGCCCTGTTGGGCGAATTAACGCCTCCCGATGAAAGCCTGTCGGGTACGGTGGTAACACTGGATCAACAGGCCATCGCTGGCGATAACGCCAATACCATGGGTGATGAAGCCTATGCCTATATTCCTGCCGATTGCGCGGCGGGTGAAGCGTGTCGCGTGCACGTTAGCTTTCACGGCTGTAATCAATATTCCGATGCGGTTAACCTGGCCTATGTAGAGCAAACGGGGCTGAACCGCTGGGCTGACGACAATCAAATCGTCGTATTGTATCCTCAAACCAAAAAGTCACTGCTGATGCCAATGAATCCTCAGGGATGCTGGGATTGGTGGGGCTATACCGGCGACCAGTACGCCACTAAAAACGGGCCGCAGCTCAAAGCGGTTGACGCACTCATTTCTCATCTTGCCAAACGTTAAGGATTCTTCATGTCTTCGTATAATGTCTTCATTACCGGTGGTGCCAGTGGTATTGGTTATGGTATTGCCGAGCGCCTTGCAGCAAAAGGGCACCATATTTTGATTGCCGATATTAATTTAGACGCAGCAACAGCCGCAGCGGATAAACTAAAAGCTGCCGGAGGCAGTGCCCAACCAGTCGAAATCGATGTCACAGATGCAGCCGGCGTAGCCGCATTGCCAGAAAAATTAAAAGACACGCCGGTAGATATTCTGGTAAACAATGCCGGTATTCAACATGTCTCGAAAATTGAGGATTTCCCGCCCGAGAAGTGGCAGCTATTGATCAACATTATGCTGGTAGCCCCTGCCCTGCTCACTCAGGCTTTTTTGCCGCAAATGCGCAGCAACAATTTTGGCCGCATTATTAATATTGGTTCTATTCACTCGGTTGTTGCTTCACCCTTTAAATCGGCTTATGTTGCCGCCAAACATGGTCTGTTGGGCTTCTCGAAAACCATTGCACTGGAAACCGGTGACTGTGATGTCACCATTAATACCGTGTGTCCTGCTTATGTCAAAACGCCGCTGGTTGAAAAGCAAATAGCCGCACAAGCGAAAGAAAACGGTATCACAGAAGAAGAAGTGGTTAATAAGATCATGTTGGAGCCGATGCCGAAAAAAGCCTTTATCAGCCTGGAAGAGCTGGGTGACACAGCAGACTTCCTGATAAGCAGTGCAGCACGCAACATCACCGGGCAAACTCTCATCCTCGACGGTGGCTGGACCGCCCGCTAAGTTTCTCACACCTATTTTGCCGGTGTAGGCCAGATAGCGCCTACACCGGCTTTATTTTGCTTCACTGGTTATGGTAATGTCGCCCCAGTAAATGGGGAAATTACACACATGCCTTATAAAACCGTTGGATTAATCGGTAAAGCGGCCCACAAAGGGGCGCATGCAAGCTTAAATGCATTGGCCGACTATTTACGCGCTAAGCATTGCACCATTCTGGTTGAAGAAACCGTTGCCGCAGAAATGGACTGCGACGATTTTACTGTTTGTGATTTAGTCACCATTGGTAAACAAGCCGACCTGGCAGTCGTTGTAGGTGGCGACGGCAATATGCTTGGCGCAGCCCGCGTGCTTTCCCGGTTTAATATTCATGTGGTCGGCGTCAACCGCGGGAATCTGGGCTTTCTTACCGATATTCACCCCGACGAAGTCGTTCAGCAGATGGATTTGATCTACAACGGCGAAACCATGGTGGAGCAGCGCTTTCTGCTGGAAGTAGAAGTGTACCGCCACGAGCTTCTGAAAAGTAATAATTCCGCCGTCAATGAAGTCGTTCTTCACCATGGCAAAGTCGCCCATATGATGGAGTTCGAAGTGTTCATTGACGATCACTTCGTGTTCAGTCAACGTTCCGATGGACTTATTGTCGCCACCCCAACTGGCTCCACGGCTTATTCGCTGTCGGGCGGCGGACCAATTTTAATGCCTCACCTGGATGCACTAACCCTCGTACCTATGTTCCCACATACTCTGAGTAGTCGCCCAATTGTAGTAGATGCCAACAGCACAGTCTCTATGCGCGTATCAAAGGTCAACTCTGACAGTTTGCAGGTGAGTTGCGACAGCCACATTGTGCTGCCGGTGCTGCCAGGCGACGAGATTCGCGTGCGCAAAGGCAACAACCGGCTGTCTATGGTGCACCCGAAGGGCTATAACTACTTCAACGTACTGCGCAAAAAGTTAGGCTGGGGTAGCAAGCTGTATTAAGCGTCATTCTTTACCGCGTTGACTGAGCAACTAAAGCAGCTTTCCAGAGCCTCTTGTAACTCATCACCGGTGAAGGGTTTAGTGAGCCTGGCTTCTATCAGTTGTTTCTCCGTGCTGTCCCACCCGGCCTCATCACTGTAACCACTCATTAACTGGATGTAGCACGTTAACTTGTGCTCCCGAATAAAAGAAACCAGTGCCAAGCCACCGCCATCTGGCATTTTGATATCTGACAGCAACAAGTCTACCGGGGCATCGAGTAATTGCTGTTTAGCATCAGCAACGGTTGTCGATACCCGGGTTTGGTAGCCTAGTTTGTCGAGTTGGGTTGCAAACAATCTGGCGAGCAGCTCTTCATCGTCAACGATCAGGACGGTTTTGGATTCACCTGGCTCACTTGTCAATACAGGCTGTTCTGTCGGTCGCTTGCGCTGCGTTGGAAAATACAAGGTAAACACCGTACCCTCGCCGGGCTTACTGTTGCAAACCACACTACCGCCCAGGTTTTTCATGTAGGCAAGTACTTGCGCTAATCCAAGACCCGTACCTTGCTTGCCTTTCGTCGTTACAAATGGCTCAAAAATGCGAACAAGCATGTCGGGGTGAATACCTGCACCGTCATCATGTATTGCCAGTATGGCGTAGTTACCTGGCGCGATACCCAGGACTTCCGCTTGTTCGTTGTCGAGTTTCTCTGCCTGCGTTGTCAGTGTAATACTGCCATCAGGCTTTGTTGCATGAACGGCATTGACTACCAGATTTAGCAAAACATGTTCAAGTTGTTCAGACTCGATAAGTGCTGGCAACCCTTTTTCACACGCATGAAAAGTTAGCGTTCGCTGTGAAGCTGCTTGTTGAAAGTTGGGCAGCATACTGTCGATAACGTCATTGAGGTCGACGAATGAGGTCTTTTTATTGTCTTTGGTTGAAAATACCAACAGTTGTTTTATCAGTGTTTTGGCGCGCTCACCTGCACTCACAATTTGCTTCATATAAGCCTGCAAATCACCGTCAACTTCAGACGCGACCAGTTGGCCGTAGCCAACAATGATCCCCAGAATATTGTTGAAGTCATGAGCGACAGTACCGGTTAACTGACCCAAGGCTTCCAGTTTCTGGGATTGAATAAGACGCTGTTCCTGAGCTTTTTCCCGGCTCAAATCGCGCAGCAGCACCAGGCAGGCATCCTGGGTAACCTCGCGATCTTCTGGCAACCTCACAACAGTCACGCTGACCGGGAAGCTATCTCCGTTACGGCGTGTTCCAGCAACTTCCATGGCATATTGCTGCGTAGGTGCCTGATGAAGACTTTGTGCATCTACAGCCGGCAAAAACTGCTGTATATCTCGTTTCTCAGGTAATGGGAGTCCATCGGTAAACAAATTCAGGAATGCGGGATTACAACTGGTCACCTTCCCTTGGATGTCCAGCGTCGCCAGCGCATCGGGAATATTATCAACGACGAGCGCTCTCTCCAGTCGCTGATAATCTGAGAACGCCTTAGCTTTGCCTAACTCCTCTTTCAGGAACAACTGGGCGACCAAACCGGCAACAATGGTTACAAAATTCTCTTCGTCTACCTGCCATTCTCGTTTTTGGCGCAGTTCTTCCACACACACTACGCCGACTATCTCGCCGTCTTTAACTATGCATGCATCCAGCATAGACTTTACGCCGTAAACCAGCAGGTAACTCTCGGCCAATTCACGGGTATTGGGATGATTTACTGCATCGTATGCGTTGATTCGACTATGACACTTGAGTGCATTAAAGTAAGTAGGAATATCCTTTACATTTATTACAGACCCAGCGCTAAAACTGTGTGTGTTAGCATCGTAGATTGATTCACACACCAACTGTTTACTATTCGCACTCAGGCTCCAGACACTCACTCTACTTGCATCCAGTACCCTGCTGGTCGCTTTACAAATGAGGTGTATAGAATCTATCCAGCTGCCCGCGACAATGTGTTCATGTTGCACTAACCCGGCAAGGGCATCACCCTGGCCTCTAACCCGTTTTTGAGCTTGCTGTTTGGCTTCCATTGCAGATTGGATTGTCTCAAGTGCCTGCTGACTTCGGGCTTGTTCAAGCGCTGCACTTTGAATGCCTGCCGCGGTCATGAGTAGCTGATGATGTTCCTCACTGTGACTGGACATTGCGGGCGTATTCGCTGACCACACCACAACAGCCCCAAGTAACTGTCCGGCATTGGCAGTGGGAAACACAAGAAGCACCTGACTGTCATGACCTTCAACGGGAATTGCCTGCCACGCTTTTTCTTGCTCTAGTACAGACGACGCCATGGCATAATTGACCGATTCAGTGAGTAACTTGCCAAAAGTGGTTATCTGTTGGGGATCGTCTGTTACACAGTACTTTTCTGCTAATGTGTAATCAGACACACCCCGCTGATAAACCGCTACACCCAACGCGTCGTAGGTTGTCATAAACGCCTGAGACAAGTTACGTAGGCACACGGCGAGATTGGGTTCGGTCAGAAAAGCATGCTGAATAGATGCCACTTGCCACAGCAGCCTGGACTTATCCTGCAACTGCGAATCCGTTCGGCTTAAACGGAACTGATTCGCCAGATATAGCGACATTCCCCAAAACAGTAGTAATGAAGCGGTAAGCGGTACGCCATAACGAACAAGATTAGCGCCGCTTAACCATCCCAGGCTGGAATTAAACACATTGATTTGCCAGTGCCTGCCAGCCCAGTCGAAGTTAGCAACGCCACTGATACCCTGCTGAACTGAATTGTGCTGTTCAGGGCCAGCCAAAACCACATACTGATTAGCCGGATCGGTGACATCCTTGATTTCGAGGGTGGCGGTTTGATGTAACTGGAGTACCGAGGACATGATCACCGTGAGGTCGATAACCCCCACCACCACACCTTTCAGGTTGCCAATTTGCCCATTTAATGTGCCTGATTGCTCGTAGCTAACCGGACTGATCAACAAAACGCCTCGATGATTGTTTTGCACCAGTGTTATGGGCGGTGTAGCAGTCGCCTTTTCCCTTTGTATCGCTGCATTTATTGCTAATCGCCGCGAAGGGTTTGCATAGATATCTAACCCTACTGCTTTAATATTGGGTTCCAAAGGCGTGATATGTAACACCACGATTTTAAAATCTCCCAGCCGCTTTACGTCACTGTTACTTCCTGACTCAGAAGGCTGATGGATAGCAATAGGCCTGTCTTCAATCACGCTGTTCAACTGAGCTTGAATCGCGGCCAGGTTATAATCATTTACCTTGGGGTTCCAGCTTAAACTCAGGCCTTCTTCATTCTTTAAAAAAGGCTGTGTATACCAATTAAATATGGTTTTATCGACGTTCTGATCGCCGGAAAAAAACTGAGAAATGACGAAGATGGCGTCGTCGATATGCAGCAATCGGTTATCAATATCCCGACTGATTAACTGAGCAACTTCCTCCAGCTCCAGTTTTCTTGCATAACGCTCACCTTTATTGGTGAACACCACAATGGCCGCGATGACCAAACCGACAAATACTAAAAACACTGAAACCCGCCGCCACTCTCTAGGTTCATTGCTTACGTATAACAACTGGGTGGTCAACGGCGTAATGACAATAGCGCCAAGGAACAGGCTACACCACCAGAAAAAGAACTGTTCGGCATAATTTGACGGCTCAATGCTGGTTGTAAGCATCAGTCCGACAACCAATACCAACAACAAAGCCGGTGCCGCCAGGCCTACCACCGAGACAAAACCGGCAAATTGACCTGACGACGTAAAATACACCGGTCGTAGTACCGGTGACAGCACATTTAACAAAACAATAGCGACTAAAGGGCTCAAACAATTCAGCAACGTGAATGTAAGCCACTGCCAGGCAGGCAACTTTCCCCAATCAGACAACAACACAAGCAAGATGGTGCTGATCACATTAGCGATCATTACGATCGATATGCGTCGCCAGCCGTGCATCAACAAAAAGCTCAATGCAATACCATACCCCAACGCGAAGCCAATCGAGGGCGCTTGTATAGGGTCAGAAATCACCACGCTGGACAATGACAAGAGCGCCATTATTGCGCACCACATCATCCAATACACTTGTGAAAATTTCATCGAATTAATATTCGGGTTGAGCGTTTTATTCATATTTTTTCGATTATATCGATTTTATCGCTTGAAAGGATAATAAAGTCTTTTAGAATAGAATCATACTTTAGTCAAAAAACAAACAATCATGACTGACAATAACGTGTTGCTATCGCCGAGTGAAGCGGCAGAACTCCTGAACGTTTCACCGGTTACACTCAGACAATGGTCTCAAAAAGGGCGAATTCCGTTTCAAATTACGCCAGGAGGTCATCGACGTTATAAAAGATCAGAGTTGTATTCGTTTGCGAAAATCATGGGTATGGAGCTCAGTGACCCCTCTGCCCCCGCCCAAACGGACTTTGTGCCGGGTAAACCTTTGCAATCCCTGTCGATTCTCATTGTTGATGACAACAAAGAACTGTGCGAATTCCTTAAAGTCATGTTGGAACGATATGAGCCCAACTGGCAAATCACCCTTGCGCATGACGGTTTTGAAGCAGGTCTTCGCGTGCAGCAACTCAAACCCGATGTAATGATTGTAGATCTCAATCTTCCAGGCCTTAATGGCGATGAGTTGTGTTTAAATATCAAATCTATAGACGACCTGAAGCACGTCAGATTAATCGGGATGAGTGGCATGATAGACGCAGCAGGGATTGATCAGTTCTTGCGTGCCGGCGCAGAAATCGTGTTGGAGAAACCAATAACCCAAGAAGACCTCACCAAATCGATTACATCGATATTTAGAGTGAAGTAACATAAAAATCGATATTGACATCGATTTAATCGATACTATAATTCAGCTCATCGAATTTACATTAGATGTTTGCGCTTTTTTCCACTAGCAATGGTCGGCTTATCGCAACATTTACGCGCGTGTTACCCTGAGTGCGGATTTAACGAAGCCAGTGTAAGACGCCCCCGTAACCACGAGGATGTACCTGATGAGTGCGCCAAACAACTTGCTGATTGACCAGGTTTTTCGTCTGGCTGCTGAGCAAAGCCGCGACGCCATTCTGATCAGCGACAAAGACAATCAAATTATCTACGTCAACAACATGTTCAGCCAACTCACTGAATACACCGAAGATGACGTGATTGGAAAAAATCCAAGTATATTGAAATCGGGTATTCAAACAGACGAATACTACGCGCAGCTATGGGCAACAATCGCGCAAAAAGGCGAGTGGCGTGGTGAACTTTGGAATCGTGCCAAGAGCGGGCGCCTGTTTTACGAGCACCAGCACATCATGGCGATTGCTGATGACAGTGGTGCCACGCAATATTACATATCAATATTTTATGATCGCACTCGCCAGCTTCGAGAGGCACAAACCAAGCGGTTTAATGAGCGATATGACCGAAAAACACAACTGCCAAACGAACGAAAGCTTCAGGAATATGTGAAAAGCCTGTCAAAAAATCAGCAAACATCGTTCACTTATATCACTTTCAATTACCTGGACCTGAAAGACATTAACTCAACCTATGGCACTGAGTTTGGTGATTTGTTTTTGTCAGAAATCGCACTGCGAATTAAATCGTTGGGGCACCGTAAATTCTTCGCAGCACGCATAAGCGGCGGGCAGTTTGCCCTGATTACGCCCTATCAAAGCCAACAGCCACAGCGCTTAAGTGCACTTCAACATATCGCCAGAGAGCTCAAAGCCCCCATCGTGGTGCAAGACCGGGAAATCTTCCCGCAAGTAGAGATTGGCGTGTTGGAACAGGCTCATGAGCAGGAATTTGACCTTGAGTTATTTACTCACTCAGAGTACGATTCACATCGCGACCCCGCATCATCAAATCAAGATTTTTACTATATTAATCAGAGCAATAAAGACAAAATTAGAGATGAATTCGAGCTCGCCCAGCGACTTCAACTGGCATTGAAAAATGACGATTTTGAGATCTATTTTCAACCACAGGTAAGCAGCCTGGATCAACGTATTCTGGGAGCTGAAGCCTTACTGCGTTGGTTTACGCCAGATGGTCAGATTTCACCTGGTGAATTTTTACCTGTCGCCGAAAAATACAACTTGATGAACAAGCTCGATGAGTACGTGGTAAACAAGGTATTTGAGCACATTCATCGAGCCAAAACGAGACGAATTCAATTACCGCGTATTGCGATAAACATTTCGGATCAATTGATACCATTGAACGTAATCGAAGTACTCATGGCGAAACACAACATTCAGCCAGACGACTTTGAGCTGGAGATCACGGAAAAACTTATCGCCACCCACGATGACGAAACCAACCTGTTTTTACAAGCTTTCAAAGATCGTGGCATTCATACGTCTATTGATGATTTTGGAACGGGTTATTCGTCTTTGGCCAGACTTCGGCACCTCAATGTCAACAAACTGAAAATAGACAAATCTTTTATCGATCACATTGAATCCAGTCTTCAGGACAGGGAAATACTACTGTCGATTATTGGTATTGGTAAAGCACTGAAATTAACCGTATTGGCGGAAGGTGTGGAAACCTCCTGCCAATGGGAATTTTTGCAGCGCAGTGGTTGTGATTTAATTCAAGGCTTCCTGTTTTCAAAACCGATTGACTTACCTACTCTGCTATCGCTTTTGGCAGAGGGCCCTGTGCACAATGCTCTGGAAACCGAGCAATGCGAGTTCGTTACCCAGTGCCATTCCGCAAACCGCGGTTAACGCCGATACGCGGAAAGCAGACACACCTTGTAATGAATTAACACTTGAAGATTGTCTGCCCTAAAGTGACTATTAGGTCGTTGGATTCTATGAATAAGAGATGGACCATTGCTCACCTTTACCGCTGTGTCACTGCGTTACCCCACTGCGACTATTTTTAATAATCTCACTCTGAATTTGCCGGAGAAGCGGGTTGTCATCACCGGAGAAAATGGCAGTGGCAAAACCACGTTATTAATGCTCGCCGCAGGCCTGGTAATGCCAGACGCCGGTGAGATAGCTTTCAACAGCCAGCCGGTCACATCACAACAAAACAAGCGGCGTATTGGTATTAGTGCCAGTAAAGTGGCTTTGCCAACATTTTTCACCTCTCGTGAACTGCTAGATTTTCATTGCCACATGCATCAATGCACGTTGGACTTAACAATGGCAGAGCAACTCGGGTTTTCGCCCTTTTTGCAAACCCGGGTATCAGATCTCTCGCTGGGCAATTACAAAAAACTCAGTTTACTTACCGCCTTGCTTCATGAGCCTGATTTGCTGTTGCTGGACGAACCCACAAATGGCCTGGATGACGATGCCCGGCATGCAATGAATGCTATTCTGTCGGATTTTACCGGACAATTGATTATAGCCAGTCACGATACCGCGCTGTTGTCTTTGTCATTTGATCGTGAAATCCCCATGCAACACATTCGCGGAGTTTCCTAGTGCAATACTGGCAATTCCGTCTCACCGTATACCAACGACATCTGGAAGCCTGGTTAAATACCATCAAACAAGCCGCTGCCGGGGTGGTATATTTATTCCCAATGGCAATGCCAGCTTTACTGATGTTGCCTTTATTGGCTTTGGGTGTCATGGCAGACTCAGCGACATCCACCCAGCAATATTGTCTGGCATTGTGGGGCTTTCTATTGCTAACACACAGTTGGGTCATTCTTCAGAAAGATGGCATTCTTGCCACGCCCTACGAGCACTACCATAATGGACTCCCCTTATCGACGGCACAGCGAAAAGTCACCACCGCACTGCTTACTGTTTATGCTTCCCACGTCTTTGTCGCTGGTCCGATACTGTTGTTTTTAATTATGGCAATTGGGAACGTTGACTTGTTGCTGACTGAGCCAGTATCCATGTCGCTACATCAACTTTTCCCCATAGCCGCAGCCTGTTTACTAAGCGTGCAGGTAATTCGGTTGGCCCTATTTAGTCGCTACCCCATAATCGGCTTAATTTTGGGACCATTGATGACATTGCCATTACTGGGTGAAGTAGCAAAGCCGCTGGTTATTATAGTCTGGTCAGGCGTGTTGTTCGCTGAGCAAAAAATACCTGCTTTCCGACTAGGTCTGCCCCTGCTCCTTAAGGGATTACTTCGGTTCTTCTTGCAGGCAGACATCGCACAAGCCAACAAAGTCATGCTACGACTTATCTCACTGCTTATCCTGTTAATTTGCGCTCAGGTGTTTATGCAAGCGGTCAACCTGGATGCAGCCATTGCGGCCGGCTATCTTTGCAGTTTCTTCATGGCTGTGCTGCTGGGCAGTAAATTACTGGATACGCTTCAAGTGAAAGCGCAACACCAGTTCTATTTGGACTCACTGCCCGTTACTCGTTCAACCCAGTCAACGTTGGCGGTAATTTACAGTACACTTTACTGTATACCGCTGCTCGCACTGATCCTATGGTTCGACAGTTTTAACCTGTCACACTGGGTATTGTTGCTTGCGCTGTTGGTCGTCACCAAGGTCGGTATACTATTGAGTCAAAAGTATTTTTTAATTTTCCCCTGCTGCGCGGCAATCGTTGCCTGGTGGGTGTTTTAAAAATATTCTCCACACAGATCTTTACATCACAAAAATACTGTATATATTTACACGTACTGTATAAATATCGAGTTAGTTATGTTATCTCATCTTTCGGTTAAGAATTTCGCGGTCGTTAAAGAAGTCAATATAGCATTTGAGTCTGGAATGACAGCGGTCACCGGTGAAACCGGTGCGGGTAAGTCTATTGCCATTGACGCACTGAGCCTGTGTATGGGCGAGCGCGCAGACGCGTCTGCAGTGCGCAAAGGCGCGGACAAAGCTGAAATTATTGCGTACTTTTCATTGCTGGACAGCCCGAAAGCCAGAGACTGGTTAGACGAAAATGACCTGGTATTGGACGATGACGCTAACACGTGTTTTATACGCCGCCTGATTTCAAAGGAAGGACGCTCAAAAGCCTTCATCAACGGTGTCCCTGTTGCGCTACAACAGTTAAAGCAACTGGGTCAGCACTTAATAGCAATACACGGCCAAAATACCCATTTACAGCTCCTGAAAGACGATGTTCAACGTAAACTTGTTGATGATTTTGCCGCTAACCATAAAGCGCTTGAAGACACCCGCGCTGCCTACCAACACTGGCAGGGCCTGGCAAAAGAGTTAAACCGATTACAGGAAGCAGCGCTGCAACGTGCCGATCGCGAGCAGTTGCTGAGTTATCAGGTGTCAGAACTGGATGAATTTGCCCTTGAAGACGGTGAATTTACCGAATTGGAAGCGGAGCACAAACGCCTGAGTAATGGTCAGACGTTACTAGAGCAAGCGCAGATGAGCTTCTACAACCTGTATGAATCAGACGAGTTTAACGCATTAAAAGCCATTCAGACCAGTATGGATAAGCTGGCCGATTTGCAGGAACACGATCCAGCCCTGGCGCCCATAGTCACAATGCTTAACGACGCCTCCATTCAGGTTGAAGAAGCAGCCCACGAACTGCGCAGCTATTGTGACCACCTTGAGATTGACCCACTACGCCTACAACAGGTTGAAAAGCGCTACAGTACAGCACTGGAACTGGCCAGAAAGCATCAGGTAATGGCGGAAGAATTATACGCCTACCATCAGACCTTAAGCTCAGAATTGGCGAACCTAAATGCTGACAGTGAACGTCTCGACGAATTAAATGCCGAATTGGAAGCGGCGCACCAGGCGTTTCTCGCCTCCAGTAAGGCGTTGTCCGAAAGCCGCGTAAAAGCCGCAGCAAAACTGGCAAAACAAGTAGAAGTACAAATTCGTACGTTAAACATGCCCCATGCCACTTTCACTATTGACGTTGCTTACAATCCGGCAGCCAAACCGTCAGCGATTGGCATGGACGAGATAGCCATGCTGGTATCAACAAATCCCGGTCAGGCTGCCGACAGACTCGACAAAGTGGTATCGGGTGGTGAATTGTCTCGAATTGGGCTGGCCTTGCAGGTCATCAGTCGAGACAGTGACCTGACACCTACGTTGATATTTGACGAAGTTGACACAGGTATAAGTGGGCCCACTGCGTCAATTGTCGGGCAATTACTCCGCCGGTTAGGTAAAGAGAATCAGGTAATGTGTGTCACTCACCTGCCTCAGGTTGCCGCACAAGCACACAACCAGTTGTTTGTAACAAAAACCACAGACGGTAATGAAACACAAACGCACATTCTGGCGCTGACTGAACAAGCCAGAATTGATGAACTAGCGCGTCTACTGGCAGGCGATAAAATAACGCCAAATGCACTGGCGAATGCTCGTGAACTTTTAGAAAATGTCCAACCGAACTAATTGCCGTTTTGTGGGTCGAAGTTGACGTACTGGCACGGAGCGATTAGCATGCTCAACGTCCAGTATGTCTGAGACACCGGCTATATGTGTAATATAGCGGTTCTTTGGCCCACTATAACGATTACAAACTGTTTTAATTGGATTTTTCTGTTAATGAAGCTGTCTCACCTGATTGTTGTGCTCTCACTCACTGTATTTACCAGTGCATGTTCAAATTGGATTTATCGTATAGATATTCCGCAAGGAAACTTCCTTGACGATAAAGACGTTAAGAAACTGCGTGTTGGTATGACCAAGGAACAGGTAGAGTTTGTACTCGGACGCCCTATTCTAAGAGACGCGTTTGATCAGGACACCTGGTACTACTATTACGAAATGAAGCGCGGCATGGAAAAGCGCGGTGAAGATTTTGAAAAGAATATGGTCATTACCTTCGTAGACGGAAAAGTAAGTACGGTTACCGGTGACTTTGAACTGTCCGAAGATTTCAACACGCCGTTAGATCAAGAATAACGTCGTCAAGAAACACAAAAAAAGCGACTTTATGTCGCTTTTTTTGTGTCCGCTAATTACTTGCGGGTTCAGGCCACTCACATCAGGCAGCAGGTACATTGTTGCTCAGAGCCGGTCTGGTCATCCCCCACGCCTGAGTTTATTCCTCGATTGGCACAATTTCGAATTTATGTATCGCGATCCAGCCATCTATATACATGGTTTTAGGACGTCGACCTGCATAAACAACACCCTGTTCAATGTATTGATTTACCGTGCTAATAGGTAAGGTTAACGCATCAGTTTTGAAAAAGTTGCGCCGCATGGCGGCATCATATTGTACATGTTTACGGGGAGAAACCGGCGTAGTATGAGCGATGTTCCCGACCTTAAAAACGATTGTATCCTCATTCACCCTAAGCACTTTTAAAGGAATGTACCGATAAATGGGATCAGAAGCGGGGTTTATCTGGTAATAATCGACGAACAAAAAGTCATTTCGCTGCATCGTTGCATAGACATGCTGACTCTCCTGTTCAGCCCGATACTCCATTACCCCGTATACAACGCAGCCGAGTATTAATAACGACGTGGTCACATGTGCTTTCACACTGTTGCCAATCAGGGTGGCAAGCACCCCGAATGCTTGCCAGAAACGAATCAGTGACCTTATTCCGTTGCCGTTGAACGCCGCTGTACCTTGTAGATCCCGATATACCATTGTGCAAATAATCCTGTTTTTGCCCGGTTATCTTTACCCTAAACCACAACTGGTCAATATCAAAGCGATAATTTAGAGCGACAACTTACCCAAAAGCATTGCTGATAAAATCGGTAAATTTAGCAACAAAACCAGCCTATTTTCCATTCAAGACGGGAAAAACAAGCCTTTTTACTGAAATAAAACAACAGAAACAGACTATTAAATTCTTAGATACATTCAATCAAAATAAACAATTTTTTAACTACTTTTTTACATGATGTCATAGCTCTCGATGTTGAATGAGCGCATTTATTATTCACACTACCGAGAAAACACAATGACAACACACAATAAAAACGCATGTTATCTGGCAGTGCTGGCAGCATTAAGCCAGTCTGCCTGGGCACAAACCGATGTACAAACCACTACACCAGAATATGGCTTCGAGAAAATTGAAGTGACTGCGCAGCGCAAATCCGAAAGCATTCAGGATGCCGCCCTGCCTATCGATGCCATTACTCAAAATGAATTATCCCGGGACGGCGTCTCCAACGTCATGGGCCTGTCAAAAGTATCGCCCTCACTGAGCGTAGTCAGTGGTGGTGGCTCAAATGCGGTTTACTTCGTGCGTGGGGTTGGGAACTTCGCAGTGAATGCCTATACCGACCCGGCACTGGCTTTTAATGTCGACGGTATTTATATTGGCCGTCCTTCCGCCACTACAGCGTCATTTCTCGACCTCGAACGGGTAGAAGTGTTAAAAGGTCCCCAGGGTACCCTGTATGGTCGAAACGCCACGGCAGGTGCGATTAACATCATCCCGCAGAAGCCTGTGCTGGACGAATATTCAGCCTCCCTGTCTTTGGGGGTGGGTAACTACGGCACACTGGAAACATCGGCAGCCGTAAACTTCCCCATTGCGGATAATTGGGCGGCACGCGTTGCAGGGGCAACACTCTCCAATGATGGATACAACGACGACGGCACGGCGTCCACCGATGACGCCGCGCTTCGCGCACAGGTTTTCGGTGAAGTGTCAGATAATCTGACTGTTCGTGTTAGTGTTGACTACTCTACGACACAAGGAACAGGTAGCGCACCAACATACCTTGGCACATACGGATTTCCGTTTGCCGGTGTGAGTGACAATCCAAACAATATTCCTGGCTACAATTTCAATCCCGCCCCTGAAAACGTGTCAGCGCCGTTTACCGGCCCTTACACAGATGCGGCTCGCGATTACTTTGCAACGCTATCAACGACTCCGGGATTTACATCTACTACTCCTCAGCGGCCGTCGTATATTGACAATGAATATATCGGCGTCACGGGTGAAATTAACTTAACCACCGATCTGGGAGACTTAGTTATTCTGCCAGCCTATCGTGAGGCAGATATCGATTTGGTGTTTGTGAGCCCTGGCTTTCAGGCTGCAGAGAATAATGAGCACCACGAACAATTCAGCCTGGAGTCACGTTTCTCATTCACGGCAGGCAACACAGACTGGATTTTCGGCGCCTACTACTTCGACGAAACCGTCTCAGGCGCGCTGTCATTCAATCAATACAGTCTGCAATCTACCCAAACTATTGAGGCATCTGAGTCCACTTCCACCGCGCTGTTCGCCCGTGCAACCTATCACCTGAACGACGACCTGCGCTTGGTTGGCGGTATACGGTGGAGTGATGATGAAAAATCCATGGACGGCGTGGCCAATGTATTCTTGAACGTATGTATACGTGAAATGGAAGTGTATCCTGGTGGACCTGTCATTCCCAACTGTGACGGCGCCCCGGTGATCCCTGCCGGTCTCACAATTGAGGAAACGCTGGCGCAAATTGACCCTGCCGATTTACCTTTAGGCGCACCTGGTATCGGCACGGGGCCCGTCCCTTTTGGTCAGTTGCCATTGTTCCCCGGAGCACCTGATAACCTGCGGGCAAATTTGTTGTTTATAAACCCTACTACAGTGCAAAGAACCCGTAATGAGAGCGAAGTCACCTATCGCATAGCCGCTGAATATGACGCAGCCAAAGACAGTTTACTGTATGCCAGTGTAGAAACCGGTTATCGCTCAGGCGGCTTTACGTTAAGTACCGGTAAGGAAGAGTTTGAACCTGAGTTTTTAAATGCCTATACCCTCGGCAGTAAGAACTTGTTTTTAAACGGCGTGTTAAAGCTTAATGCCGAATTGTTTTACTGGGACTATGAAGATCAGCAAGCCAGTCACCTGGGCCTGGATGCAAATGGCAATTCGGCGCTGGTTACCGAGAATATCGGTGAGTCCAGCATAAAAGGGGCAGAGCTGGATATCTGGTATGCCGCCTCAGCCGATCTTACTGTTCGAGGCACGATGCAATATCTGAACAATAAAATTGAGCAATACAGCTACCAGCAGCTTACACCTGATCCTGATGTACGTGTTGTGACAGGTTGTGCTCAGGAACTGGTAGAAACCACTGAAAATGGTGGGATATGGGATGTTGATTGTTCTGGCAAAGAAGGTCGGAACTCACCAAAGCTATCAGGTAATCTGGGTGTCGACTATCACTTCGAGCTGGGAGACTGGATCGGAACTTATTCGCTGGATGCCCGATATCGGGGCGACCGCTGGATAGGCTTTGATTACCTGCCTGTTCAACGCGCAGAGGCCGTCACAACGGTTGATACTGCCTTACAGTTTGAAACAATGGATGGCGACTGGCAGGTCATGGCCTATGCACGCAACGTTACTAACGAAGGCATACAGTCCATCACCCAAACGATTGGTCTGGTTGATAACGTGATTTCCACTGTGTATGAACCTCCTCGCACGGTAGGCATCCGAGTGAGTTACAACTACTTCTAATTTACATCACTTCAACGGGGCTTTATGCGAGCCCCGTTTTTTCCCGCACAACAGCTTCAACCTGTTGTCGAACAAAGTGTGTCTGTTGACATACCTTGTAAAGAATTCCTCCTCTTCTTACACCTTTCCCAATGGTAAAGTGTGCTGAGTATCAACAACAGGCACGCCTTTTATGCATCAGTCACCCAAAAATACCTTTCGCACCCTGGCCCTTGGTCTTACTCTGTCATTTGCCATTTCGGGCTGTGTCATACACGTGGGTGGAAATCATCACAATGAAGACTTCACTGGCAGTGTAAGTAAGGTCTTTGGCGGTATCGATATTGGCGACCACCGCACAGTGTCAGATTTATCTACGGTTAACGGTGGTATAGAGCTTGGCGATCACGTATACACCGGCAGCATCAGTACCGTTAATGGTGGTGTTCAGGTTGGCGAACATGCCGACATTGAATCTATCAATGTGGTAAACGGCGACGTAGAAAGTGATGATCACCTTACGGTAAGACAAAGCATAACTACCGTAAACGGGGAGATTCAGTTAGCGAAGCACGCCAAAGTCGGCGGAAATCTGATTACGGTGAATGGCGATATCGAAGCAGCAGATGTGGCCCTGAGTGGTAACATTGAAACAGTAAATGGCGATATCCGCATTGAAGGACACAGCCAGATTGACGGTGATATTACCTTCAAGCGACCGCATAAAAGCAATAACAGTGACACCCCTAGCCTGGTGTTAGGCGATGACGTTATGCTCGACGGCAGCATTATTTTAGAGCGCGATGTAAATTTAACGATCCCAGATAGATTAAAATCCCGTATTCTATGGCAAAATTCTCACCAGTAATGGTTAACTTACGGGTTTTACACAATGGACTTTAATTCATTTAGCGTTACCAATAGTCAGGGAAAATCTGTTCCTCTGTCTGACTACGACGACAAAGTGTTACTGATCGTCAATACCGCCAGTAAGTGTGGTTTTACCCCACAGTATGACGGTCTTGAAGCGCTATACAAAGAATATCAGAGCATGGGACTGGAAATCATTGCTTTCCCCTGTAACCAGTTTGGAAAACAAGAGCCCGGCGACAACGCTGCCATTCAGGAATTTTGCTCACTGACGTTTGACGTAACCTTTACGGTAATGGCAAAGGTTGAAGTCAATGGTGAGAATACCATTCCACTGTATGAGTACCTCAAAAAGGCCGCTCCCGGTGTATTGGGTACCCAGGGTATCAAATGGAACTTCACGAAATTTCTGGTTAGTCGCGATCGCAAGACCATCAAGCGCTACGCGCCAAAGGATAAACCCGAAGCGCTGAAATCCGATATCGAGAACATGTTAAACATGTAACCTCTCGTATCTCGCGTAACATGCGGCGCGGACTCCCTTTTGTCTGCGCCATGTTTAATTATCCCCCGGTAATATCTGCTATTTATCCTGGCCATTCCAGGACTGGTCGAATCTTTTCTGTTAACAAGCTCATAACAGTTGTCGCTAACTTATGCTGTGATAGTCTGGTGTTATAACAATAATGCACCAAGACAAGAGACTTCAAAATGAAAGCGCTATCAGCCTGTGCGATATCCCTATTTTTACTGGGTATATCCAGCTCCGCCCTTGCCACCGACAACCAGCTTACCGAACAAGAAATACAACAAGGATGGCAATTATTATTCGATGGTCAGTCCCTATCACACTGGCGAAACTACCAACAAGACAGCATCAGCCCCAAATGGCAAATTCAGGACAACGCCATCACGCTCACCGATGGGGGTGCCGGGGACATTATCACGCGCCAACAATACGGCGATTTTGAACTGACCCTCGACTGGAAGATTTCAGAAGGCGGTAACAGCGGCATCTTTTTTCTGGCTGATGAAACGGGAAAATACGTTTTTTCTCACGCACCAGAAATTCAGATCATCGACAATGAAAGACACCCCGACAGCAAGCTGGACTCCCGTCGCGCCGGTGCGCTTTACGACATGATTGCGGCACCCGCTGCCTCTCAAAAGCCCGCGGGAGAATGGAATACAGTTAAGATTTCGTTGCATGACAATGTGCTGCAGGTTTGGCAAAACGACGTGATGACCGTGCACATTGTTATGCATTCCTCTACGTGGGAGAAGCTGGTAGCTGCCAGCAAATTTGCCAATTGGACTGGGTTTGCAGCACAGACTAAAGGCCATATAGGGCTTCAGGATCACGGTGACAAAGTCGCCTTTAAAAATATAAAGATCAGGGAGCTGCCATGATGACTACCTTCAAGCATGAGGTTCTGGTTGTAGGCTCGGGTGCAGGCGGTGCAATGGCTGCTTACGAACTCACTAAAGCCGGAATTAACGTGTTACTGCTCGAGGCCGGCCGCAACTACGATCCGGTAAAAGAAACGCCAATGTTTAAGCGCAAAGCCGACGCGCCCCTGATGGCCGCAGGTAATGCAGACAAGGACTTTGGGTATTACGACGCTACAGTTGACGGTGGGTGGACGGTACCCGATGAGCCCTACACCACCGATGAAGATTCAGAGTTCCTGTGGTGGCGAGCACGTATGCTCGGCGGGCGAACCAACCACTGGGGCAGGTATTCCCTGCGTTTTAGTGAGCACGACTTTAAAGGCAAGTCGCGAGACGGGTTGGGTGCTGACTGGCCGTTTGAGTACAGCGACATTGCGCCCTGGTACGACAAAACAGAAGCATTGGTGGGGGTATGTGGCACCAATACGGGCCTGGACGACATGCCTGACTCTCCGCCCGGGGTATTACAACCACCGCCGAAACCACGTGTACCGGAGTTATTGGTCGCCGCAGCCGCCAATAAACTCGGCATGAAAGCCGTCCCCATGCACCGCGCCGTGCTTACTCGCCCTAAGGATGACAGGGCAGCCTGTTTTTATGCAACACCGTGTGGACACGGCTGTTCCATTGGCGCAGCCTTTCAGACCACAACATCGCTGTTACCCATGGCACAAAAAACCGGGCACCTGAGAGTGATTACCGATGCCATGGTCAAAAACGTCAATACCGACGCCAATGGCAAGGTCACCGGAGTTACCTATATCGATAAGAATCAAAACAAAGCGATTTCGTTGACAGCAAAGGTCGTCATTCTGGCTGCCAGTGCCTGCGAAAGCGCTCGTATCATGCTGAACTCTAAGTCGGACAAACATCCAAATGGACTGGCAAACTCAAGCGGACAATTGGGCAAAAATCTGATGGATTCAACCGGAGCTGGGCTTGGCGCAACCATCCCTGTTTTGCGTAACCGGCCGCGCTACAATGAAGATGGCCACACGGCGAATCATCTGTTTATTCCCTGGTGGGGCCATGAGGCACAAGCCAATGGCGAACTGAATTTCCCGCGCGGTTACCACTTTGAGATTGGCAGTGGCTTTGGCGAGCCAGGTGCCTGGGTATCCGGCGATTTCAAAGGCTACGGCGAGTCATTGAAAGACGAAGCTAAGGCCAATTACGGCGCGTCGGTGTACTTCGCACTGCGAGGTGAAATGCTTCCCAACCCGGATTGCTACATGGATATCGACCCGACGGTTACCGACAAATGGGGTATACCAGTGGCCCGTTTTCACTGGAAATGGTCTGTGCATGAAATCAATCAGGTGGCACATGGGCTGGAGACGGCCAAAGCACTGCTTGAAACCATGGGTGCCGAGGTGGGGGACTTACCACCAGCCGAACAGGCCATTGCCAAAGGCGGGCAAATCATTCACGAAGTCGGCACTGCCCGTATGGGTGCATCCAGCGCGGATTCGGTTACCAATCAATGGGGCCAAACCTGGGACTGCCCTAACCTGTTCGTCATGGATGGCGGCGTTTTCGCGTCAAACCCACATAAAAACTGCACACTGACCATTCTGACGCTAGCCATGCGCAACGCAAACTGGCTGGCAGGTCAATTGCAACAGGGAGCACTGTGATATGAAAAACGTCAATTCCACCCGTTTACCAGCAATGCCTGCAATGAGCCGCCGTCAGTCTCTGAAGTTATTCGGACTCATGGTTGCCGGCGCTACGGTACCAGGTCTTGCCGCATGCACCAGCACGCCGTCCACCGACGTCGCTGCCAATGGCAATAGCAGTGTAATGGATGCCGGCCATTGGCCAGCTATGGATATTCAGCCTATTGCCCTTAAAGGTTACGGCAAAGATCCAAATTTGATTATTCCACCTCGCTCCCCCTGGCCAAGGACACTAACGCAAAGTCAGCTGGATCTGGTTGCGCGCATTAGCGCCATACTCGTGCCAATGGAAAATGGTCACCCCGGGGCATTAGAAGTGGGCGCGCCACATGTTGTTGATGAATGGGTAAGTGCACCCTATGCGAGTCAACAGCGAGACCGCGACACTATTTTACGACTGTTATATTGGCTGGATGACGAAGCAGAACGCTTGTACAACTCGCCTTTTTTGGCACTGGACAACTATGCACAAATGGCTATTTTAGACACGATTGCATTTGGCACAGGCGCTGCACCCATTGCGTTCCATCGACCAGCGCAGGCATTCAACCGTTTGAGAACCTTGATACTGGCTGCGTATTTTTGCTCCGTACCAGGTAGCAAGGAGATTGGCTATATGGGGAATGTTGCCATTGCCGGTGATTATCCGGGGCCTACCGAGGAAGCGATGATTCACCTCGATGACGCTCTTGCTTCACTTGGGCTAACAGAATATGCCTACACTCCCGTAGGCGAATAAGTTTGCTGCTGCATAACGAACGGATTGGAATCCGTTCGTTATAGTCCGCTATTCATCGGCTGGTTCTGAATTAACGGCTACCGCTTGATTGTTTCTCAGTACAAGTGTACCCGCTAACATGTCGTGCCATCCCTGCTTTCTTTTATCGATTCCTACCCAAATCAAGCCAAGAAATAAGGGGATCGCAGACACGTAATAAGCCAGGTAACGGCCAATGTATTGGCCCTTGGATGGCTGCCCTCCGGTCTTTGCATCGACAATGGTTAATTTCAACATCATCTTGCCAGGTGTGGCCGCACGATAAATCCAGAAAAGGATGATCGCAATTGCAGGGAGTAAGTAATTCACGACGACATCCCAGAAGCCCTGAAAGTAGTTCGGACTTGTCCAGTACTGCATGCCATAAATAGCCGTCATAAGGGGCGAAATGACAATTAACAACAGAATAGAATCGATTAACGCTGCCCCTACTCTCACCCAAAACCCGGCATATTCCTGTTCGTTCATATAATTCCTTTAGTTCACGTTTTCCGATGTAAGCCCATGATTATCACAAAGTCTCATTTTAAGCATAAGACTTACAAAAAATAACAACTTACTCTCAATACGATTTTTGCTATTGTTACTAAGTAAAGTCATCCATATAACCGACATTTGCGTTAACTAAAAAGACCCCAATAACGCTTTTTACACGGAACCATTGCTTTCTTATGCAAAACGTACCCAATTTCTTTTTGATTGGTGCTGCAAAATCAGGGACAACCTCAATTGCAGATTATCTGAACCAACACCCTGAGGTATATTTCTCTGCTTACAAGGAACCCAATTATTTCGCACTGGTCGGGGAAAACCTGTATCACCCGGGCCCGTTGTCAGAGAAAATGAATTACCACTTTCAATACAGCCGCTCACTCGTTACTCAAGAGAGCTATGAACAGGCTTTTGCCAATGCGGGCAACGCGAAAATTCGTGCCGATGCATCTGTACGCTACCTGTACTACCCCAAAACCGCTAAACGCATTGCTCAACATGCACCAGACGCAAAACTAATTGCAGTTCTCCGAGAGCCTGTTGCGCGCTTATATTCCCACTATTGTATGAACGTTCAATTTCAATCTGAACCACTGCCGTTGTTAAAAGCTATCGAAAACGAAGACAGCCGGGTTGCGGAAGGTTGGGGTTGGGATTGGCATTATACACGCCTTGGTTTGTACGCAGAGCAAATTGAGCGTTACTTGCGGTATTTCAACAATGACCAGCTTTTAGTAATACTTTACGATGATTTTGTAAAACACCCTCTCGAAACATACCAAAAAATTTGCCGTCATTTGAACATTTCAGATGCATTTATCCCAGATATGAGCCAACGAGGCAAAGTGCCTACTCAGCCCAGAAACCTTATGTTGGACAGGTGGTTAAACTGGCCCGACTCATCCCGAAATAAACTTGAGAAATGGTTACCGCCCTGGCGCGCAAAGAAGGTGATAGAGAAATTAAAAGCGCTCAATAATAAACCTGTGCCCAAGCTCTCACCACACGTTCATGAGGCAATCTCTGTGCGCTTTCATGAAGACGTGAAAAAGTTAGAAACCTTGCTGGAACGAGATATCCCTTGGTACAAATAACCCGGCTGTTTTATACATACATTGAAAAATGGTTACAAAACATAAGGAGCAACCTGGTGATCAGTTGACTGACCGCCAGTATGATATAAATACTAAGCTGGCCAATAAGCGGAATACCTTTGAGCGGCTGAGCTGAACAGATACAACTTCAACTATCTTGAGTGATGTTGATATTGATCCAAAATACGTTTTTTTTAGACTCTCTTATACTCTCATCAATAGGGCCGCTCTAACCCGCCACATGTCGCAAACCCAGCTAAAGTCACCCTGATTAATTGATTTTCGAAACTCTGGATTCAGGCACGTAGCTTCATTCGTTACTTGTGATTTACCTAGTTAGTTTTTGCCATCCACCAGCCATAATTCGCCATAGTTTGCTCTTACATATCCATGTTCACTCCAACACTGTGACACCTTTACTTGTTTGAATAGCGGTATCACTTACTCAACGACAGCTGCTATGTACCCCAAACGCATACCCAAACATTTGATATTTGACCCACAACCCAAACGCAAATCCAAAGCCTGGATTTGGTGGCTGATTGGCATCGCTATCACCGCGGTTATATCCGTGTTCAGCGTTGATGCCTTAGCGACACCGTACAACGATAATCACGCTGGAGAATTGAAACTAACCAGCGAAAGTGGACGAAAACTGCCGTCATTGCACCTTGACACCACAGTCAAAACCGACATTAACGGCCTGGTTGTGACTACCGAGTATATTCAGCGCTTTAAGAATGACTCCGATGAATGGGTCGAAGGTGTTTACGTCTTTCCGCTACCTGACATGGCCGCCGTGCGTCACATGGAAATGCGCGTCGGTGAACGGCGTATTATCGGGGAGATTAAAGAGCGCCATAAGGCGGAAAGGCTGTATAAAAAAGCCCGCGCCGAAGGCAAGCGCGCGGCCATTACCACTCAACAGCGCGACAACCTTTTTACGCAAAAAGTGGCGAATATTGCGCCGCATCAGGAAATAGAAGTCAGGCTGAGCTTTATCGATACGGCAACGTACCAGGCTGGCGTATTTGAGTGGCGACTGCCCACCACGCTTACGCCGCGCTATATTCCGGGCATATCGCAGCCACCAGAGGACGAGAGCGAATCGACAACCAACGCAATGACCACCAACGCATTTGGTTGGGCTAGCGCAACCGATCAGGTACCCGACGCGCCATTCATTACGCCGGCGATGACTCCCCCACCCGAGTACGGCTTGAAAAACCCTCTGCGTTTAACCGTCTCGCTTCAAAGCGGCATGGAGCTGGCGTCTATCGAAGGTCTTTACCACGATATTGACGTGAATAAAAATAACGACCACTACAACATTACCTTTCAGCATGGCGTTGTAGAGATGGACCGGGATGTTGTTCTCCAGTGGACACCCGTAGTATCGGCGCAGCCACGCGCGGCGGTTTTCCAGCAACAACTGGAGGGCGACACCTATGCCATGGTTATGATGGTACCGCCAAATGCTCCGGTCGTGCATGCACTACCCAAGGATATTATTTTTGTCGTAGACACATCCGGCTCGATGCAGGGCAACTCGATTATTCAGGCTAAATCCAGCTTGCTCCTCGCCATCAAACAGCTCTCTCCCGATGACCGCTTTAACGTCATTGCCTTTAACGATCATTTCAGTGTATTTAATGATCGTACAGTACCAGCCAGTGACGAGCTCAAACACATTGCAACACAATGGGTGTCTGCGCTGGATGCTGACGGCGGCACAGAAATGTACCCGGCGTTACAGGAAGCCTACAACCAATTAGCCGATCCTGAACGCCTGCAACAGGTGGTCTTCATTACTGATGGCGCAATTGGCAATGAGGAAATACTGTTTGAGCTTATAACGGCTCCCGGCCACAATGCGCGACTATTTACTGTGGGAATAGGCAGCGCGCCCAATGCGTTTTTCATGGCCAAAGCAGCACAATTAGGCCGTGGCAGCTATGAACTCATTGGCTACCGCGACGATGTTCGCGGCAAGATGTCGAGCTTGTTTAATAAACTGAATCACGTTGCGGCAACCAACATCACAATAGACTGGCCTGAAGACGTTGAGCCTTACCCATCTCAATCAGCAGACTTATTCCATTCTGAGGCGCTACTGGCTTTTGCAAAATTATCTGCCCCCCTGCAACACTTGCCGATTTCAGGTAATACCGCCCAGCAGGCATGGCAAACCACAATAACAGCGAATGACGCGGCTTCCACTTCGGGGATTGGCTCACTATGGGCAAGATACAAAGTGGCCGAAATCGAGGACCAGGCCCGGCGCGGCAACATACCGCAACAGGATGTTCGGGATGCGGTATTGGACGTTGCATTGACACACAGCTTGTTAACCCGCTTTACCGCCTTTATCGCCGTTGATGAAACACCAGTGAGACCGCAGTATTTGCCCCTGTTCGGTGAAGGCGTCACCAATGTACTGCCCCATGGCTCAGCACAACAGCGTATGCAGTTTGCCAATACAGCCACGTCTGCAACCCTCTCCATGTGGCTGGGTATTTGGGGCTGCGTTGCCCTGTTTATTTTGCATATCAATAGAATTCGAGTGAAATGATGACAAGGCTTCCGTTCACGTCATTAAACCGTATTCGAACGAGATTGAAGCTCAAAACTCTGGTCTCAATATTACTCTGCCTCTTTATTGCATGCAGTTGGGGGCACACCGGGTGGATAAAAGGAAAAGCGGTGTTGGCGCAATACTTTATTGCTGACGCATGGCAACAGTCGTTAACCTCGAAAGAAACTATCAAACCCTGGTCCTGGGCCGATACCTGGCCGGTCGCCCGGCTCGAGTTTCCTGCGTTAAATGAATCGATGTATGTGTTGGCGGGCAGCCATGGCACCAGCCTGGCGTTTGGACCTGGCCTAGCTGATGGCACTGCCCTGCCCGGCGAAAAAGGCACGACTATCATTCATGGTCACAGAGACACCCATTTCGCGTTGCTCGAAAACCTGAGTATAGGTGATATTGTCAGAATCCAGTCTAGCGAGGGGGACTGGCAACACTATGTCATTTCAGACACCCATATCATTGATACCCGCTCGCATAAATGGCTCATCGACCCGAATGAGCATACCCTGCAATTAGTAACCTGCTACCCGTTTAATAGTAGCAATGTCAATCCACCGCTGCGGTATGTGGTTGAGGCGCAACCAACCTCACACTTCCTTGCCAGTTCGGTGAAAACACCACAGGTTTCGCGTTTGAAAATGCAGACTGTGCCAGTAATTTGAATGCAAACTCATCTGACCAATTTTCGTCAACATTCTTTACAATACAATTACGAATGCACATTAAAGCATTGATATTTATCAAAATAAAAAATTGGCACCAATAATGCTAACAGTCGTGCAACAGTCAATCTAAAAAAACAGATGATTTAATACTTAACCTGGAAAAAGGAACTTAAAATGAAAAAGTTATTATTGAGTGCTGGCTTACTTGTTGCGAGTTTTAGCGCGGCTGCAACAACTGTAGACATTTCACTTTGGTCACAGGAAGATTCTCCAAACTACAGTCGGAATGCCACTTGGAACGTAGGTTCCGGTAATAATGCTATCCAGAATTCTAATTCTTATGGCACCTTGGTCAGCGACTTCGTTGAAACCGGTGATTTCTCTTTCTTCGGCACAATGACTGCGACCACGGCCTCATTCAACGATAATGACATCATGGGTATTGTATTTGGTTGGCAGGACGACATGAACCACTATCGCTTGGGTTGGGAGCAAGGCGGTTTTAACGATGCAGGTTCTGGCGCTAGCGGTATGTGGTTAGTTGAGGAAGTCGCAGGTGTATCTACTATCCTGTTTCAAACCGAGCAATTTTGGGCTGACCTGGTTGAGTACAACTTTATTGTTGGTCGTTCAGGCAATGACATTAGCTTCTCTTTAGACGGTGTATCGCAAACATTTACTAATACCAGCTTCATGTCTGGCCGAGTTGGTTTTTACACTGAGAGCCAAACTGCAAACTTTTCAGGCTTAACGTCTGTACCACAAGCTCCGGATAACTTAGGCAAAGTTCCGGCTCCAGCTTCATTAGCCCTGCTGGGTCTTGCACTGGGTGTGCTTGCTATTCGCCGTAAGGCATAAATTCCTGCCAGCGGGTAAGCAAGAACGCTCACCCGCTTCTTTACTTTCTAAAACACCAAAGCGCTCCTCTGGTAAATTTGATTGGAATCACTTTTCCAACCAGAGCAATATTTCGAATAACGTAAAAATCTCACCTCACCTATAAAAACAACATTGAAAATTCGAATTATTGTCACCACGATAAGAAAATGAAGCGCATATCGTATCTTTCACTTTGGCTACTTTTCCTGTCAGTAATATGGGAAGTTGCTGGTGCGCATTCAGTCGACACTGCCTCCACTCATCACTCTGCACCCTATGCTCAAATTACGCCGAGTGACGTATCAGACGCACAAACGCTTGGTATTTCTCCGGTACTTTATTATTTAAAGCATGCGGCGCATTGGCTAACGTTGATATGTCCTGAACCTGGGCCGTATCTGCAGGCACCATTGCCCAGCGCCCCTGTTGAGAGCCAGCTCAATACCTACTTAACCCTAATTACTTATCAGCACTATCAGAGCTCTTTAGATCCGTTTTCCTTAAATATTTAAATTACCCCGCTACACAGCGGGCTCAATGCTATTGATAAGGAAGCAACATGGATTTGCCGTATTCCCTTTATTTACCTGTGCTGGTCTGGCTGGCCTTTTTCTGCCTGATCGGCCTGTTTTTTGTGTTTTATCGCTGGGCGAAAAAACGCAAAGGCGCTGCGTTAGCGATTGGACTGTTTATTCAAATGATGCTGCCAGACCCCAAGGTCGAACACACCATTGAGTGGATTGCTGAATCGAAGGAAAAACGCCTGAAGAAACAAACACAAAGTGAAGATGAGCACTAACTTCGCCACGCCCTAATTGCTGTTTTCTGTAAACGCTGCCCCCGTAAACAGGGAACGGGCAGCAAACCATGAACAGAACTCATGTATTGATGAAATAAAACCATTTTTTTTCATAATACGATAGGCGTATAACTTACACCGTGCTCCAGTTACCGGCAAACAGTTGCAGTCGGTCAGCTACGCACAACAAAAGGAAAAGAGTTTTGGGTTTTATCTCGGAAAAGAGACGAGCAAATCATCATGAATACCGATTTTACATTTACCATTAAGCGCGTGAGCTTCGATGAACATTATCATCCAGCAGACAGCACCCGTATTACCACTAACTTTGCAAATTTGGCGCGTGGTGAAAAGCGCCAGGAAAATCTCCGAAATGCATTGCGAATGGTAGACAACCGCTTCAATGCACTCGCAAATTGGGACAATCCCAAAGGTGACCGATATTCAGTTGAGCTTGACATTATCTCGGTTGAAATGGATGTTTCGGGTAGCGGTGAAAGCTTCCCGTCAATCGAAATACTGAAAACGAATATCGTCGATCACGTCACCAACGAACGTATTGAAGGTATCGTCGGCAACAATTTTTCATCGTATGTTCGCGACTACGACTTCAGTGTGGTTCTGCTGGATCACAATAAAAACCAACCCCAATTCTCGGTACCCGGGGACTTTGGTGACTTGCACGGCAAACTGTTTCAGCACTTTGTTAATTCAGAGGCTTACAAAGCCCACTTTAAAAAATTGCCGGTCATTTGTTTAAGTGTGTCTGACAACAAGGTATACCACCGTACCGAAAACCAGCACCCTATTCTGGGTTTTGAATACCTGGCCAATGAAACGTCGCTTACCGAGCAGTACTTTAAAAAGATGGGGCTGCAAGTACGATATTTTATGCCACCTAACAGTGTGGCACCGCTGGCGTTTTATTTCTTCGGCGATCTGTTGAACGATTACACCAACCTGGAATTGATCAGCACAATTAGCACCATGGAAACGTTCCAGAAAATTTATCGCCCGGAGATCTACAACGCCAACGCCGTGGCAGGTAAATGCTATCAACCAAACTTAAACAATGCTGATCATTCCATTACACAAATTGTGTATGACCGCGAAGAGCGCAGTCGCCTTGCAAAGGCCCAGGGCAAATTTGCTGAAGAGCATTTTATAAAGCCTTATCAGCACATCCTTGAACAATGGTCAGCCAACCACGCCTAACCCGGCGTTCTGTTGACCTTATATTGCAGAGATTTACCATGAAAACACTGTTACCCACCTCTACAGCAGGCAGTTTGCCAAAGCCATCCTGGTTAGCCGAACCGGAAAAACTCTGGTCACCCTGGAAGTTAACTGAACAGGGACTTGCCGAAGGAAAAAAAGATGCGTTGCGGCTGTCATTGCAAGAGCAACAGCACGCGGGCGTTGACATAGTGAGCGACGGCGAGCAAACCCGCCAGCATTTTGTGACGACCTTTATTGAACACCTCAATGGCGTGGATTTTGAGCAGCGCGAAACCGTGACAATTCGCAATCGTTACGAAGCGAGTGTACCCACGGTGGTTGGCCCGGTGTCCCGAACCAAACCGGTGTTTGTCGATGACGCCAGGTTCCTTAGAAAGCAAACTAACCAGCCAATTAAATGGGCCTTGCCTGGCCCGATGACAATGATCGATACTTTGTACGATGCGCACTATAAAAGTCGCGAAAAGCTGGCCTGGGAGTTTGCCAAAATTCTCAACGAAGAGGCCAAAGAACTCGAGGCAGCCGGCGTAGACATTATCCAGTTCGACGAGCCGGCTTTTAACGTGTTTTTCGACGATGTGAACGCCTGGGGCATAGCAGCCTTAGAAAGGGCGATTGAAGGTCTTTCTTGTCAGACAGCCGTGCATATCTGTTATGGCTATGGCATTAAAGCCAACACAGACTGGAAAAAGACACTGGGCTCAGAGTGGCGCCAGTACGAAGCCGTATTCCCTAAACTGCAACAGTCCAATATCGACATTATTTCGTTGGAGTGCCACAACTCGCACGTGCCTATTGAACTGCTGTCCCTGATCCGCGGAAAGAAGGTAATGGTCGGCGCTATCGATGTGGCTAACCATGCCATAGAAACACCGGAAGAAGTGGCCAATACACTGCGTAACGCCCTGAAATATGTCGATGCCGACAACCTCTACCCATGCACAAATTGCGGCATGGCACCGCTGCCGCGCGATATTGCCAATGCCAAACTCAGTGCATTGAGCGCAGGTGCTGCCATAGTGCGCAAAGAACTGGAAACACCAAGGTAGCTGTCATTAGTAGAGCCCGAAAAGGTTTCCAAAACACAAAGCCTGGCGTTACCCTCTATTAAAGTAAAGGCAGTAAGGTAAACGCCAGGTTTTCATCAACAGACTAACAACCCAATCAGATTCGCTACATTGCCGATGCCGGTAACTCTACCACCAGCCAGCCAATCACAGTCACAGCCCCGGCATACATGAGCAGCCCCGCAAAATTACCACTGAATACCAATGGCAAGACAGGCAAGACAAGACTCCAGGCAAGCCACTTTCTAGCCCGTGACGACAGACCAAAACCCAGCTTACTGTGCCCATTGTGCTTTTGCTGCTGTTGGCGGCGACGGGGGTCCGAGCAGGTCAACAGCACAATGACAACCAGGCTAAACAGAATAAAGGGTAACGTCGCAATCAAATGGTTCATTTTGCCGCTCCTGACAGGGTTTCGAGGTGTTCACTGGCAACTGTTTCTGTTGCCGTGTGATCGCTTTCCTGCGCCTGGTTGGATGCATAGACGCGATAGAAACACCACACGCCGCAGAGTAACAACACAGCATCAATAAACATCAGCGCAACGTTGCCTTGTTCGATGGCCTGTATCCACCCAAACCCGGAGGTCAGATAGCGAATAACCGGCAGTGCTAAACACAGCGCGCCATTCGCCACCAATAAAATCAGCTGAAGCTGCCTTACTGACCTGATAATCAGAGTAATGAGTGAAACCATTGCTGCGGCCAGCAAAAACGATACGGGTGTCCAGAGACTCTGATTCGATTGCAGTGCACCGCTAACAAAAAAGCCCAGTGCGCTGCTGAGTGAACACAATGGCAGTCCGGTGAAGCCCCACACGCACATGCGGCTGAACCACTGCCAGCCAGTCGCTTGTTTTTCATTTCTGAACGCGTACAACTGAAGACCAGTGATAGTGACGTAGCAGGAGGCGACACCCAGACTGATCCATATGATTTTCGACATGAGTCCGGCGAACGTGCCAAAATGAATCGGATAGATCAGTGACATAATGGCACTACCGGCAGACGGTACAGTGCCTACCAGCGGCTTGTACTCAACAAACTCACCATTGGTTGCGTCGTAGACCCGTTGAGCAAACCCGACCTCACCTTCCGTCGGCATAAAAAACGCAGTCAGACTGGCAGACTCCGTCCCCCAGTGCGAAATGGCAATAAAGGTCGGTACTGCAGACTGATTACCGATGGCATCGGCCAGCATACCGTTGATGCTGGCGGAGTCTTGTGGCGCTTCACTTTTGTGCGCCTGCTCACCCACCAACGTATGCATCATGGCTTCCTGATCGCCACCAAATGCCACCACCGCCATTGCGGGCAAGCCAAACGCGGTAGCAAAACTGAAGAAGCTTCCCGTGAACGCCAGCAATATCGCAAACGGGATACTCCAGGTTCCCGCCACAGTATGTGAATCGCGTTTCAGCGGCTTGCCATCACGCTGTTTACGAATCGTAAATAAGTCGGTAAATAAATGGCGATGCATCATAAACCCGGATACCGCAGCAACCAGCATTGCCAGGCCTAAAATACCGGTTAAAATTAAGCCCCAGGGGGCCGGTAGGTGTAATTCGGTGTGAATTGAAACCAGGAAGCGGCTGAGTGCGTAACTGTCGTCCTGCGCGTAAATATCACTGCCAAATCCTTCCCGCTGCTGAACAATCTCGCCTTGCCCATTCACTTTGTACTGAACGCCGTATTCATCCATTACGCCACTGGGATTTTGCTTATGAGTGTGAAAGAAAAACACCAGATTCTGGCGATGATCTTCGTAAGCTGAAATTTCCTCCAGATAAGCTCTGTCGGTTTGGGCTGCCAGTGTTGCCAGCACGCTATCGACGTCCTGTGTTGCCAACATCTGCTGATTGAGATTGCTATTCGACCACTCACCCACTTCGTCTGACACGACGGCTACCGTACCGGTAAAAATGACTGCGTACAGCAGCATTCCCAACACGATCCCCGACCAGGAATGCAGGCTGAGTAACGCCTTAGCTTTGGAGCGTATTGGTTGTTCGTTTAGGTTGCTCATTATTTCCCCCAGAACTGAAAGGCCAGAATAACGCCGTTGACCACTGCCAACACAACCAGCAACCACCAGGCGGATTGCATACGTTGTGTCAGATAGGTGTAGAAAAACAACACCGCCCAAATCAACGGAAACATAACCAGTGGCACGATGATGTTATTGACCTTTCCGATTCCTGGCGGAAACCAGGCCGCCATCGCCAGCATCACCAGTAAAGTCACTACCAGTGTTGCCGGCCCGCTTAACCAAAATCGTTGACTGGACAGAAACGCGAACGGGTGACGTTGTACATTCATGCCAAACTCCCTCTTTAATCGTTGTTACCGTTTTGGATTAGTAAACACGACATCCAAAACGCGAAAACGCCCGGTGTTTACACCGGGCGTTTTATTGCCATGCAGGTTGTATCAACCCTGCTCGAACAGCGCTTTAGTAGTTCCAGTGCAGCGACAAGCTATAGTTCACTGGTGAACCAACAAACGCCTGCTCGGTGCGTACTGAGCTCAGATAATCTTCGTTCAGAATATTATCCAGATTCAGGCTAACTGAAATCTGCTCGTTAACGCTGTACTGCACGTAGCCACCCAGCAACGCGTAGGCATCCTGGCTAATTCGACCAAAACCGGTAGTGAAATAGGTTTCACTTTGCCATCTCAGCGACACACCCGCTTTCAGCTTTTCTTCCCACGACGGGGTGTAGTCCGCCAGCAACTTCAGCGTGCGACGAGGAATAAAGGTACGCGCTTCGTTACCCGCTTCGTCGTCCATTGTCAGTGCAGTAAATCCGCCCTGAACAAACCACTCATCTGACACCTGACCAGATACTTCCAGTTCGAAACCGTTTGAATCAACGGTGACCCCGCGGTACAAGGCATAGTTGAAGTCATCTGAGTAATCGTCGTCATCGATGCCGTCACCGTCTCCGTATTCAATGAACTCATACAGGTTTTCCTGTTCAGTTCTGAACACCGCAAAGCTGATCAGGAGGTTGTTATCAAGACGTTTCTTCATGCCCAGCTCGTAGCTGCGGCCTTCCGCTGAGCCCAGCGGCTCTAGGTCTTCATTCAGATAATACTGTGGCTGATAAATATCGCTGTAGCTACCGTAGAAGTTAAGATCTTCCCACACTTCCCAGGTAAAACCGATATACGGGCTGCTGCCGTCTTCAGTGGTAGAGGTTGATGCTCCCCAGGACTCACCTTCGTTTTCGTAATCAACAAAACTGGCACCCAGCACAAAATCAAAATCTTCAGTAACGGCTAACTGCAACGCACCGTAGTAGCGATTAAGGGTGATATCGGTGAAGCCCGCCTGATAAGGGTCAGCCCAGGTCGGTCTGGCAACTTCAGTACCCGTCCAGTTTGGCAGTGCCGGCATTACATCAAAGCCAGACAGCGCACCAAAATCCATATCACTGGTTTCAGCGTCAGCCAGACTTACACCTAAATTAAAGGTGTGTTCAAGACCCCATGCTTCGAATGTACCCTGAAGGTTGTTGTCCCAAATCAGGGTTTTATCATCGGCCGTAAACTTACCCGGATAGCCCAACATACCCAAGCCCGTGCTGCTGTCCAGACCGGTGTTGTAGTAAGCGTAAAACAGCTCTGACTGATCTTCGTAATTAATGTAGTTAACCTTACTGGTAAAGTTCAGGTTGTCATTAATAAACCAGCTCACCTCGGCGAAAGCCGTTTGGTTAAGGGTATCCCAGTAAGTCCAGTCCATAGCCGTTGTAGTGGACTCATCAAAATCGACTTGTGTCCCGTCAGAATAAATTTGAGGTACCGCACCCCATGTTACCCCGTCACTGTTGTTGTCCTGGTGTGAGTAACCGAACGTCACGGTAAGCGCATCGCTGATCTGGCCGTCGACAACACCATAAAAAATGGTACGGTTATTTGAATAGTGATTCAGCCAGCTGTCTTTGTCCTGATGCACGACAACAGCTCGCGCCGCCCAACTGCCTGACTCGGTCAGTGGCGTTGATACATCTGCAACGGCGCGGAAATTATTCCAACGACCTGCGGTCAGTGACACACTGGCCTGCTTCTCGTTGCCTGGGCGCTTACGAACATAGTTCACCGTACCCGACGGGTTACCCAGGCCGGTAATCAAACCATTGGAACCGCGAATAAATTCGATTTTTTCGTACATGGCCGTGTCCAAATCGCCAACGAAAATATCGCCGAACGGAATACCAGAGCCGTCAATGTGCATGCTGGTAATGTCAAAACCACGGGCATTGAAATAAGTGCGGTCAGTTTCACTCTGATCGACATTGATACCTACCACCTGTTTAAACAAGCTGTTGATATCAAATAAATTGTAGTTGGCAATAGTGTCATCTTCGATGATCGACAATGACTGTGGTGTATCAAAGCTATCCAAACCCAAACCAGTGGCACCTGAACTCACGCGTTGGATACGGCTTTCAACAATACGGATGACTTCTACGTCATCCTGCGCAGTATCTGTCTGGGCAGATTCGGTTGTCTGTGCGTGGAGGCCAAACGCCAGCATAATGGGCGACAGCGCAAAAATTTGCTTCTTGGTCATAGTGTTCTCTGGATCAGTGTGGGTAAATATTTCGGCTGCATTATAGAGACTAAAGTTTAATTCGTAAATGATAATTATTATTATTTGTGTATTTGTTAGCATTTCTTCGCTAGGAGGTGACAATAGAATAGTTAGGCCAACAAACGTGATGAACCAGGAAGACGTGCTATAGGTAAGCGGCTATTGCCAATAAAAAAGCGAACCTTGTTGCTCAAGGTTCGCTTTGTTTGTGAGTAAACGTGCTTTGCTAGACTTAGCTCTGGCGGCGGTGTGTACGCTCTTTTCTAAGCTTGTGTTTCTTTACCGAACGGCGCATACGGCTCAAACGGGCATGGTCGAGCTTATTCTGGCGATCATCTACCATACTTTCGTTTTCTTGCGGCAATTGCACCAAACCACGTAGCGCATTGACATCGCTCAGTGGCAGCTCTACCCACGCGCCCTGTGGCAGACGTTTTTGCAGTTCAATGGGTCCGTAACGCACGCGGATCAGGCGACTTACCTGACAGTCCTGAGTCTCCCACAGGCGACGTACTTCACGGTTACGTCCTTCTTCCAGCGTCACGTTGAACCACTGGTTAACACTTTCATCATCGTTAGGGCGCGGCTTAATGGTAGTGAATTTAGCCAAGCCATCTTCCAGTTCAACCCCTTTGGTCAGCGCTTGCAGCGATTTGGAAGACACCTCACCAAAAATACGCGCTGCGTATTCGCGCTCAACTTTACAGCGGGGGTGCATTAATCGATTCGCCAGTTCGCCATCGTTGGTGAACAACAGCAAACCGCTGGTGTTAATATCCAGTCGGCCCACCGCAATCCAGCGGCCCTGACTGATATTCGGCAAGCGATCGAACACCGTACTGCGCCCTTCCGGATCAACACGGGTACACAGCTCGCCTTCCGGCTTGTTATACATCAGCACACGACACACCGGTGTCTCCTGCTGACGGGCTAATGCGTGTCCGTCTACGCGAATTTGCGCCGTTGCATCTACGCGATCGCCCAATGTGGCAACCGCGCCATTAACCGATACCCGGCCCTGCTCAATCCAGCGTTCCATTTCCCGGCGAGAACCGAGGCCATGATTAGCAAGGACTTTCTGTAATTTCTCTGTCATTAGTGTAATGGCTCTGTTTGGTCGCTATCACCCAGTACATGTAACGAGGCATCTGCAACGTCTTCCAGTGACTGCATAAACGCGTCTGCATTAGGCAAGTCCGACAAGGACTTCAGCGAAAAATAATCTAAAAATTGTTTGGTAGTGGCATACAATGCCGGCCTGCCCGGTACCTCTTTATGGCCCACTACCTTAATCCACTCACGTTCAGTGAGGGTTTTGATGATGTTACTACTCACCGCTACGCCCCTTACCTGCTCTATTTCACCACGGGTAATAGGCTGACGGTAAGCAATTAACGCCAGGGTCTCTAACATCGCCCGGGAATATCGCGGGCTGCTCTCCTGCCACAATCTGCTCAGCCAGGGGCTTAAGCTGTCGAGTGACTGAAACCGGAACCCACTGGCGACTTCTACCAGTTGGATACCGCGCGGTCGGTAATCGAGCATTAATTCATCAAGCGCTGATTTTATCGCTTTATCGGCTACGGTAAAATCCGCCAGTACGGTATTTTTCAATTTTTCTATCGAAACCGGCCCATCTGACACAAATATTGTAGCTTCAATGAGCTGTTTTAGCTGTTGCGCATTAATCTTCTTCATGATGACTTCCCAATTTCACATGAATTCTGGCATAAGGCCCGGCCTGTACGAGTCGAATACTTTGCCCTTTTACCAGTTCCAGAATGGCTAAAAACGTCACAACGGCACCCGCGCGCCCTTCTTCTGCGGTAAATAGCGCTTCCATAGGGGTGTAAGTATCAGTATTCAGCGTTTGCAGAATTTTACTCATTCTTTCCCGGGTGCTCAGTGCTTCAGGCGCAATATGGTGATGCTCAAACGCTGCTGCACGTTGCATAGCAGCAGAAAACGCCATCACCAAATCCTGTAAACTCACGTCAGGCTGGATGATGACCGGCTCAATACTGTCGTCGGGTGTCACCGAAACGTCGAAGATATCGCGTTCCATGCGCGGCTGCAGATCCAAATCTTCCGCCGCCTGCTTTACCAGCTCGTATTCTTTTAACCGGCGAATTAATTCCGCGCGCGGATCGGCTTCTTCGTCATCGTCGTCTGAGCGCTTAGGTAGTAACAACCTTGACTTGATCTCCGCCAAAATGGCGGCCATAAGCAGGTATTCTGCAGCCAACTCCAGCTTAAGGGTTCGCATCACGTCGACGTATTCCATGTACTGCCGGGTGATTTCCGCTACCGGCATACTGGTAATATCAAACTTCTGTTTGCGAATTAAATACAACAATAAATCAAGCGGGCCTTCAAACGATTCCAGAATCACTTCCAGCGCATCTGGCGGAATATACAAGTCTTCCGGCTTTTGGATAACCGCTTCACCATGCACAAACGCCAGCGGCAGCGGCTGCTGCACTGGCTCATTGGTAGGCAAAGACGGGTTATCGTTTGAATCTGTCATTACTGAAAAGGCGTGATATCGCCAGCACCTTCACGCACGATAACCGCTTCGCCTTCGCTTAAGTCCACCACGGTTGTGGGCTGCTCACCCAAATAGCCGCCATGTAAAATCAGGCCAACCTGTTTTTCCAGCTTGTCGCGAATTTCATCTGGATCCGATTCGGCTACCTGCGCACCAGGCAATATTAACGACGTCGACATCAGCGGCTCGTTTAACTCTTCCAGTAACGCCAGTGCAATCGCGTTGTCCGGCACCCGCATTCCAATGGTTTTGCGCTTCGGATTTTGCAATCGGCGCGGCACTTCACGTGTAGCTTTTAACACAAAGGTGTAAGGCCCGGGGGTGTTATTTTTAATTTGGCGAAATGCCGTATTGTCTACTTTTGCGTAAACAGACAGTTCGGACATGTCGCGACACATAAGCGTAAAGTTGTGGTCTTTGTCGATTTGACGTATGCGGCAAATCTGTTCCAGCGCACGCTTATCTTCCATCTGGCAACCAATGGCGTAGCCTGAATCGGTGGGATACACCACAACTTCCCCCTGGCGAATCAACTCAACCGCTTGCTTGATTAAGCGGGTTTGCGGGTTGTCGGGGTGCACATAAAAAAACTGACTCATACAATTATCTCTCAGAGGATAAAACAGGCGTTAACGCCCAATCATGCCACACTGGGGTCAGTGTATCGCTTTTCAGACCGCAACGCCCGAGTTCTGTCCAACGCCCCGGCATATGAAAATCGGAACCGGCCGACGCCAGAAAACCGTATTCGTCGACCAATTCAAAAAGCAATTGTTGTTTAGCCGGGTTTGCCGTTGGGAATACCACTTCAACAGCATCGCCTTTTGCGTGTTTAAAATCTGTCAGTAAACGGCGCAGCCACTTGGTCGTAATATCGTAATGCAGAGGATGTGCAAGTACTGCCTGACCGCCTGCGGCATGGATCGCTTCAACCGCTTCAGCAATGCTTGCCCATTCCGCTTTCACCGCGGCCCGTTTGCCTTTACCCAGGTACTTCTTAAAAGCAGACTCCATGGACGTTACCGAGTAGCAGTCCACCAGCACCCTGGCAAAATGGGCCCGGGTGATTTGGCCGTCACGCGCGTATCGCTTGGCTCGTTCCAATGTACCTTCGAATCCACACTTTGCCAGCTTATCGGCAATTTTAGCGGCACGTTCATCTCGTTTTTGCTGTTGAACATGCAAAAAGTCTTGCAGGGTTTGATTGTGCCGGTCGATGTTTAACCCCACAACGTGGATCTCAAAGCTATGCCAATGGGTAGAGATTTCCACCCCATCGATTAGTTGTAAGCCCGGATAGTGTGCGGCAACGCCGTCGTGAGCTGCGTCGAGGCCTGCTGTGGTGTCGTGATCAGTAATAGCCAGCACATCTACCTGCATGTTCTGCGCCCGCATTACCAACTCGGCGGGCGTCAGTTGCCCGTCGGAAAAAGTCGTGTGACTGTGTAAGTCAATTTTCATGTATTTTCAAATTTATGGTTGACACAGTGTGCGTTTTGTTTTCTTCTATAGGCCAAGTATACGGATTGATAGTGCGATTGCCTATCAAACTTCAACGATAAAGAATTAAGACAGAATACGACAATGCTCAAACAACCCCTAAACAGCCTTAACGTGGCAACTATCTGGTGGTGGCACTCCCTTCGATAAACGGGCGGTGTGAGCGTTAGTGCGCAGAATAAACAAAAAAAGGCCCGTAACATACGGGCCTTTTTTTTAATTTTTTTAACCGGAGTAAAGCAATGAGTTTGGCCGAATTAGGCGTCGTACCGGGAAAAGTGGAAACCATCGAAAGAACGGCGACCTACGTAAATGATCCACTGGCAGCCTTTGCCGGGCTTTGCGGCGATCAGCCCCATGCCCTGCTATTGGAGTCTGCTGAGATTGACAGCAAAGACAACTTACAAAGTTTGTTAATGGTCGACGCCGCTGTGCGTTTCGAGTGCCGCGGTCAACAGGTGTCTTTGGAAGCACTCAGTGCCAATGGCAAAGGCATTCTGCCCTTGTTTACCAAACTCAACCTGCCCGGGTTACAGTGCCAGGTTGTCAGTGAAACACAACTCACCCTGACCTGTGATACCAGCCATGACGCACTGGACGAAGACGCACGCCTCAAATCAGCCAGCGTATTTGATGTACTTCGCAGCGTGGTTAATGAAATCAGCCCCATTCGCGAACACCAGAATGCGGTATTTTTGGGCGGCGTCTTTGCGTACGATTTGCTGGCTACGTTCGAACAACTGCCCGAGGTACAGGAAGGCGATAACGACTGCGCCGACTACGTGTTCTATCTGGCTGAAACCCTGATCACCTTCGACCATCAAACCCGACAGGCAACCTTGCTGGGCAGTGTGTTCAGTGGCGCAGATGTAGCAACCAGTTATTTTGCTATTGCTCAACGCCTTGAGCACCTTGCTGCAGAATTGCAACACATCCCGGCGCTCGACCTGACACCGGCGGAAGTGGACGATGTCGCGCTTAACGTCGACAAATCAGACGAAGCCTATTGCCAGGACGTGCTGACCTTAAAAGAACACATACTGGCAGGGGATATTTTCCAGGTTGTTCCCTCCCGAACGTTCTCGCTTCCCTGCCCTGCTCCACTGACTGCCTACGCCGCGTTAAAACAACAAAACCCCAGCCCTTATATGTTTTATATGCAAGACAAAGATTTCACTATTTTTGGGGCATCACCAGAGTCTGCATTGAAATACTCTGCCGAGAGCAACGTGGTAGAAATTTACCCGATTGCCGGTACGCGTCCCCGGGGCAAACGTCCGAATGGCGAAATCAACCCCGATTTAGACAGCCGCATTGAGCTGAACCTGCGTGAAGATCAGAAAGAAAAAGCAGAGCATTTAATGCTGGTTGACCTGGCCCGCAATGACGTTGCCAAAGTGTCTGAGCCTGGTACGCGCTATGTAAAAGATCTGTTGAAAGTTGACCGCTACTCCCACGTGATGCATTTGGTATCCCGCGTAGTGGGCCAGTTGCGCAGCGACTTAGATGCCCTGCATGCCTATCAGGCGTGCATGAACATGGGCACATTAGTCGGCGCCCCTAAAGTCAGTGCAGCAAATTTAATTCGCAAAGTAGAGCAAAAGCGCCGGGGCAGTTATGGCGGCGCGGTAGGGTATTTGAATAATGCCGGTGACATGGATACCTGTATTGTTATTCGGTCGGCCTTCGTTAAAAACGGCACCGCTTATATTCAGGCAGGTGCCGGTGTGGTGTACGACTCTGACCCACAAGCCGAGGCAGATGAGACTCGCAGTAAAGCCCAGGCTGTAATTAACGCAGTAAAAAGTGCCATGGTAGTAAAAGGAGCATCCGCATGAGTCAGCCAATCACCGTCTTTCTGCTCGACAACGTCGACTCATTTACCTACAACCTGGTAGATGAGCTGCGCACCATGGAACTGAACATTGTGGTGTACCGCAATAACGTGCCGGCACAATTATTATTCGATAAAATGCAGGCAGCGGCTGAAAATGGGCCGGTTTTACTGTTATTATCCCCGGGTCCGGGCGCGCCTCACGAGGCGGGCTGTATGCCAGAGCTACTGACGTTGGTTCAGGGCCACTTCCCGGTACTGGGAATTTGCCTGGGTCATCAGGCTATTGTGGCCCATTACGGCGGCAAAGTAGGCCGGGCTGAGGATGTTATGCACGGTAAATCATCGGCGATTACCCACACCGGCGAAGCCATGTTTGCAGGCCTGCCGCAGCCACTGCACGTTGCCCGTTATCACTCATTGATGGCAACGGAACTACCAGACGGCTTAGCCCCTCTGGCGACAGTTGGCACAACGGTAATGGCGGTTTACCAGGCACAAGACAACATGCTGGGTTTTCAATTCCACCCTGAGTCGATTTTAACCGCCCAGGGCAGCCAGTTACTGTTGCAAAGTATTCACTATTTGACCAAAGGGGCCGAATCCCATGGCTGACTATACGGATATCATTGAGAAGCTGTTTGACGGCCAGCATCTGGCTCAGGCTGAAGCCTTCTCAGTATTTAATCAGGTGATGCACGGTGAGTTGTCAGAAGTGAAGCTGGCCACCTTGCTTACGGCGCTGAAAATGAATGGCGAGTCGCCGAATGAAATTGCCGGCGCAGCCAGTGCCATGGTGTCGAATGCGCGGCCATTCCCTACACCAGACTACGCCTTTGGCGATATTGTTGGCACCGGCGGCGACGGTCATCACACCATTAATATTTCCAGTGCCGCGGCGCTGGTCGCTGCAAGTTGCGGCATCAAGGTCGCCAAACACGGCAACCGAAGTGTGTCGAGCAAATCAGGCTCAGCTGACTTTTTCCGCGAATGCGGTATTAAACTCGATATTACCCCTGACATTGCGCGAACTTGTTTAGACGACACTAACTTCTGCTTCTTGTTTGCACCTGTCTATCACGCAGGCATGCGTTTTGCGGCCCCGGTTCGGGCTGAAATGAAAACCCGTACCCTGTTTAATATACTCGGTCCGTTGGCGAATCCGGCGGGTCCCACCTTTGGCGTTTTTGGCGTCTATACGCCGACGTTACTGGATGTTTACGCCCAGACACTGAATTTAATGGGCCAACAACGCGCTTTGATCGTACATGGTGATGGTCTGGACGAACTCGCTCTGCACGGCCCAACTCAGGTTGTGGAACTCGAGCATGGCAGTACAACACAGTACACCTTAACCGCCGATGACTTTGGCCTGCAGAGTGCGCCGCTCAGCGCTATCGCCGGTGGCGAGCCACATGAAAACAAAGCCATGATAGAGGCTGCACTGTGTGGCAAAGGGCAAGAGGCGCATATTGCTGCTATTGCCATGAACGCAGGTGCGCTGTTAAAAGTCGCCGGTGCTGCAGATTCATTTAAGCAAGGTGCCAGTCTGGCACTCGATGCCATGGCCAACGGCGCCCCATTACAATTGATAAAAGACGTGGCTGAAGTCAGCCAGCAGGAAGTAACCGAATGAGCAACGTACTTGCCAAAATTGTAGAAGACAAACACGTTGAGTTAGCTGCGCGGATGGCCGCTTTACCACTGGACACAGTTAAGGCCAACCTCACGCCCTCCACCAAGAGTTTATTTGACGCCCTGTCTGCACCAAATGCCGGCTTTATACTGGAGTGTAAAAAAGCGTCTCCTTCAAAGGGCTTAATCCGTGAAAAATTTGACCTGGACGAAATCTTAGCTGCCTATACGCCCTATGCGGCGGGTATTTCCGTGCTAACCGACGAGAAATACTTCCAGGGAAATTACGACTACCTCGCCTACGTGACTGAGCGGGTTGAACAGCCGGTACTGAACAAAGACTTCTTTGTTAATGAATACCAGGTCTATCTGGCCCGTTATTACAATGCAGATGCCATATTGTTGATGCTGTCGGTGCTCGACGATGAGAACTATTCAAAACTGGCCGCGTTAGCAGACAGCCTGGCGCTAGACATACTGACCGAGGTCAGCAATGAAGAAGAAATGCAACGCGCGATTGCGTTAAAAGCAAAAATCATCGGCATCAACAACCGGGATTTACGCGATCTGTCTACCGATCTGGCCACCACCGAAAAGCTGGTGCCCATGCTGGAAGCTGCCACTCACGAGTACGTGGTGATCAGCGAGTCTGGTATTTATACCCATCAGGACGTGTTGCGCCTTGCCCCATTTTGTCAGGGTTTTCTGGTAGGTAGCGCACTCATGGCGCAGGCCGACCTTGAGCTTGCTGTTAAGCAACTGGTATATGGCAAGGTAAAAGTCTGTGGTATGACCCAGGCCGAGCAAACAGCTCACGCGTTCCAAAGTGGCGCAAGTTACTGCGGACTGATATTTGCCACCCATTCCAAGCGTTGCGTAACCCCCGAACAAGCCAAAGCGATCGTTGAGCAAACGCCAGGACGCTATGTTGGTGTGTTTGTTAACCAGCCCATTGAAATGGTGCTAAAAGTGGCGAATGAACTGTCACTGGCTGCGGTACAACTACACGGTGACGAAGACACCGTATTCCGCCAGCACCTGCGCAACGGACTGCCAAAAGGCTGTGAAATCTGGCAAGCCGTCGGTGTGGCTGGCGAGCTGCCTTATTTAATTCATGCTTTGTTAGACGACGAAACGCTGGACCGCGTATTACTTGATTGTCAGGTAGGCAAAGAAACCGGCGGAACCGGTCAGCAATTCGACTGGTCGCTCATTCACAATGAACTGGAATTAGACAAACTTATTATTGCCGGCGGTATTTCACCAGCCAATGTGGCAGATGCGCAGGCAACGGGTGCCGACATGGTCGACGTGAACTCAGGCGTAGAAACCAAGCCCGGTGATAAATCAGACGAACAGGTAACCGCACTTTTTTCGGTGTGTCGCCGATATTAATGAATCAGGACCACAAATGAATCAATTAGATGCAAAATTTGGGGAATACGGTGGCATGTACGTGCCCGAGTTACTTATTCCCGCGCTGGACCAACTGGAGCAGGCTTTTCTGGAAGCCAAAGATGACCCGGCGTTTAACGCCGAGTTTATGTCGTTGTTAAAAGACTATGCTGGTCGCCCAACGTCGATGACGTTAACCCGTAACCTGGTCTCTAACCCCAAGGTTAAACTATACCTCAAGCGTGAAGATCTGCTTCACGGCGGCGCGCACAAAACCAACCAGGTATTGGGTCAGGCACTGCTGACCAAACGCATGGGTAAAACCGAAGTTATCGCTGAAACCGGCGCTGGTCAACACGGTGTGGCAACAGCACTCGCCTGTGCTTTATTGGGATTAAAAGCCCGTATTTACATGGGTGCCAAAGACGTTGAGCGCCAGGCTCCAAACGTATTCAGAATGCGCCTGATGGGCGCAGAAGTCATTCCGGTCGATTCAGGCTCAGGTACACTGAAAGACGCGGTAAACGAAGCACTGCGTGACTGGTCTGCAAACTACGACAAAGCGCACTACCTGCTGGGCACTGCGGCAGGCCCGCACCCCTTCCCCACCATCGTGCGTGAATATCACCGCATGATTGGCGAAGAAACCCGCGCTCAAATGCTGGAAAAAGAAGGCCGTCTGCCAGACGCCGTCGTCGCCTGTGTAGGTGGAGGCTCAAATGCAATCGGTATGTTTGCCGACTTTATCGACGAACCTTCGGTACGTCTGGTAGGTGTCGAGCCTGCCGGTAAAGGCGTGCACACCAAAGATCACGGTGCGGCCATTGGCAAAGGCACCAAAGGCATTCTGCACGGTGCGTATACGTACATCATGCAGGATCAGGACGGTCAGATTGAGGAAAGCTATTCAGTGTCAGCCGGTCTGGACTACCCTGCCGTTGGCCCTCAACACGCTTACCTGTCAGACATTGGCCGTGCAGAATACGTTTCTGTAACCGATGACGAAGCACTCAATGCGTTCCAGTTGCTGGCCCGCAAAGAAGGGATTATTCCTGCCCTGGAGTCGTCTCACGCACTTGCCTACGCACTGAATATGGCTGATGAAGCTGAAGATGACACCATCATTGTTGTTAACCTGTCTGGCCGCGGTGACAAAGACCTGGGTCATGTGATCGGTATTTTAGGAGACCAGGTCAATGGATAGATATGCAGATATGTTTGCTCGTTTAAACGAGCAGAATGAAGGCGCCTTTGTTCCCTTCGTCATGATTGGCGATCCGGACCTGGAAACCTCAGAAAAAATTATTACCCAGTTAATTGAAAGCGGCGCAGATGCTTTAGAGTTAGGCATTCCCTTTTCCGACCCGGTAGCGGATGGCCCGACAATCCAGAAGGCCGCAATTCGCGCGCTGGATAATCACGTTACGCCAACCTCTTGCTTCGAACTGCTTAGCCGTATTCGCGCCAAATACCCGGATATTCCGGTTGGCTTGTTACTGTACAGTAACCTGGTATTGGCAAAAGGCGTAGAACATTTCTACGCAGAAGCCGCCAAAGCTGGTGTCAACTCAATATTGATTGCAGATGTCCCTATCCGCGAAGCAAAGCGCTTTATTGATACGGCAAACAGCAACGGTATTAAGCAGATCCTGATTGCTCCGCCCAATGCCACGGATGCGACATTCCAGGCTATCGGCGACTTATCAGCAGGCTATACCTATCTGCTCGGCCGTGCTGGTGTTACGGGTGCGGAAACGGCGGCAACCATGCCTGCTGCGTCTCTGATTGAGAAACTCACCAACGTTAACGCTGCCCCACCGTTACTGGGCTTTGGTATTTCTAACCCGGAACAGGTGAAACACGCTATCGAAAGCGGCGCTGCTGGTGCCATTTCAGGTTCAGCAACTGTGAATCTGATTGAACAAAATTTGCATGACGTACCAGCGATGTTAAGCGCATTGGATGGGTTTGTTTCTTCAATGAAAGCAGCAACAAGGAAGTAACCATGTTTTATATGATTTGTGCCACTGACGTGGAAAACAGTCTGGAAAAACGCCTGGCTGCACGCCCTGCTCACCTTGCACGTTTAAATGCCCTGAAAGACGAAGGCCGCTTGCTAATCGCGGGCCCCTTCCCAGCCATTGACAGTGAAGACCCAGGCCAGGCCGGCTTTACCGGTTCGTTGGTGGTTGCAGAGTTCGAGAGCCTGAACGATGCGCAAAGCTGGGCCGACGCCGACCCTTACATTGAAGCGGGTGTGTACGCCTCTGTAGTCGTGAAACCCTACAAAAAAGTCCTGCCATAAACCGCAAAACACTAACGCAGGTGCAATTTCGTTGCACCTGCGCCACGCAATGATAGTATATTCAGACAACATTCAGCCAGGTAACGCTATGCTAGCGGCATAGTTAGTCAGGTTACTGCCATCGTCGGAGTATTATGTACAGATTGAGTACCCTAGGCATTGTATTGTTCATGTTGCTGTCGAGTCCTATTGCGTCGGCACAGCAGGATCAAGCCAAGCCGGTTAAAAACACTACGCAAGCTGCTGAGCAAGCCAGACGGCATGTTGACGGCCGCGTGTTAAAAGTGGACAAGACCAAGAGTGCTTATCGGGTAAAAATGCTTAAAAAGTCTGGCCGTGTGGTTACCCTGGATGTCGATAAACGCTCAGGCGAAGTGAAGCCGAGCAAACGGAGCAAGGACGGTCAGTAGTATGAGAATCTTAATTGCCGAAGATGACAGCCGGTTGTTAATGCAGCTCGATGCGTTATTACAACAACAAGGCTACAGTGTGGATTTAGCCGATGACGGCGACAAAGCCTTGTTCCAGTTAAAAGAGGTCAATTATGACCTGGCCATTGTGGATATTGGCCTGCCCAAGCTGGATGGTTTCGATGTCATTCGTCAAGCGCGCGCCCATGGCGTCACCACTCCGGTGTTAATCCTGACCGCACGCGATCGTTGGCAAGAAAAAGTGGAAGGCCTGGATGCCGGTGCCGACGACTATCTCACCAAACCGTTTCACAATGAAGAGTTGCTGGCACGCGTGAAAGCTCTGATCCGCCGGGCGTCTGGCCAGGCGAGCTCACTGATTGAATTCGGACCAGTAAGCCTGGACATGCAGGCCAAGGAAGTTCAGGTTAATGCCCGTTCCATGGACTTAACCGCTTACGAATACAAAGTCATGGAATACCTGATGTTGCATCCCAAAAAGGTCATATCTAAAACCGAGCTGACCGAGCACATTTACGATCAGGACTTTGATCTGGACAGCAACGTTATCGAGGTGTTTGTCGGTCGCTTGCGCAAAAAGCTTGACCCAAACAACACCCTGAAGCCCATTGAAACCCTGCGCGGGCGTGGCTATCGGCTTAGTCAGTCACTCACCGGCGAATAACCGCTGGTGCGCAGCTTATCGCTTCGGGTACGAAGCCTGCTCATAGCCTGTGTGGCGTTGTTGGTCTTTATACCCGTTACCGTATTTACCTTGTCTCAGGCCTATACATCGAGTCTGGAAGAAGCAAAGTACAACGAACTCAAGCTCATGACCTTGTCGCTCATTTCCGTCTTTGAAATGGACGACGGCGCGCCGGTTATGCCCGATATGCTGTTCGACGAACAGCTCAACTTACCTGACTCTGGTTACCTGGGGGTGATTCAACTCACTCAGGCTACCGTGTGGATCTCAGCTTCAGGACTTGAAACACACGTTGATACCCTGCCCACACCACCGGACATCGGTGAGGAATTTTACGTCGCCGGACACCCGCTGGATGGCCAGCACCCGGATTATTTTGTTTACAGCTACACTGCCGAGTTCGAGGACGGTGATGGTTACCTGCCCGTAACATTTTTCGTATTTAACCATAACGCCGATTTTGAAAACGAACGCAGAATATATTTGCGCTCGGTGTGGCAATACCTGATTGCATTGGGGTTTGGCCTGATTATCCTGCTGGTTGTGGGTATGAATACTTTGCTAAAACCCGTTCGCGCGTTGATTCAGGAAATTGAACTCACCAGCCATGGTCAACAGCATCAGCTCAGCGCAAACTACCCCAGTGAATTTACCCCGCTGAAGCAAAGTATAAACGCCCTGCTAAGTGCTGAGGCAGAGCAGCGACAGCGCTATAAAAACAGCCTGGGAGATTTAGCCCATAGCCTTAAAACGCCCCTCGCCGTTGCCCTGGGTACACCAGACCTGCCGCGTTCTGCACAAGAACCGCTCCAGCAAATAGATGCGCTGATTCAGCGCCAGCTAAAGCGCGCTACCGCCGGCGCGAGTAGTTGGGATAAAGGTATCGAAATTGCCCCTGTGGTCAAACAAATCACCAATGCACTCAACAAAGTGTACCGGGACAAATCATTACAAATATCGGTTGAAGGCAACGACGGCCAGTTTTACGGCGACAAAACTGACCTGATGGAGATACTGGGTAACCTGATGGACAACGCCTGTAAAGCGGCCGACCGTCATATTCGCATTACGATCACAGAACACCCGTATCAAACCGATCTTTGCATTGAGGATGATGGACCAGGCATACCACCAGAGCAGGTTGAACGCCTGCTAACACGCGGGCAGCGTCTTGACGCCTACACCGAAGGACAAGGGATAGGTATGGCCGTGGTTGCCGATTTACTGGCCGCTTATGAAGCAAAACTGGCAATAGGCCAGTCAGCACTCGGCGGCGCCATCTTCACACTGAGTTTTCCTGCCCCTTTACGAATGCCGGGCTCAGGCAACGCCTGAACAGACTCCAGGCTGTCGATAAATCCGTGTCGACAGCCAACGTCAACCTGCCCTTTCTTACTGCTTTCAAATCCGGGGGCTGACACGATAAAGCTCATACCGGACTGTGCCTGACTGCTGCTTTTTAGTCAGCTCGGCAAACTCTGGCAGTGCTTGTAGCTGTTGGATACCATCGTGTGCGTCCCATTCAATTAATGAAATATACTGAGGCGCAAGGGCATGGGGGTTGTGCGCACTTAATACGATCCCCTCAAAGTTATGCATCAGGCGCCCACCAACTTTATCCAACAGCGGCGGTAAGCTGGCTAAGTACTCGGCATAGTCACCGGGACAAGAGGGATTTGCCCATGCAAATGCAATGGTGTAAGCCTTGTCCTGGCTGAATTCGAGTGACAGTACGTCGGGTAACTCGTAATCATAAAGTCTTAGCGCTTCCCAGGCCTCACGTCTCAGCGCTTTAACGTCTGAAAATGATGACAGCGCCTGAAATGTTTTTTGTGCTATTAAAGAAGGCCACCGGCTGATAACGAACACATTGGGCGAAAAGTCGCCCGACAGTGTTTCTTCAACCAGCAACACACCTTCCTGCCGATAACCATGCTTTCTGGCTGTCTCAGCATTTTGTTCAAAATACCGATCGCGCAGTGCTCGCTTTTCCGGCTCAGTCACAGGAGCAATCAACTGCATAATCTCACCCGGTGCATATTGCACCAATAGCGTTTTTTCGTCGGCTTTAGAGACGAGAGGCATCATAGCAAGAGAAAATATAATACTTATCATGCACTTCTTAACGAGTGGCGGCCAAAATTCCGTTTTACTCAGTGTCATATGTTTTTCCAGGACGTTTAAATTCACTATTTTTACACTGTATCAGTGCGTTTTTCGTAAAACACGGTTTGTTTTTTAATCGTAGTGGTGCATTATCGTTCCATGGACGATTGGAATGACTACGCCCTTATTCTGGCGCTGTACCGAGCTGGTACACTTCGCGGCGCTGCAATAACACTGGGTACAACACACACTACAGTAGCCAGACGACTGGCATTGCTACAAAAACGCCGTGACGCCCGGGTATTTGAGAAAGTACCCGGCGGATACCGTGCGACGCAGTTTGGCGAGCAGTTGGTTAGTGTTGCCAAAAAACTTGAAGACATAGTGCTATTGTCTGAGCGCCTTCATCTGACATCGCCCGACGATTTGTCGGGTCCGCTCACCCTGTCGTTAGGCGAGCCTATGTCGCAGTTTCTATTGGTCAAGGAACTCGGCGAATTTGCCCGTACCTATCCGAATATTCAACTGAAGATAAACAGTTCAACGGAATTTGCCGATCTCGATAAGGGTGAGGCGGATGTTGTGATCAGAGGTGCACACAAGCTACCGGAACATCTGATAGGCAGAAGAATGTTTAAGTTGGGTTTGTGTTTTTATGCTCACAAAGACTATTGTCAGCGTGTGCAAAAAAAGGACTGGCGCTGGATTGCACCCGGCAACAGCGCAATGTGGCCAGAATGGCTCGCAGAGTCACCCTATCCTGATGTACCAATAGGTATTGTGATTGATGAAATCGTTACGCGCTTTCACGCTATTGCCGCTGGGGTGGGTATGGGAAGAGCTGCTTGTTTTATGGGCGATGTTAATGAAGACATGGTGAGATTACCCGGTAGCGAGCCCACACCGTCCTATGATATTTGGGTACTCACGCACCCTGACTTACGCGACCAACCCAAAGTGAAACTCTTAATGAAGTTTCTTATAGATGCACTGCTACGCAAACAACAGTTAGTGGAAGGCCAGCTCCCTTTGCAGTGAATGCAATTAAGGCAATTTTTGTTCGTTGAGAATTATCGCCACAGCAATTGCCTTCCCTGTATTCTCCTGTGCTCTCCCACCCTAACTCTCCGCTTCATGCGCTTTTGCCGTAGGTTTCACATCATCATCGCTGGAGAGCAGTATGGCCAGCCATCGGCTTTCTTCCCGAGACTCGAGGGCGATTTTTACAATCATGGTAAGAGGAACCGACAACAACATACCTACACTGCCAAGCAACCAGCCCCAAAAGATCAAGGACAGGAAAACCACCAGCGTCGATAAGCCTAAACCACGTCCCATAAAGCGTGGCTCGATCACATTCCCCATTACCGTGTTTATAGTGACATAACCCAACGCAACCAAACCGGCTTCGCCAGCACCAAATTGCACGAGGGCCATGAGTACGGCTGGTACAGCGGCAATAATGGAACCGATATTGGGAATGTAGTTAAACAGAAACGCCAGCACCGCCCACAACAAGTAATGGTCGACGCCCAGAAAGTAAAGCCAGGTACCGGCTAACAAGCCGGTAAAAATACTGACTACCGTTTTGATAGCAAGATAGCTGTTTACCGACTGAATAAAGCGGTCGATGTGATGCATTTTCATGTCCGGATCGGCGAGTGCAATATGCAATCGACGCGGCATACCTTCCGCTTCAAACAACATAAAAATAACGGTTAACAAAATCAGAAACAGGTTCGATAGCACCCCGCCCATACCACTTAAAAAGTTGGTTGCCATGGACATCGCCATACCTGGGTCCAGATACGACACAATTAAGTCTTTATCGACGTGGATATTAAACTTTTGCAACTGTGTGACCACCCAGGCAAATTCGCCTGACAGTTTCTCACGGTACTGGGGCATGTTTTCTTTGAATTCACTCATCGACTGCCCAACTAACCCGGCAAGCATGAAACCAAAAATAACAATTAACAGTATTACTAAAGTAATCGATAACCAGCGTGGCACCCGGTAACGGGACATCCAGTGAATTAGCGGACCACACGCAATAGCAATAAAGCCTGAAAGAAAAAACGGCACCATTATGGTACTCGCCGCTTTAATGCCCGCAAAAATAACAATTAAGCTGGCAAAAATAAGCAAGGCTTTGGCGGTAGGCGATTGAATAGGCATAGGTTTTATTCTGGTCCGTGAAACAAAGGTCCACGCTACCAGATTTACTACACTTTAGGTAGTCCTCGTACGCAGCATTCAACAGGGAGCATTCATGCATATTTTTATTACCGGTGGAACAGGATTAATTGGTCGCCACCTGATCCCCGCCCTACTTCGCGACGCCTCAACCAAAATTACGGTACTGACGCGTGATACAACAAAAGCTAAGGCCAGTTTACCTGACAATGTGGCCCTGGTAACTTCGCTGGATGACACCCTCGATTTTGATGACGTAGATGCGGTAATCAACCTTGCCGGAGAACCTATCGCCGACAAACGCTGGAACGAGACACAGAAAACGCGAATTTGTGAGAGCCGATGGCAGATAACGCAACAGCTCACTGATAAAATAAACGCTGCAGCACAGCCACCTGCCACGTTCATTTCCGGATCAGCCATTGGCTATTACGGAAGACAAGGCGACAAGCTTGTCACGGAAGCCTTTACTGAAGTGCACCACGAGTTTACCCACACCGTTTGCGAAAAGTGGGAACGCATCGCTCTGCAGGCTTCCCAAAAAACCCGTATTTGTCTGCTACGAACTGGTGTTGTTTTGTCTGGCGACGGCGGTGCGTTAAGCAAAATGCGGTTGCCGTTTTCTTTAGGGTTAGGTGGACGAATCGGTGACGGCAATCAGTACATGTCCTGGATTCACATCAATGACATGGTCGCAGCGATACTGTTTCTGCTTGAACACAAAAATTGCGAAGGTGCGTATAACCTGACTGCCCCAACCCCGGTTACCAATACCGAATTTGTAAAAGCGTATGCCGCCTCTTTAGGCAGACCAGCTATTTTTCCCATGCCTGCACTGGCGTTAAAACTGTTAATGGGCGAAGCCGCTGATCTATTATTAACTGGCCAGCGTGTGGTTCCTCAAAAGCTACAGGATGCGGGGTTTCAGTTTACCTTTAGTGACGTTCGGTCTGCTTTTGCCGATATAGAGTAGGATACACACCGCTCCGGGCTTTAAATGCGCGCGAAAAGTTAGCTAATTCCTGATAGCCAAGCAATCGCGCTATTTGTGTTACCGGCATACTGCTCACAGTTAAGTAGTGGCAGGCCATATGATGACGCGTGTTGTTGAGCACAGTTCGAAACTGGGTCCCGGATTTTGCCAGTCTGCGCTGAAGTGTTCTTGGTTGCATGCGCAACAACGCTGCAATCTGAGTCATTCCGGCTTCGTGTACCAACAATGTTTGCTGTATCAGAATCGCCACCTGCTGCTCAATATCCCAGGCAAATTCCCGCTGCAAAGACGCAAGATAGCGCTTTTTGGCTTCTTTCAGCGTGTTATCGCCAGCTTGTAGCTGGACATCCAGCGCGCCGGCTTCCAGAACAACAGCGTCTTGTTCCTGATTAAATAACACCGGAACTCCGAAACACTGTGTGTAAGCAGACTTGTTGCCATTCGGTTCATGGGTAAAGGTTACCCGCACCGGTTTAAATGATTTACCAAATAAGCGTTTACACAAATGAAAACACGCACTGATAGCCAGCTCTCGATATTGCCTGACTTCATTCTCCGGGACATACAAATCAAACCGCTGGATCACTGTAGCGGCTTCAAAAGCCTGAAAATCCCAATATTCTGACTGATTGTGAAACGTCATCAACGCGCTAAGTGCTGTTGCCGCTTCGCGTGTAGTCTGGCAATTTTCCAGCAAAATCCCCAGAGGCCCGAGCATTTCAAATGACTGTCGCGCGCCCAGTAATAACCCGAAATGCGGGCATGCTGCCGCGACAGCGCTGGCATTGAGAAGTGCCACAAAATCCTGCAACAGCATGGTTTGACGTTCGCTGCTCAGGCTGTCCGGAGTGAGGCCCAATTGCGTTAAAAAGGGCGTCGGGTCCATGCCTTTTTCAAGCATTAAGGCGTCATATTGATGCAATGCACTGGTGCGAATTTGTAATGCTTTTGGCAAATCAAAGTCCTTTAGCTTTTTAACATTTATACAACATTGTCGTGAAATGACAAGCAAGATACTTGATTGAGCTCTACCATGAGAACAGCTAAACAAGACTCGAGGTGCACTGTATGTACGATATCGTCATTAACAATGGGCGCTACTTTGATGGAAGTCCTGCCCCCTCAGGTATAAAGCACCTGGCGATAGAAGGCGGGAACATAGTGCGTATCGACGATTTTCCAATCGATACCTCACTGGCAAAACGGGTCATCGATGCCAAGGGTTTATGGATAATGCCCGGGTTTATCGACACCCACACCCACTACGACGCTGAGTTGCTGGTATCACCCGGCCTAACTGAATCGCTGCGCCACGGTGTTACCACTGTCATGGTAGGGAGCTGCTCGTTGAGTATGGTGTGCTGTGAGCCTGAAGATGCTTCAGACATATTTACCCGTGTAGAAACCGTGCCGAGAGAGAAAGTTCTGCCCATACTGCAAAAGACCATGTCCTGGCGTACACCTGCCCAATGGGTAGAACACGTTTCACAATTACCGTTGGGCCCGAACTTAATAAGTATGTTGGGTCACAGTGACTTACGCACAGGTGTTATGGGATTGTCCCGCGCAACTAACCCTACAATTTCGCCGACCGAGCAAGAGTTAGCGCAGATGGAAGCACTGCTCAAAGAAGCGTTTGACGCCGGCTTTGTAGGGCTCTCGACCATGCGATTAAAGTGGGACAAAGTCGACGGCGATCGGGAATGGTCGAAAAGCTTGCCAGGCACTTATGCGTCCTGGCGGGAAGTCGCACGACTGAATCGCCTGGTTCGACAGTATCGACGCGTGCATCAGGGAGCACCCGATGCGGCCACCCCGCTACAGGTAACCCAATATATGCGGGAGTGTTTAGGTTGGTTACGCGCCCCACTGAAAACAACCTTAATCAGCCAAATGGATTTGAAAGGTAGCGTCTATTTGCGCTTTCTTACCAAAGTCGTGTCCGTTGTCACTAACTTGCTGAAGGGGGATTTTCGCTGGCAGTTAATCCCTACGCCTTTCAAAGTATATGCCGATGGCATTGATGTTGTTTTGTTTGAAGAATTTAAAGCCGGTGAACTAGCGTTGGACTTACGGGACGAAGTGGAACGTAACGCCTTGTTACAGGACGAAGGGTATCGTCGGCAATTTCGACAGTTTTACGGCGAGAAACTGAGCCCCAGAGTATGGCAACGCGACTTTGGCGATGCCCAAATTGTCGATTGTCCTGATCCCAGCCTGATTGGTAAAAATTTCGAAGAAATCGCCAACGCGCGAAACGTGCACGTGGTGGATTTGTTTTTGGATTTGGTAGTGACCTATGGCAAGAAACTGCGCTGGTATACCGTCATCGGTAACCATCGGCCTGAAGTGCTGAAAAAATTAGTGCGAGACAAACGAGCGCTGATTTCTTTCAGTGATGCCGGTGCGCATATTCGCAATATGGCGTTTTACAACCTGCCCCTGCGCTTGTTGCAATTGGTAAAGCAGGCCAACGACAATGGTGAAAACGTCATGACACTGGAACAAGCTGTTTGGCGGGTAACAGGCGACCAGGCCGATTGGTTTGGTATTGACGCCGGTTACATTAAAAAGGGCAACCGTGCTGACATTGCCATTCTCGATCCCGCGCAGCTGTCGCAAGATCTCGAACAGGTACATTGGGCAGAAATGCAAAACTTTGACCTGCAACGCTTGGTAAACCGCAACTCCGGTCTGATTAAATACGTGCTGGTGAACGGTAAAATTGCCGTTGATAATGAGCACATTGTACCTGAAATAGGCGAACAAACAGGTTTCGGACACTTTCTTCAAGCCCATACCTGAACGAATAGAACTAAGCCCCTTTCTTTATTACTGACCCACCATTCTTTGCCATTGTCCATGGAAATCCATGGGCAGTTTGTTTTATCTACCGCTTATCGCCTTCGCCTTATACCTATTGTTAATTTTTCAGTTCCGCTATTGACTCAACAATTAACATCTGGATAACATAAATATAATAATATAATACAATAGGATATTAAGAGATGAAGATGCACTTGATATGGCGCGCAGCTTGCGTTATTTGCCTCGGCTTGTACGGTGACCTGGCCCGTGCAATTGATAACGGCGTTTACACTATTCAATCAGTACACAGTGGCAAGTTAATAGAAGTCGGCGGCGCAAACACTGCCGATGGTGCCAACGTAAACCAATGGCCAGCCAACAATCACAACACACAAAAGTGGATGATTACCCTGCAGTCAGACGGTTACTACAGCGTCATCAATCTGAATTCTGGTAAAGCATTGGAGGTATTCGACTGGTCTACTGCCAATGGCGCAAACGTGGTGCAGTATGAAGACAATGGGCTCGCCAGCCAACGCTGGCAAATTAATGAGCTGAACAATGGTACGGTTAATTTCATCAATAAACACTCTGGTAAAGCGCTGGATTTATACGGTTTTGACACGTCAGATGGTGCAAACATTGCACAGTGGGATTACTGGGGTGGCGACGCGCAGCACTGGCAGCTGTCTAAGCTTGCTAATGTAGAGGGCGCTCCTTGGGATCCCTCCAGTACCAATGGCGCTGTAAGTCACTGGCCTCTGACCGGTAGTCTGGTTACGCACGATCCAACACTGGGTTATGAAAATGGCACCTGGTGGATTTTCCAAACTGGCCCTGGTATTGCCGGCAAATGGTCATCAAACGGTGTTACCTGGAACGATGCCGCGGCGATCTTCCCAAATGGCTTGTCCTGGTGGAGCAACTATGTACCGGGTCACGACGGAATCGACGTATGGGCCCCTGATCTGAAACACTATAATGGCCGAGCCTGGTTGTATTACTCCATTTCAACCTTTGGTTCACGCGTATCGGCAATTGGTTTGACTTCAGCACCAACAGTAGCGAGTGGCAACTGGCGTGATGACGGCCTGGTAGTCAATACCACCAACAGCAATAATTACAATGCCATCGACCCTGAATTGGTAGTGGCTGCAGATGGCAGCCCATGGTTAACCTTCGGTTCATGGAACTCAGGCATAAAAGTGACTCGCATTAACCCGATTACCATGAAGCCATTTGGCCCGCTGTACAGCATTGCTAGTCGCTCCGGTGGTATTGAAGGGCCAGCGCTCATTTATCGCCAGGGCTATTACTACTTGTTCGTCTCCATTGGCGAATGCTGCAAGGGAACAGACAGTACTTACCGTATTGCCTATGGTCGGGCGACTGATATTCGCGGACCTTACCTCGACAAAAACGGTCAGGACATGATGCAAAGCGGCGGTACCATACTGGATGCAGGTAATTCACAGTGGGCTGGCCCCGGTGGTGAAGATATCCTGAATACCGATGTCATCGTGCGTCACGCCTATGATGCAAGTGACAATGGCGTCCCCAAGCTGCTGATCAGTACGCTGAACTGGGATTCAAACGGTTGGCCCCGCTACTAACTCTTTGTTTAAAAACGAATCCTGTGAACGCAGGATTCGTTGCTAAAAAGGCTTTATCGGCGTGTAAATTCGGGCTACTTTGTAACAAAAACCAAGGAAGATTTTATGCCTGATATTTACATGAACCGCTGGACCCGACGCATTGCAATATTCTGTGTCACAACGTTTATTTCCGCAGCCAGCCTGGCTTCGTCATTACCTGACTTTCCATTCGTTACGGTACAAGGTACAGCCAGCAAGGAACTCCCGCCCGATCGCGCAGACGTGTCATTCACCATTGAAACCTTCGATGAGAAAGCAGAAACGGCAGATCGTATTCTGGCAGACACAACGGTAGCAGTGTTGAGCGTACTATCAACGCTGAACATTCCGGACAGCGCCATTACGGCTTATGAAATCAGTAAATACACCAAACGTGAGCGCGGTGATAATTACCAGGATCTAGCGATACTGGGTTATGAGATGTCCCGCAATTTCACGGTAGAGCTGGACAATATTGATAATTACGCGCCGCTGTTTGAGGCGCTGATGAAAATGCAAAATGTGGCCGATGTTGGCAGCAACTTTTCAGTTTCCAATGCCGATGAAATAACGCTGTCGCTCATATCAGCGGCCGCCGCGAATGCAAAAGCCAAAGCCCAAACGATGGCGGCGGGTCTCGATGTGAAATTAGGGAAAGTATTTGCGTTTAATGACTCGGGATCGTTTGACAACTTTTTTGCCAGCTTTGGGGTTGAACAACGTTTTCGTTCCGGAGCCTTCGAGATGAGTGTCTCAGGTTCACGACAACGAAGCACGACGGTTTTTATACCCCAGACTATCGAATTGTCGAAAACCGTAAATGTGATTTACCGCATTGAGCCCTGAACAACGGCCTGAATTCGCTACTTTACTAAACCGGTTTTGCATACCTGGGCTGTTTAAACAACAGTTCGGGTTTACCTTCAATTTCCGGCTCGTACACCACACTGCCCCAGTCGTCTGGCTGAATGTCTTCAATGGCTACCGATACCGACGCTTCCGACGAGCCCAGTACATCCTGAATACACTGCGACATGGCGTCGGCCAATGCCTGTTTTTGTTCGTTGCTTTTTCCTGGCCACATTTGCACTTTAATGTGAGGCATAGAGTAAGTCCTTTAATAATCATTATTTTATGATATTGTCATAAAACACTATTTAAGTAATGAAGTTTCTTTCTCGAACATTATGAGCAACACACCCAGTGTCCGGCAACCTCGCCAAAACCGAAGCAAAGCTTCTCAGGAAAAAATCTTTAAAGGCGCAATCAAGCTCCTGACCGACAAAGGGCCGGAAGAATTTACGCTTCAGGAGTTAAGTAAACGCACCAAAGTGTCTGTTGGCTCTATTTATTATCGCTTTGAAAATAAAGACATATTATTGTCTGAATTGCAAAAACGCGAATATCAGAAAATGTGGGACCAATTATCGCTGGCCATCGAATCTGTTGCACAGCGCTGTCAATGTCTTACCGACATTCTGGAGAATGCCAACCGGACTTACGCGGAACATCTGCGAGACAACGCCCCGTTAATCCGCGCATTTATGAAGATTGCGTTAACCGACAAAAGTATCTCCACTACCGGCACCAAGATTTACCATCAAAGCCAGGCGCTCTATGAAAACCTGATTTTAACGCATGCCAACGAAATTCAGCGCGAACAACAGGAAAAAGCTGTCCATTCCTGCTTCCGAATATTACATGTATCCATTGCGCGTTATCTGGGTTTTGGCAGTCTCGAGCCCATAACCGATGGACTCAGTTGGGAAGAAATTCTCAATGAAATCGCCGACATTCAGCAATATTACTTGTTGTCGCCCACTCTTACTCGCTAACAATGTAACCTTGAGCATTCAGGTATCGAAAACGTAAATACGAGTTATCAGCAAAAAGTGATATACCCGCCAGAATGAGTCGGTTAGCCTTGGTGTATTCAACCAAACGCCAATTCTAATTATGCAAAGACTACTCACCACTTCAGCAATGGCAGCGCTATTTTTAACTGGTTGCTCCAAGGCTCCGGCTCCTACAACCAACCAGGTTTCAATAAGCAGCCGAGCCATACCTGTGATAGAACAAGACGGATTAACTTTCCGTGATCTCAACAACGACGGATTATTAACGCCTTATGAAGACTGGCGTTTGTCGCCCGAGGCCCGTGCAGAAGACTTAGCTGCTCGTATGACACTGGAAGAGAAGGCTGGCCAAATGGTGCATGGCACCCTGCCCGGCTTACAGGGCTTTGCGGGATTTTCTTCGGTTGGTTATGACATCGATGTCTTAACAGCGCCGGTGCTCGAACGCAATATATCTACTTTTATTAGTCGCCTTTCCATGACACCTGCTAACATTGCCGAGCAGAACAATTTAGTGCAACAACTGGCAGAACAAGGGCGGCTTGGCATCCCAGTGAGTATTAGTACCGATCCCAGAAACCATTTTCAGTATGTGGTTGGCGCAAGCTCCGCCAGCAATGGTTTTACCCAGTGGCCGGAATACATTGGTTTTGGGGCATTGGACAACCCGGCCACTACCGAGGCGTTTGCCCGGCAAACCGCAAAAGAATACCGTGCCGTGGGCTTTCACATTGCCCTGTCGCCCCAGGCAGATTTAGCTACAGAGCCACGTTGGCCGCGCATTAATGCTACCTTTGGTTCCGACCCGCAAAAAGTTAGCCAGCATGTTGCCGCTACTGTTACCGGAATGCAGGGCAGTAATAAGGGTTTAACGTCAGACGGCGTATTAACCGTAGTGAAACACTGGGTAGGCTATGGTGCTGCAGTGGATGGTTTTGATGCGCACAGCTATTACGGCCGTTTTGCCAATGTAGCCAATGAGCAGGCCTTTGCTCAGCACATTGCTGCCTTTGACGGCGCGTTTAGTGCCCATACCGGTGCCATTATGCCCGCCTACCCGATTTTGCAGCACGCCAGTGTAAATGGGGAAGCCGTTCCGCCAGTGGCCCCTTCGTTTAATCACATGTTACTTAACGATGTATTGCGTGGCGCCTATCAATTTAACGGTGTGTTAATTTCTGACTGGGGCGTTACCAACGATTGCAGTGACGAATGCAAAGCGCCTACCCGGCGTCAGGGTCCGGGCGAAATTGCTATGCCCTGGGGTGTTGAGGATATCTCTCAGTACGAACGCTTTGTGATGGGGATCCGCGCGGGTATCGATCAGTTTGGTGGCACTGAATCGGTAGAGCCGATCATTCAGGCGGTACAGCAAGGCGATTTAACCTTAGAGCGTATCGATGAATCAGTAAAACGGGTGCTGATCACCAAGTTTGCCCAGGGCTTGTTCGACAATCCCTTTGTAGACGTTGATACCGTAGCCAGTGTCGTCGGCCAACCTGCAATATTACAACAGGCTCACGAAGCCCAGGCTGCGTCTCAAGTGGTGCTTAAAAATAACAGCGAGTTGCTACCATTTAACTTTGCAGCCAAAAAGGTGTTTGCCCCCGGCATGTCGGCCGAAGCGATTTCAAACACAGGCGCGGTGCTGGTTGACACGCCAGAAGAAGCCGATTTAGCCATTATTCGTACCACCACGCCTAGCGAAAAACTGCACCCACTGTATTTCTTTGGGGCTATGCAGAATGAAGGTCGGCTGAATTTTGTGGAGTCTGACGAAGCCATGCAAGCGCTGTTGAGCCTACCAGAGCAATTACCGGTAGTACTGGCGGTGTTTTTAGAGCGTCCGGCGATTTTAACGGAGATAGCACCTCTGTCTGATGCCATTGTGGCAAACTTTGGTGCCAGCGACAGCGCCCTGCTAGCGGTGTTAAGCGGCGACATCACACCACAAGGTAGCCTGCCCTATGCACTGCCTTCCAGCATGAGCGCAGTAGAAGCACAATCGCCTGCCTTACCCAACGACAGCGCTAATTCGCTGTATCCGGCAGGCTTTTCGTTACCCTACACAAAGTAAAACTGAATTGGCCCTTTGTGGCCCCTTGCATGATCCGCAAAGGGCAGCAAAGGGCCATGGCGGGAAGTTAAATCTTATTTTGCTTTAACTGGCTGGCAGCAAAGGTAGCCGCTCTGGCCGTTAACGCCATATAGGTAAGAGACGGATTCTGACATGCCGAAGACGCCATTGCGGCACCGTCGGTGATAAACAGGTTATCGATATCGTGTGCCTGGTTATAGGCATTAAGCACAGACGAGGTTTTGTCTTTACCCATTCTCGCGCCACCCATTTCATGAATCGCTGAGCCGCCCGGATTGGGCCGGTCTGAACCAAACAACACTTTACCACCGGCTTTCGACACCATCGCAGCAGCCTCATCCTTAGCAGCACGCAACAGTTTGTGCTCGTTTTCACCAAAGGCAAAATCAATGCGCAATTGCGGTAACCCGTCAGCATCCTTATTGTGCCAATCCTGGGTGATTGCGTTGCGTTCGGCCGGTAAACACTCGGCAAAAGTCGTCAAAACAAATTTCCAGTCGCCGGGCCCGCGTAAGTCCTGTTTGAAGGCTTCGCCTAAACCGGCTTGTTTAGTGCCTCTCGACCAACTCGGCCGGTATGCCCCGCCCTGATACGAAAAGCCGCGCAGGTAGGATTCAGATTGCTCAGCTAGATTCACAAACCTTGGGATCACAATACCCGTCGGCCGGTTACCATAGTAATAGTGCTTTTCAAAACCCGGCATAATCGACGCAACACCCAGTGTAGAGGCGTGATCCATAATGTACTTGCCAAGGGTGCCACTGTGATTAGCCAGGCCATTGGGAAAGGATTCACTTACCGAGCGTTGCAGCAACGCTACTGTGTTAAATGCCCCGGCACATAAAAACACCATGCGCGCCCGGTATTGTTCTCGTTTTTTGGTTTCCCGATTTATTACATTAACGCCAGTTACCTTTTTATGCGTGGCGTCATACTCAACGGTATCCACCACGGCATCAGTTTTGAGGGTTAAGCGGCCCGTTGCCATAGCAGCCGGTAACGTTGAACTTTGCGTGCTGAAATACGCTCCGAAAGAACAGCCTCTGCCACAGATATTGCGGCGCTGACAGGCTACCCTGCCTTCGCTTAACTTCGCTTCGGTTAAGTTCGCGGTGCGGCCAATGGTCAGGCAACGCTCCGGATAATGAGCAGCAATTTGCTCGCGCATATACTGCTCAACCGGCGTTAAGGCCATGGGCGGCTGAAACTGCCCATCAGGCAATTGCGCCAGATTCTCACTGGCCCCCGACACACCAATGAACGCCTCTACTTCGTCGTACCAGGGCGCAACATCGGCGTAGCGTATAGGCCAGTCAGTGCCATGACCATCTTTACCATTGGCAGCAAAATCGGTATCGCTCCAGCGATAACACTGCCTGCCCCACATAATAGAGCGGCCGCCCAAATGATACCCCCGGTACCAGTTAAACGCCGTATCACCCGCGGTTTGATAGGGATGTTCAGAGTCATTTACCCAGTAGTCCTGAGTCCATTCATCCAGGTGTCCGTTATGCTGTTGAACGGATTTATAACTGTCCAGATAACGCTTATCTCCTTTACCCCGAAAAGGTAATTCCCAGGGCGCTTTCATTTCATTTTTATAGTCCTGGCGATGGCTAACATTGCGCCCACGCTCCAGTAACAGTACGCGTAAACCTTGTTCGCATAAGGTTTTGGCTGCCCAGCCACCGGTTATCCCTGAGCCCACTACAATGGCGTCATAGGTTTGCTTATTCATCCGAATTTTACTCCTGTCCAGTCGCTGGAAAATGCACGTGTGGTGTTATCGCAGGGTACATCGGCATCAAACTGGCCGGGTACCAGCACATAGCGAAGCTCCTGACTACCACCAATCTCTGAGGTGTAATACCCCGTCACAATGAGTGTTTTAATGGCTTTCCACAGCGTTGGCGCATCCCCCAGGTGGCTTACCGGAGCTCGGCTAAATGCCGCTTCATCAATAGTTGTTAGCAGGGATAACTGCTTTTGTGGGCTGAGCGTTAGAAAGTCTTTCCCGGCCAACAACGCCAATGCCTGATTGAAATCCGCCAGTGCCGTTGCCGGGCAGTTTTCCAGCCCATGTTCGATGGCTGTTAACACAAAAGCCGGTACGCCTGCTTTGCGCGCGCCGGGCGTGTCGGTATCTGGTAATGTGATATCGCAAAGCGTATTCAGTAATGGCGACTCGGGCGCGGCTTTTACTGCTGCCCAAACCTGTTGTGGCACTACGCTCATTCCCGCAGCGCTTAACATGGCCCCCAGAACAGCCCGGCGTTGGTTATTTATTGCATCAGCCATGCTGCGCCTCCTTTGCCGGTATATTTTCAGGCATGTCGCTGGTCATGGCGGCTGAAAGCCGTCTGGCATTTAGCAGCCATACCGGCAACGCAACAATAAACAGCCCGACCACCAGCATGGTTGCGGCATTACTTAAAGTAAACGTATCAATAGTGGTGAGCACCAGCGGGGTGGCAAAGTTTGCAAGGGTATACACCAGCCACCAGAAGCCTGAATAAGAACCGCTGAATTGTACCGGTGCAACATGCAGCACATACGTGAGTGCCACCACCAGCATTAAGCCGCCTCCGGCTTGCTGTATGATCACAGCAGCAGTTACCGTTGCGGTATCCGACGCGATACCAAGCAGTATTAACCCGGCGCCCATCAAGGCCATAGCAAGCGCCAGCGCTTTACCAAACGCCCAGCGTTTTACCAATCGCGCCAGTATTGCCCCAACCGGTGAGCCAAAAATCAATCCCATCGACATGATTTGCCCCACTACGGCGGGTGAGCCTTGTCCTAATTCCTGCAATACAAAAGACAACTTCACCGGCACGGCATAAAACGCCAGAGAGCCGGGGATGGCCAGTGCCACCAGCAGTAACATGGTGTTAAGCGGAATTACGCTTCTCGCAGATGAAGAGGGTGAAGAGGCTGGGGTGTCAGGTGTGGCTGGCAACCCAGAAGCGTTGCCGGTATTAGCCGGTTCGTACAACACTGCCGCGGCAGCAATGAATACCAAAAAGCTCAAACCGTATAAAGCAAAGGTGTAATGCCAATCGATACGACTAACCTGCCCTACAGCAAACAATAACGCAGCGCCAATTAATGGCAGCGCTATATTTTGATAGGCAATCCATTTTTGGCGTTCGTCACCGTTAAAATACGCTGCGGTGAGCACCATACTCCCGGTAATGATACCGGCTTCAGCCACGCCCAGTAATAAGCGGCTCGCTAGCATACCGTACAATGAGTCTACCAGCATGGGGGCAGCGCCCATCAGGCCGTAAAAGGCCAGTGAACCTACCAGCACTTTTTTACCGCCTATCCGATTAGCCAGTTTACCGGCAATCGGCGAACACAACGCCAGGCACAGTGCAGGCGCGGTTAACAACAAGGGCACCAGCACCCGCGCATAAGACTGCCCGTTAAAATGCTGAAACAGTGTGCCAACAATAGGCGAAATCAACACGGGTCCCAGCATGATAAATACCGGCACAAATAACAGCACAATACCCTGTGGCCGGTTGTGATTTCCAGTAACCATAAAACAATTCCTCATATAAACGCGTAAAGGCCGCCTGTTCAGGCAGCCTTACTATTGAGTTTAAGCAGGTTAGAAGCTGTAGCTGGCCCGTAAACCAATGTTTCTGACCGAGTTAAAGCCCCAGCTCTGTACAACAGAAGCAGTGCCATACACCGCGCTGTCACCCGCATCAATACCTGTTGCTGCTGGCACTTTTTCGTCAGTACAGTTTTTACAATACAGGGTGAGATCCCAGCCATTATCCAAACGCAGACCAATGTTCAAACCAAACTGATCCACATTGCCAACCCGTGTTTGCGGTGCGTTGGAAATCAGGTAGTTGATTGGATCGCGATGGTAATAGTTGAACGTAACAAAGCCATAGCCTTCGATTGGCAGGTCAAACTCGTAGGTTGCCGATGCCGTAGAGGTAAACTTCGCCGCAGTTGGTGGGGTTAACCCAGCCGCATCGAAAGTGCCGTTTTCGTTACAATCTGGCTGTTGTGGATAGCAAGCTGCGCCAGGGAAACTGTCAAACGACGAGTCCATCACCGTTGCCGATGCATTAATGGTGAGCGACTCAACCGGCATTGCTGTTACACTCAACTCAACCCCGTCAGAACTTAGGCTGGCTGCGTTTTGGATCACCGACTGACTAATGGTGGCATCGAACGACTGTACCTGATAGTCGTCAAACTGCTGGCTAAACGCCGTTGCGTTAACAATCAGGTGATTATCGAGCCACATGGTTTTCGCGCCTATCTCGTAGTTATCCACCACCTCAGGCTGAATAAAGATATCAATTTGCTCTGCAGAAGGCGTATCGGTATAACCCGGGCCTTTGTAACCGCGGGAATACGAGGCGTAGAACATTTTGTCTTCGTCGTATTGATACTGCACCGACAGCTTACCCGACACATTGTCTGCTGAGTTAGTCTCTTCACGCAAGGCAGGTGTGCCAATGCGACTGAAGAAGTTATAACGCTGGAAGTTCGCCAAATCGATGTAGATTTCATCGTAGGTATAGCGCAAACCTGCAGTAACGGTAATATCGTCGCTTACGAGGAAGTCGAACTGACCAAACAACGCCGTGCTGTCGGTGTCCATACTCATTACCCGGTCAGCACCCAGGAAGTAGTCGTTACTCACACTACACATGCCGCCGTCAGTTGTATCCGCGCCCACACAAAATGGAAAATTCGGTTGCAGAAAGCCGGGTAGCAAACCGTCACCCGCTAAGAACGTATCCTGAAATTGCTCAGAGTGAAAGTAATATAAACCCACCTGCCCGCGCACAGATTCGAAATCCATGGCCAAGCGCAGTTCGTTGCTGAACTGGTCGTATTCGCTGTCGGTAAAGTTAATATTCAGCTCATTTGACGCCATGTTGTCGTCGGTACTTTGCAGCAACTCGTAGTAGCGCCAGGCTATAATGTTCGACAGCTCGTAGTTGTCGTTAATGGCATAGGTAAGCTTTGCCATCAAACCGCCCATTTCTACGTCACGGTAGTTGTCGCCATCGGCGCCGTATTCCAGGTTTTCCTTACCCGGCGTTACCCCATCCGCTGCAACATAACCGGCTTTACCACTGCCCTCGCCCAATGAACGGAAAGTGCGGTCAAAGTTACCCGCCACACCTGATTCTTTGTTGGTATCGGCAATAATATACAGGCTCAGCTCATCGCTTAGTTCGTTCAGGTATTTTATCTTTACGCCGTAGTCATCGGTGGTTTCGTCCAGCCTTGGATCGCCAACAACTTTAATGGCACGGGCCACCGGATCTTCTGACGCATAGTGGGCATTAATGCGAATAGCAGATGTGTCAGACAACGGCAGGTTATACATACCTCTGGTAATGATACTGGCACCATCTTTAGGTGTGGTGTCGCGCAACTGGTATTCCACGTCTATTTTACCTTCAGAAAAACCCAGTTGAGGTTTCGCTGTGGTGATATTCACCAAACCAGCTGACGCATTTTTACCAAACAACAGCCCTTGCGGCCCGCTCAATACCTCGATTTGGGAAATGTCATTGAACACTGCGCCCATCAAAAAGCGACGGCCCAGGTTAACTTCGTCGAAAGCCACCGCCACACTGGAATCCAGAGCAGTTGAAAATGCCAGGGTTCCCGCGCCCCGAATTGACATAGAGTTGTCTTCACCAATTTGAAAACTCGGTGCATTAAGACTCATCTGGTACACATCAGACACGTTCTTGCGTTCCAAATCCGTTGGCGATATCGCCGTCACACTCACTGGCACTTCCTGCAGGTTTTCAACACGGCGCTGAGCAGTAACCTGAATCACTTCCAGGCCGGATGTATCTTCTGCGGTATCCTGTCTTGGGAGTTGTTGCGCCAAAGCGGCTGGAGCAGCCATCAAAGACGCAACAACAAGGGCACTCTTTTTTAAGGCAAATTTTTTCATAATAGTGTTATTCCTCAGTTATTTAGCAATCAACCTTAAAACTTGAATTAGCATTCGAGTTTTAACTTAATGCCAAAAAAAAGCTGGGGGTCAGTCAGCTGTTTAACGTTGGTTACGCAAAGCATACACTTCGCAACAATGTTACACAAACTATAACTTTTATTAACATTACTGGTTAAGTGAATATTTTTCATACATACCATCTAAACGCTGAATACCTGTTAAACCAACTATCCGCTACTTTAATAAATTCCGCAATAACGCGTGTTGACGACGCACCTGATCACGACCGCGATATGGCTCACGACGTCCTTCATATTCACTGGAAAGCCAGCCTTTCCAACCCGCGTTTTGCAATGTTTCTACAATGGGTTGCCAGGGAATATGCAAGTCATTCAATTGATCGTCAATTTCAAAGAACTTGGTTTGAATAAAGTAAACATGCTGCAGAATTTCCTGTAAATCCGCCATCGGTACGTTTAACGGTTCCAGGAATGGAGGACGCTTACCGCCTTTTACCTCGATACCTTCATGGCCGTCATCACAAGGCGCAGTCTGGAAAATACCTGTGTCGATCATCAACTTAAATTTTGATGACTTGTGGGTGTTAATAAACTCAATGTAGTCCTGAGTCACTTTGTGTTTGATTGGCGTTGGGCTGTGGATTTCCGGGCAAATCACAATATCCAGTTCTTCGGCCAAATCCAGTGAGCGCAATACCGATTCCTGCCAGATTGGATGGGGGTCCAGCTCAAGTGTTGTTACACCAAATTTAGGCCTGATAGATGTAAAGCCCAGCGACTTAGCCAATTGCAAATCATGGCGTATTTGCGCAGTGCCTTGTTCTACGGTGAGGTCCTTGTTGTACCACATGGCAGTGTCTACCCAGGTGCCCAGGTTAGTAGGCGTAAGCTGATATTTGTCCAGTAAGCCAAACCATTCATCCCGCCAGGCATTCGAGGGCGTCGGATACCCGGGTATGTTACCTTCGGCCAGCATTTCAATACCTGTAGCACCAATGTCAGCAATATCCGCCATCACATCTTCCAGCGTCATCAGCGTATACATATCACCGGTATAACTGTACGTCGACACACTGAGCTGCGGGCCGGTTAATTCGCCACTGTTAACAACCACCACTTTGGCACTGGCTCTGAACGGAGAGCGACAAAATGGCCCTGGAATATACGGGCGGCGAATGTACACACACACCTGTAAATCGTAAATACCATTTGGCAATGGCGCATCAACGGGGATGGTTATGGTTGCCAGCTCATCCAGTTGCCAGCGCACCGTTGTACTGTTTAGTACTTCCGGCAGTGAATAGGTTTGCCCTTGCAGCGTCCAATTGGCCGTTTCAGAAGGGTAGGATTTTCCATTAAGGGTAACGTCAATACCGTCGATCAGGCTGGCTTGAACTCCCCGGTAATTGGGGTTTCGCAGTTGAAACTGAAAACCGGGTTGGCCGTTTTCCAGCACTACGTTCTTCGCGCCCCTGCTCTGAATAATCGATCGTTCAATCATAGATTTCCTCGCAGTAAAAAAGCAGGCCTGCCGGAAAACCAACATGCCTGCAAAGGGTTAAAAGGGTTTATTAAATGGGCTTAGCTAACGCAATAGCAGAGTCACGCATAATGGCTGTGTGCTCTTCTTTGTCGCCGCCTTCAATTTCAATTTCTGCCAGGCGACCGGAGTTCTCCACCACCATTTTGCATCGCTCGTAACGGCGCGTCTGGAAGTCTTGCAGCGCTTCTTCCAACGTTGCTTTGTTTGCCACTTCATCAGCCAGCACCAGCGCATCTTCAATACCAATACAGGCACCACTGGCAAGGTGCGGCGTAGTGGCGTGCACGGTGTCACCAATCAACACGATCCGGCCTTTGTACCAGGGCGCTGGCATCATTACGCGCTCCAGCGGGCGATAGTGAATAAGACAGTCTTTATTCAGCATACCCGACAAGGTTTGCACCATCGGTGCCGGGAAGCCTTTTAGCAGTCCCTGCAGTTCTTCAAGGAAGGTGTCCGGCTCACGGAAATCATTCTGCGCTCGGTTCTCGGTAACAAACATGTACATTTGGTCTTTCGACATGGGGTTTACACCCGCTTTGATGTGCTGACTCACCCACATCATGGTGTTTTCTACTTCTGGCAAACGCGGCAGCACAGCACGCCATACACCCTGACCAATGTATTTTGGCGCTTCGGCATCCGGGAACAGATGCTCCCGTACTTTGGAGTACACGCCATCGGCTCCGACAACCAGGTCATACTGTTTGGTGCTACCGTCAGTGAAAGTCACTTCCACGCTGTCGCCCAGGTCAGTAATGGTTTCAAACGTAGTCCCCAGGCGCACATTAGTGCTGGTGCCACGGGTTTTACTGGCCAGTATTTTTGCCAGCGCCGGGCGCATTATTGCACCGCCGCCGGGTAACCCTTTGCCTAAAGGTGGCGCAGGAATATGTGCCAGATGCACGCCATGCGGCGCAAACACATCAAGCCCACCATGACCGCTTCCTGCTTGCAGGTATTCGTCCATAATGCCCAGTTGTTTGAAAGCGCGCATCGTCGCGCCGCCAATACTGATCCCCGCACCATCGGTGCGCCAGTTTGGGTCGATTTCAACTAAATCCACCTCAACACCGGCTTTGCTCAACTCGATAGCCGCAGACATGCCAGAAAAGCCGCCACCAATTATCAGTACATTGTTAATACAGTTGCTCATATTCCTAGTCCTCCAGAGTGATCCATAAATAGCCATCGGCTTCGCAGATCACGGGTATCGGTCGCAAAGATTCGCCCTTGCAAGGACCGGAAGTACATAGTCCAGACCGAATGTTAAACAGTGCGCCATGTGCAGCGCATACGATGTTGTCACCTGCTGCATCCAGGTATTCGTCTTTTTTCCATGGCAGGCTAGTATCGCCGTAATGCGGACATACATCGGCATAGGCGTAGTAGTATCGGTCTTGCCTGACCACAAAAATGGTGTCAAAGCCGTGTCGCTCAGGGTCAAACCCTTGGGCACAGAAATCGGGAATATCGTCTTCGCGACACAGCCTGACACGCTTGCTCATTACGCCCCCGCTTTAGGCGGTGGCGGGCCCATAGGCGCCCATTTTTCACGATACTGCAGCAGGAATACCTGGGAGTTATCAGCGCCAGGCATGGCTTCCCGGGCTGCCCATTGCTCGTCGTGCAAGTCCATGTCGGCATCAAACTCCATGTTGCAGCCAAACGGGCTCTTGAAGTACCAGAACCAGTTTGAACCAAAGATATGACGGCCCGGGCCCCAGAAGCTTTGATAGCCCTTGTTCACCATATTGGTTCCCGCTGTCACAACGTCAGTAGGTCCGCCCATGTGGAAGGTAAAGTGTTCGATACCTTTCATGTGCGGTGGGGTTTGAATAAAGAAAACCGTATGGTGATCCTGAGTACCGGCCGGGCGCATAAACGGGCCCACATGGGTAAAGCGATCGGTGGTTACAAATCCAAGACGGTCGCGGTAAAAAGCCTCCTGTTTTGGCGCATCAGGCACAAAGTACACCACGTGAGACAAGGTACGCGGCTTAGGCGAGTCTTCTTTGCTTACCGCAATCTGGTTTACGCCGCGTTGCGCCGGTGCTCCCGGTGCATTAATGGTTTCAGCTGGCATATCCAGCACCTGACGCACCGTTACCTGAAAGCCCAGCACAAATCCATGGTCATCTTTAGATTCAATGCTGCCATCGTCAAACCGGGTAACATCACGGTCTTTTTCCAGCTCTGCGGCAATCTCATCCACCGTGGCCTGATCCGCTACGCCATACACGGTTTTACGTAGCATAGAGCCAGTTTCCAGAGCTGTCGGTAATGCGTCATCGTCTTTGCTGCGGATTTCAATACCGGTGCCATCCAGGGCAACAAAACGGTGATCGCCGCTGGCGGTTAAACCGTAATCGCTGGCAAACTGGCGGCAGGCATCGACGTCATCCACGCCAAATACCAGTAAATCGGGTCCAATAATATTCATGGTGTTCTCCGTTGATTACGCGTCTGCTTATGCAGTCCGCGCATTGAAGTTTTCTGCTACCCAGTCAGCAATGTACTGGCCGGCATTGATACTGTTATCAAAGCTTGAGTGCTGTACGCCGCCCTCGCGTTGAGTGAATATTTTCAGTTCACGTTTCGGACTGTTAACCAGTTGGTCATAGGTGCGCTGCGCCCACTTCAGTGGAATTTGCGAGTCCTTTTCGCCATGGGTTACCAAAAACGGTACTTTGATTTTTTCGATCTGTCCGTCCAGGTGCACGTTCTCGGCAATCTGCATAAACTCGTCGATGTCTTTTGCTCCCCATACCCAGCAAACGTGCTGCCAGTAGTGTGGTACCGGGAAGTCGCCTTCTTTTTCCAGACGGCGTTTTTGTACATCACGCCAGTCGTGGTTGGCACCCCATACCACACCCAGTGCGATACGCGGCTCGTTGGCAACTGCACGCGGGCAGTAATAGCCACCAAGGGAAACGCCTTCCATACCAATGCGGCTGTTATCTACTTCAGGATGTAGCTCCAGCCAGTCAACCACGGGTGATGCCCAGTGTTCACTGTCGTAGCGGGCAGTAAAGTTCTGTAAACGCAAGGCTTCACCGGTACCAGGCTGGTCAACGATGAGCGAAGACACACCGCGCTTAGCCAGCCAGTCAGGCAGACCAACGCGGTATTTCAGTTCTTTGGTGGAATCCAGGCCGTTTACCTGAATAAGAATAGGTGCAGGGCCTTCTACGCCTTCCGCTTTCACATACAATGCCGACAGATGTTTGCCTTCATAAGGGATCTCAACGCGCTGGCAGTTTTCTTTGCCCAGCTCCACACTCTTTTGGAACAGTTCCAAAGAACGTTTATAGAGCTCCAAACGCCCCGGCGCATTGTGACCCTGAAGGCGTTCACAGGTGATCAGATAGCTGGATGCACGCTTGAATTTTTCACCGGCAGACAGCAAACGTCCGCGCTCGATATCTTCTTCCGCCAGACCACACAGCTTGTCGGCCATGTTAGCCCAGGTGTCACGAAACGCTTGTGTACCCTCTTTGTCACGTTGTTTAGCGGCTTCTTGTAGTGGCGCACACATTTCTTCGATTTCGCCAATTCGGGCGCCCATTTCAATGGCTAAATCAACCGACAGGTTCCACACATAATTGGTTGGAAAATACTTAAACATTATTTGTCCTCATGGGTTTATCTCTCTCTTACAGCGGAGGGATTCATGATTAGTTTTAAATTTTGGGTACAAAGGCGACTGCCCGCACGAAGCCAGCAGATGCATGTTTGATTTTGTAAGGGAAGCAAGAAACCCAGAAGCCCGTTGAGGGCAAGGCTTCCAGGTTGGAAAGCTTCTCCATCTGGCCATAGCCAATGTCACGGCCGGCTTTATGGCCTTCCCAGATGATTGACGCATCGCCAGACTCGGCAAAGCGCTCACGGGTAAACTTGAAAGGGGCATCCCAACTCCAGGCATCTGTGCCGACTACCTTTACACCGCGCTCCAGCAGATACATAGTGGCATCGCGGCCCATTCCTACACCGGCTTCCAGGTAACCGGGCTGACCAAACAACGCACCAGCGCGAGTGTTCACCACTACGATATCCAGCGGCTGAAGCGTGTGACCGATTCTGTCGAGCTCAGCTTCAACTTCGTCGGCGGTGACTACATGACCATCGGGCAGACTGCGGAAATCCAGTTTTACTCCTGCCTGGAAACACCACTCCAAAGGCAACTCATCAATGCCATAGGCGGGTTTACCGCCGTCGGTTGTTGAAGCGTAATGCCATGGCGCATCCATGTGCGTGCCGCTGTGAGTGGTTATTTGTAACCGTTCCGCCGCCCAGGATTCATTGCCCGGCAACTGGTCGAGAGTAAGACCCGGGAACATGGCCTCCATCTCTGGCCAGCCCTGCTGATGATCCATGTAGTCGATCTTGGGTAATAGCGGCGGCGGATCGGTGTTAGGGTTGTTGTCGAGGGTGACCGACAAATCAATTAAGGTAAATTGAGCAGGATTAAACATGGTGATTCTCCACAACCACATGCTGGCGAATTTCACCAAACAGGCTGTTACCGGCGTCATCGGTTGCTTTTAGCGTAACCACTTCGCCGTGTTGTAAAAACAAGGTGCTGGGCGCACCGTTGGCAATCATTTCTTTTGCACGAAGCTCGGCAATACAAGCCTGGCCGACAGAAGGATCTTCGTTTGAAACCGTACCCGACCCCACTACCGTACCGGGATTTAAAGAGCGGGTAACTGCGGCATGAGCAATAAGTTCGTCGAACCCAAAATGCATTTCGGCGCCATGAGGCGTCCCAAATTTTTCGCCGGTGCGATGAATAACCATGTTCAGGTGAACCCGGGCGTTCTGCCAGTGGCTACCAAGCTCATCAGGTGTCACTGCAATGGGTGCAAAGGCGGTTGCCCCTTTGGCTTGCACAAAGCCGAATCCGGTTTTCATTTCACGTGGTGCTAACGCCCGGTAACTGATGTCATTGAGCATTACAACCAGACGAATTGCCTGCAGTGCCTCCTGCGGGGTACTCCCCATAGGAACATTACCGGTGATTACCGCAAACTCGCCTTCAAAATCAGCGCCGTGCGCCGCATCGGCAACGACTATGTCATCTTTAGGGCCGCTGAAATTATCACTTGCGCCCTGATACATCAGCGGGTATTTGTCGGCATCTTCGATTGGGTCGAGATGAAAGGCCTTTTGCATAAGGTGACCGTGATTCATGAAGCACGAACCGTCCAGCCATTGCCATGCCCGGGGTAATGGCGCATCCAGGGTCAACTCCCCCAGCGACAGTGTATTGTCCAAGGTGCCGGAATTCAGAGCGTCATACCTTGCCTGTAATTCGGGCGCACAATTGTCCCAATTATTCAGCGCTTCCTGGAGTGTGGCTGCAATATCACCAACCGAAACCGTCGTGCTGAGATCCCGGGAAACTAAAACCAGTTCGCCGTCGGGGTGAGATGTTCTTTGGGTTGCAAATTTCATAACACAGCCTGTTATAACTCAACTTTAAATAAAATTAGAATACTAGTTATCATAATTTAAATTTAACAATTATGAAACAATTAGTAAAACTGATGTTAATGCAGTAGAATGAATTGATAAAATTGAAAGTATTGATTAGTTCTATCGAATTTATAAATACATTAAAAGCAACATGTAGTTACAGATTTCGATGGAAAAAGCGAATAACGTTTAACTGAGGAATGACTTGTGCGTGTTGAACAGCTTGATCTTAATTTATTGTTAGCATTAGAGATTTTACTGGAAGAGCAGAATATAACTCGCTCAGCTGAGCGTTTACACCTGTCACAGTCTGCTACAAGTAGTATACTAGCCAGGTTGCGAAGTTATTTTGAAGATGATCTTTTGGTGCAAGTTGGCAGACAAATGCAACCCACTCCCTATGCACTGGAACTGGAAGCACCGGTAAAACAAATTTTAGGCATAGTCCGGGCATCTATTACCAGTAAGCGACAAAATAATCCTGAGCTAAGTCAGCGTCATTTTAGAATCATCGCTTCAGACTATATTACTCAGGTAGTGATCTGTCCCTTACTGGCGAAAATAAACCAGTTGGCCCCAGCCGTTACCTTTGAATTTTTAACGCCATTTAGTCACGGTGCAGAATTGTTGGCCAAGGGCGGCGCAGATTTTTTTATTTCGCCAGAAGCCAGAATGATAGACACCTACCCTCATGAATTTTTAATAGAAGATGAACTGGTGTGTATTGGCGATCCGGCATTCTATCCTGATCAGGACGCGTTAACAGAAGAGGTATTTTTTGCTACGGGACATGTATCGGTAGGTTTTGAACGTATCAGTCGCTTTAGTTTTGAGGACTGGTTTAAAGAGAACCTGGGCCATGAACGTAAAATTGACATCATCAGTAATGACTTTAACACCCTATGCCTGTCACTCATCGGCACGCCCCGATTAGCCATGATCCCAGCCAAGTTTGCCGAACAACAATTGAGCCGGTTGCCATTGAAGCAATTTGACATTCCGTTTACCCCACCCAAGCTACTGGAATTTGCAGCCTGGCACCCCACTCTGGATGGCGATCCTATGCACCGTTGGCTCCGAGAATTAATTTTTTCTTCGCTGAGATCTAGGCAATCCTGATTGTAATAAGTAAAGAATCCACCCACTGAAGAGAGGGTGTTAAGATAGACAATAAAAAAACCGGCGCACGAGGCGCCAGTTTGACTTCACACAATGACACAGAAATTAATAGAAGTTGTAAGACACCTTCAGACCAAATGTTCTCGGCGCGCCGAATGACCACAACTGTACATCAGCAGGACCAGCCGCAGTATAAGTGTAGTAACTCACCGGACTTTCGTTCTCAATATTACGCACATACAACATGGCTTCCCAGGTTTCGTCGGCCGTGGTGAACTTCAGCGTAGCGTCCGTTTGGGTGTAAGCATCCTGTTGACTGTCACGGTCATTGAAAGGTGACAGGAAGTAATCACTCTTATAACGGGTAAAAATACTGCCTACCAGTGACCCTGCATCCAGCTCCCAATAATGGTCGTAAGCCAGCGTAATAATCCAGTCTGGTGCGTTAGATGGCTCGTTTCCAGCCAAACTCACTAATTCACCGTCAACTTCACTCACAGCCGTTGTGCCGCAGCCACCCAGACACTGTACCGGAATGGCACCAGCAAACTCAGTATATTCAGCATTCAGATAATTTAGCGACAATGCAAGGCTATCTGACTCGGTTAACCAGGTATCGTAGGTTCCCTCAAGTCCCCAAATTCGTGCTTCACCAGCATTGAATACCTGACCACCCTTGTTAGTATCCAGCAGAATTGCTACCTGCAGGTCGGTATAGTCATAATAAAACGCCGAGCCGGTTACGCTGTATTCATCGCGATCTAATTTCAAACCAGATTCAAACGAGTACAGGATTTCCGGATCGTAAATCTTACCCGTACTGTCAAAACCACCCGCTTTATATCCTTTACTGACTTTTCCGTAATACAGGCTGTCACCGTCTGGCTGGTAGTTAGCCCCCAGTGTCCAGGTAAATTCGCTTTCTTCCGACAACAAATCACTGACTACGCCGCCCTCTGTATCAATGGGGCGAATAGTCGGATTTTCATCAAAGGTTAATCCACCCGGCAAGTTGGTTTGGGTAGCTGACTTACGGTCTTTGGTATAACGACCGCCGGCCACTACGGTAACCGTATCGGTAACCGGCACATCAACCTGACCAAATACAGCGGTTGATTTAGACTCGACATCCGGGCGATAAAAGGTGTTTGCCCAGAAACCCTGAGGACCGTTCGGATAGGCACCAATGTAAACTAACAACGCCGAGTTTACGTCCTGATCTTCCTGGAACTGGAATACCCCACCTTGCCAGAAGAAGCGATCTTCGCCGCCACTAAAACGCAGTTCATGACTGGTTGTTTTAATATTGGTGTTGCGATAGAAAATGTAGTTTGGATGCAGCGCTTCATCGGCGTCAACGGTACTGTCGCGATAGCCACCGCGATAACTAATCGTCATCGCATCCATCCGGTAGTCAATTTGAGCACGGTAAGCGTCACCATCGACGTTATGGAATGCAAAACCAGCCGTAGAAGGCGCTGCGAAGTTTTCGCGATCCACACTGGCTAAATTGTTGGTTTTAGAAGGGGTACACAGTACTTCATCATTTACTGTGGCGATTTCTTCCCAGCCCGCAGCAACGTTACACTGTCCATTGCCGTCATCAGCCTGACCGGTCACGTTTGCGTCAACAGCTGCAAAAAACGGTGCTTGCTGCTCCAGTGAGTTTGTTTCATATCCAAAATAAGCGGAAAGATTATCAGTAGGTTCAAGTTGAAGGCCAATCCGGCCTGCCTGAACATCTTTGTCTCCCGACTTTAGTCCTGCGGCTTCATGGGATCTGAATCCGTCGTGCTGTGAAGAAAATCCGGCAATACGAATTGCAGCGATATCTCCAAGCGGTACGTTTAACGCACCAGTGAACTCTCGTGAATTGTAATTCCCTACATCAGCAGAGAAGTCACCATTGAACTCACCAATTTCTGGCTTGTTGGTAATAATATTCACCGCACCACCGGTCGCATTTCGACCATATAAGGTCCCTTGTGGACCGCGCAACACTTCCACGCGCTGAATATCAAACATGGCGGCATTCATAACGCGAGGACGATTAATGTATTCACCATCAATACTGATAGTAAGGGACTGGTCGGCAGCTTCGTCGTTACTTTCAGTACTGATACCACGCAGCGACACCCGTGTAGAAATGGAGTCATTCGCGGTAACAAAGTCCGGTGCAACGCGGCTTAGTGACTGAATATCGCTAACCCCTGCATTTTCCAGTAATTCTGCACTCACTACGTTCATTGAAATAGGAACGTCTGACGCAGACTGAACGCGGTTTTGCGCGGTCACTTCAATCACTTCTAAATCTTGCTTGGAACTTGACTGCTCGGCTTCCTGTGCATAGGCACTGGCCGACAGTGCCATTAGCACTGCTGTAGATAAAATGGCTTTCTTATGATGTGTATTCAACATGAAACACCCTCTTGTGTAGGCATTGGTGTATCAACCTCGATTATATGTGAAGTCCTGTCATTCAGGATCTTGTGACTTCACATCCCCTTCTCCGCCACCCACACATGAATGCGAATGACCATTCATATTTAACCACAAGATAAAATTAGATCAACAACAATTACACAAATAAATAACAAACATAATAATAAGACTGTAATCGATAAAGCAAAAATACATATAAAACAATTGATTACAAATTTTGATTTTCTGAATTTTTTATGACTTACAACAAATTGTTAATTAGAATTAACAATCTTATTTTTAAAAATACGGGGTGTTATTTGTAATATTTATAGGTGGAATTGAGCGCGCAAATACTGAAATGAGAAAATCAATATCAAATAACAAAAAAACAGGTGAGAACTGAGCGTTCGCCACCTGCTTTTTTACGACTAACTGTGAGTCAGTGACTATAGCGCTTGCCAGCAAGCTCCTTGATGTGCACTGCTTACCGCGGCTTCAATAAATCGCATTCCACGTAAGCCATCCTCGATACCAGGGTAACCACCGTGTGGCTTTACATCCTGAGCGACGCGTCGAATGTCTTCAATAAACAGTTTGTATAACCCCGCTAAGGACTCGAGAATCCCTTCCGGATGCCCACCAGGCGTTCTGGTTAGGTGCAATGCCTGCTCAGAAACCAAACTGACAGCAGTTCGCAAGGATTGCCGTGGTTTGCCCTGTTGCGTAAACCACAAGGTATTCGGCTCCTGCTGATGCCACTCTATGGCCGCTTTGGCCCCATAGATACGAATTGTCAACGCATTTTCCTCGCCACAGGCTATTTGCGAACACACCAGTGTACCCTTGCCACCACCAGACAACCTGATAAGCATATTGGCATCATCGTCGAGTTGGCGGCCAGTGCCAAACGAGGATAAATCTGCGCAGATTTGGTCAATGGTTTCACCAGTCATGAACTCCACCATATTGGCAGCATGTGTGCCAATATCGCCAACACAACAGCTTATGCCTGAGCGCGCCGGATCGGTTCGCCATGACGCCTGTTTATTAGCATCCGGTCCCGATTCCAATGCCGACATTAGCCAGTCCTGATTGTATTCAACCAACACTTTGCGAATTGTCCCCAGCTCGCCATTGGCGATTTTTTGTTTTGCCTCGTGCACTGCGGGATAACCAGTATAGGTATGCGCCAATCCGAAAATTACCGGATGCTCTTTAAGCGCAGCTTCAATTGCCTGCGCTTCTGTGACATTCATTGCCAGAGGCTTTTCACACATCACATTGATTCCCGCATTGATAAAGGCGATGGCTACTTCTGCGTGCAAGTGATTCGGTGTAGCAACAATCACAAAATCAATGCCATCTTCCCGCGCAGCCTCCTGCTTCGCCATTTCGCGAAAGTCACTGTAGCTTCGCTGCAAGAACCAGGCTTTGGCACTCTCGTGCGCCACGGCTTCACGTGATGATAACGCACCAGCAACCAGCACCGCCTGACCGTCGAGTTGTGCAGCCATACGGTGTACGGCACCAATAAATGCACCACTACCCCCGCCTACAATTCCCGCCCGCAAAGGGCGTTGCTGCAGATTATTTTGATAGGCTAACTCCATATTCAATCCTCCACGTTAAGAACGGTAGGCTTCACGCCCAGTGCCCTGCACAGGTATGTCTAACCCGGGTAACATCTCATGCTGAATGCTGTACATTGCAGCGGCGACTTCATCAATGGCCCGGCAAAAATCCACGGAACCTTTCAACAAAGGCGCTAACTTAGCGCGATCCTGAATACGCGCAGCAGGATATTCGTGCTCAACAACCAGATAGGTATTGGCAATATCCAAATCGAGTAACTCCCTGGCAGCCAGTTGATGATCAAGCCAGTCTACTGAGCGATTTTGCAGGTAAGCCAGCGGATCGTGGCGCGCAGTGCCTGGTAGCTCATGCTCACACAACACAGTTTGTTTTTTCCAGGCATGAATTAAATCTGCGGGATTGTCTGATGGCTCGCCATTTACACAATCGCCACGTTGCATGGTTTGACCGCCGTAGCCCCAGGCTGACACCCCTTTGGCGTCTATAACCTGGCCTTTTACGTGGAAGCCGGCAATTAAGAATCCATAGCCTTCGTCTTTTAAATACTGGAACATCGAGCGGGTATCCTGCCCCATCAGCACAGAATGAGACGGGTCGTAATGGATGCGAAACTGATCGCCCACACCGTGTTTCTCGCAGATACGGTGCAGCGCAATCCAGGTGGCAGGCGTATAAGCAATATTATTGTGCCAGCGATCTGTAGGATTCCAGCCAGGCATTGGACACTGTTCTACCCGGTACGTTAGCCCCCTGGCTTTTGCTTCCTTAAGTAGCGGAATAAACTGCTCTTCAAACATGATCAGGTTTTGATCCATCGACAACTGGATATTTCGTCCCACGAAGCCGCACACCGCATCAGTTCCCAGCAGTGCGGCAGCATCGAATACTTTGAGCATAAACTCGTGCTTGGCTTTGCGTTCGTCATTGCCATGCACCAGCATGTTGTCGAAATACGCCAGGTCCGACAAACCTACACCTGTGTGTCGCATTGCCGCTAGCACCCTATTTGCCCGCTCAGTGTTAAATGCTTCACGCAAATCCAGAGTATTGGCTACCGGATCAATTAACGCCTCGGGCGGCACATCGGTGAGACTAGGATGAATAGCAGCCGACAATTGTATATTAGGACAGGCCATTTCGTCGGCAAACGCCAGCCAATCTTCAATCGCTTTGTCGGGATCTGCATCGCGAATTTCTCGCGGGGTTAGTTCCTGTAACGCTGCAGTCAGCATACTCAGCTTCATATGTTTGGGCTGATAAGATATCGGTGTTGTCATTATTTTTCCTCTCATGCTTGTGAGTGCGCCAGCCGGTTCGCTCTTAGTAACAGCAGTATGGCACAAGCAGCGAGTAGCGACGCTATAACAAAAGGTATGCCCGGATACACCGGGTAGGCGTTGTTAGGCGTGGTAAACAAATGGAAAAGCCAGGGCAAGGTTAATGGCGTAATAATGGCTCCGACACTACGCGTGGCAGCAAAAGCCCCTTGCAGCGTGCCCTGACTCGAGGGATCGGTGTGCGCCGACATATAACTCATCAACCCCGCGTTGGTCATAAATCCCATGGCACTGGGAATAATGAACGGCAATAACCAATACAGATCGCTGATCACAGCAAATGCAATTGAACCTATAAGTAATCCCAGCATCCCGGTGAGACTGGCAACCAAGTCGCCGAAGCGCTGAGAAATACGGCCCACGGCAAATCCCTGAGCAATAATACTCACGATGCCGTACATGCCCATAGAAAGGCCGATCTCCCGTGGTGTCCATTGGAACTGGAATGCTGTGAAGTAAGGCCATACCGTTGGTACTGTATTTAACGCAATATGCAAACAAAGCACCACAAGCAGTAATCGGGGTATCTGCTTATTTACTCTTAACTGCATAAACACGCCCCACGGACTGGCATTCACCAGCTTGAAAGGACGACGCAAATATTGTGCAAGGGATTCTCTGAAGACAAAGAAACCCAATACTGCATTAGACAGCGTGAGTAATGCGGCCACAAATATAGGCGTGCGTAATCCGTATTCAGCCAACAAGCCACTGAGTACCGGACCAAACATAAAGCCCAGTCCGAAAGCTGCGCCCAGTGAACCATAACGTTTTGCCCGATTTTCTTTCGGCGTGATATCGGCGATAAAGGCACCGGCCACAGCAGGGGTCGCCCCAAACAAACCCGCCAGAGCCTGAGCTAAAAACAGCCACTCAATGGAAGGCGCAAAGCCCATAAGAAGATAATTAATGCCAAAGGCGGTAAACGATACTAATAACACGGGCCTCCGCCCGTAAGCATCACTTAGCGCCCCTAATAGAGGTGTAGCAAAAAACTGAATAGTGGCGAACAAGGCAATAATTGCCCCGCCGTAAAGCGCCGCTCCGGAAATATCAACACCAGCCAGTTCCCGAATGAGATCAGGAATAATCGGCGCCAGCAATCCGTGTCCCATTGCATCCAGAAACACTGAGACCAGCACAAACCACATGGCAAATTTTGGGTTCGACTGGCCACTGTTCCTCACATCAGGTTCTCCATGGTTAGCCCCTTACACTGCTTTGGTGAGATTTGCTGAACCCTTGTATTCACTGGCAATGAACTCAGCGGCTCTGGCCGTTAACGCCATAGTGGTTAGTGTCGGGCCACCAGCACCATTAGACACAAAACAACTGCTGTCGGTTACAAACAGGTTTGGAATGTCCCAGCTTTGGTTGTATTTATTGAGAACAGATGTACTGGGGTCGTTGCCCATTCTGGCACCACCACACTCGTGAATCGCCGAGCCCAGGGCCAGACTTTTCTGATAGGACAATTTAAACATGGTGCGCTCAAACCAGCTTGCATTGGGCATGAGATTGTCCCGGTTGTGAATGTCCAGAATGCTGGCAGCAATCTCAATATTCCAGCCCATGGCTTTCACCATTTCCAGAATCGTCGCCATTTGCGCTTTAGCCATGCGACGCTCGTTGTCACCCATGCGAATATCAATATTGGCAACCGGTATACCCCAGGCATCTTTTTTACCTGTGTTCAGCGTAATGCGGTTTTCTTTCGCAGCGAGCATTTCCCCCTGAACGGTTAAGCCGAATAAGGTTGGAATATGGTCTGGCACAGGAATACGCCCTACCATGCCCTGAATGTTGAAACCGCGAATAAAATCATACTCGCTGGAATCGGATAGGTTTTGGAAACGCGGTATGTAGAAGCCGCCGTGATTGTCGCCGGGGTGTTTACCATCGACCAGCTCAAAACCAGTTGCACCAGGCACTGAACCAAATACCACGCCATTAGTTTGATCCATAAAGTACTGACCCAGTACCCCTGAACTATTGGCCAGCCCCTGTGGGAATTGCGACGTGCCGGAATTCAACAACAAACGCACGGTTTCAATGGTTGATGCGCACAACATCACCACATTGGCGCGAACTTCATGCTGTTGCTTGGTCTCGCGATCAATAAAGGTAACGCCACTGGCATTGCCAGTTGCCGGGTCGATATTGACTTTGCTCACTACGCTGTTTGGGCGCAGCGTGAGATTACCAGTAGCTTCGGCGGCAGCAATTGGTGAAGTTGTGTGAGTTTTCCCTTCCGCGTCGGCGCGAGTCGCATTGCTGTCTACATAACGCCATGGCGTAAATTTCCGCTCAGGCCATTTGTCCTGGACCGTATTCTGAAACTTCTGTTCGAAACTACTCAAACCGGCTTCTTTACTAAATTGTCCATCCGGCAGGTTGGCGATGTTGTCTTTTCTACCGGTGATTTTCAGGAACGACTCCACGCTGTCGTAATAGGGTACCAAATCCTGATATTCGATCGGCCAGTCATCGCCATAACCGTCGTGACTTGCTGCTTTGAAGTCATAGTCAGACATACGAACTGCCACTCTGCCCCATGACTGAAAACGCCCGCCTACCTGACGACCGCGGATCCACAGAAAAGGATCGGCTGACGTTGTATAGGGGTTTTGCAGATCGTTGACGAACAATTCTTTTTTATCTGGAGAAAACCAGGAACAGCGAGCTTGAGTGTGTTGACCTGTTGCCCCGGCTGCAATTCGGTCCCAGGTGTTCACCTGCCGCTTTAAACCCGGACGCTGGAAAATCGCTTCGTCCAACGCCGGGCCGGCTTCCAACAACAACACTTTGAGTCCCTTTTCAGTCAGCTCTTTTGCGGCAATACCACCCGTCGCGCCCGATCCTACAACAATAGCATCATAGTTCATGTTTTTATTCTCAACTTCGCTCTCAAAATTTTATAGAATTTTAATTCTAATATTTTTCAGTTGCAAGTGAGGAACGCAAATATTTTTACACATACTCTTAACAATCATATAGTTACACATACAACTCGAGTTTATAAGCAACTGTATTTCAAAGATAAAACAAATAAAAGAATGCAAAAAACAATATTAGAACTATTGTTTTAATATGAAAAAATGTTAAATTTCAGATCACCATATTAGAAAGAGGAATCAATCATGACTCTGGAAGCCAGTGTAATAAAAGACGATGCGGTCCGAAGTACCCCATCAGGATATGAAGTTGACGTAAGAATTGCTTGGTATCGTTCGCTACCGATTGCTTGTCTGGAAAACCTGTCTGTTTCAATTAACGAGCAACAGTTTACTGCAGACCAAATTTCAATCCGGGTAAATGACGCTCTGATACCCGTAAACAAAGCCGGTGAATTATTAGATGAATGGTGGTTTACGCAAGACCCGATCACCGCAATTCTGCCGGCTTCAACACCATTGACCAGCGGCGAAACTGCGACAGTGAACGTGTCACTGGCAACACGTATTCCCTACATTATCATCGGGCCGGACACTGCCTTGGTTCAACGCACTGACGTAAGCAAAGAGGTAACTATTCAATGAGTATCATGTTAGGCACTACGATTTATTCGATGACTAATGAATGGCTTGCCGGCCAGTTCACACTTCCACAGCTAATAGATGAAGTGGGCCGTCGCAAACTGGGCCCGGGCCTCGAAATGATAGGGTTTCAAAACCTGCGAGGCTTTCCCAACAAAGTCGACAAGCGTGATCTTAAAGACTTTCTTGATGCGGTGGAACGCAATGAACTTACTCTGACTTCGCTAGCGGGAAATGCAGACATTGCGTTAAATCCAGCGAAATGGATGGACACCGACCAATCCGTTGAATACATGCGTCCACAAATCGAAATGGCCGGTGAGTTGGGTTTCCCGGTAATGCGCATTCAAATTGGTCTGACACCAGAAGTACTAACAAAACTGGAGCCGATTGCCGCCAAAGCCAAGGTAAAACTGGGCATGGAAGTACATGCTCCGGAAGGGCCAAATACCCCTAAGGTACTGGCAACACGAGAAGTGTATGAAAAAATCGACTCTGAATATCTGGGTTTCGTGCCAGACTTTAGCTCGTGTATGCGCGCCATTCCGCCGGGTATGATGGACAAACTTGGCCAAGCCGGTCTTTCAGAGGCAGGTAAACAACTTATTATTCAGCACTGGGAATCAGATGGTCATCCCTTCCAGCGCTACATGGCTTTTGCAGAGCAGGCCCGTGCGCAAGGCGAACCCGAGTTACCTATTTCACAGGCAAAACTAATCTTTACTATGTTCGGCAGACAGCAGCCTGAAGACTGGGCAGACATTCTGGATCGCACCGTACACATTCACGCTAAGTTTTATGAAGTGAATGAAGAGTGCACTGATTCACCGTCGATTGACTATCACCGCATTCTGCCTGTGTTTGCGAAAGCCGGCCGCACCATCAGTATGTCCAGCGAATGGGAAGGCCATGCCTTTTGGGATGCTGATGAAGTGTGTGCCTTCGAAATGGTGCGCCGTCATCACAGAATGTGCGAACACATTTTAAATAAGTAACGCGTTGTCGAGTCTGCTTCCAACCCAACAGAGGCAGTACTCAACTCCGGCCTGCCGCACAGTGCCCGTGCGTTGCAGGCCTTTTTCAATTTTTGCACTGCCGTAGTTTACCACTCTCACATCAATACTGCCGAAAACAGAGGTCATCATGATGCTCAACCGCCGACAATTTTTAAAAGGGGCTTCAACTATCAGCCTTATGAGTTTCTTGCCCGCGTTTGTATCAAAAGCAAATTCGCTGCCCACCTATGACGGCGATTGGCAGCCACTCTTTAACGGTCAGGATTTAACGGGCTGGAACATTTTCGATGAGCAGTCTGGATTAAGTAACTCTAGTAAGCTCATTAATATACAAAACGGCATCATTCATATTCTTGCCCCTGACACCTATTCAGACACCGCTTCCCCATTTGGCTATATTGCTACGGAAAAAGCCTACCGTAATTATCACTTGAGCCTGGAGTTTAAATTCGGCTTAACCCGTTATGATCCAAGACGACTTGCGAAACGCAACAATGGTGTTCTGTATCACCTCGACCCCACAGTGAACAAAATCTGGCCTAATGGTGTAGAGTTTCAGTTGCAGGAAAGTGACATGGGCGATGCTATTCTGATCAATGCACAATGCTGGCCAGGTGCCGATTTGGGCGGAACACCTGCATGGCCAAATCAAGTTCCGGTTACTCCAAAACCTGTGATCACAACACCACCTGAACCACGCAGAGATATTGAACGGCAAAGAGTGATCAAAAACGGGAACTTTGAGCGTGAATTTGAGTGGAACAAAATAGAAATAATTGCCATCAACGACAAAGCAGCGCATCTGGTTAATGGCCGGATCATCAACACCTTGTTCGACATGCGTGTACAGCAGAATGACAACAGAAACACATTTGTACCGTTAACCAGCGGTCGCATCGCATTGGAAATTGAAGCGGCGGAAGCGATGTTCAGAAATATTCAAATCAGACAAATAGCCGTTTAATTGTAATATCTCCGAAGTCCAGAGCCTGAAGGTGTTATGTACTTCAGACTCTGAGTGACTAAATTGTAATAATCAGATCACAAAAAATAACTAATCAGCCTCAACTTCTATACCAAGCTGCGCGAGCAATTCGTGCTGCTGCCACTGAGTGATCTTAATACCGGTGACATCCACCCTTCGAATATCTAATCCCACCAAATCACAATGACGCAAATCGGCGTTTTGCAGTTGGCACTGATACCAGCTTTCCGGCGAGAACTCGCCCCGCGATAAATCAGCCCCCTGTAGAGTGGCTCCGCTTAGGTTTGCGTCTGTCCATCGGTTACCTGATAACTTGCAAGATTCAAGTCGTGCTCGCGACAGGTTGGCATAACTTAAATTGCAATTAGTGATCACTGCTGAACAAAAATAGCTATTGTGGTTAATCTGATTGCTAAAACTGGCCTGAGAAAAATCAGCGCCTTTTAAATCGCATTCATTCAATACAATGCCTAAGCAATCGGCCCCTTTAAAATTGACCATGGCCATTTTGCAATGCTCAAAGCGTGCATCAGCTAATTTACTAAAACTAAAAGAGCAAGCGCCTTGGGCACCCGGCTCCACAAAACTGCAATGCTCAAATATTGCATCGGTTAGATCGCACCGATCAAACCGGCAACCGAGAAACTGGCAATGTGAATAATACTGCCCTGACAAATCCTGGCCGGAAAAATCGACGCGTTCAAATATTTCATTTTTCATTGTGTACAACTTGAATAAGTAGCGGTGCTTCGGTGAACACCGCCAACAGGAACATTAAATCAGCCCTTTGGCCAGTTGTGATGCGGCGTAATCGGCCGCTCTGGCGGTAAGTGCCATATAGGTTAACGACGGATTCTGACACGCAGAGGAAGCCATTGCCGCGCCATCGGTCACAAACAGGTTGGGCACATCGTGGGCCTGATTATACCCGTTTAACACCGACGTTTTGGCATCACGTCCCATCCGCGCCCCGCCCATTTCATGAATAGCGGAGCCTCCCGGGTTAGGCCGGTCTGAGCCGAACAACACTTTACCGCCTGCTGCTGCAACCATTTTAGCCGCTTCTTCCTTTGCAGCTTTGAGCAACTTGTGTTCATTTTCGCTAAACGAAAAATGAATTTGCAGTTGCGGGAAGCCATCGGCGTCAGTGTTCTCTGGGTCCAGGGTGATATGGTTTTCCTCACGAGGCAAACATTCGGCAAAACTGGTTAGCACAAACTTCCAGTCGCCCGGCCCTTGCAAGTCGTTGGCAAAGTCTTCGCCAATACCTGCTTGTTTATAACCGCGAGACCAGCCAGCGCGGTAAGCGCCGCCCTGATAAGAAAATCCGCGGGTATAGCCTTCTTCTGGTTTGTCTAAATTCACAAACCGCGGGATCACCACGCCGGTTGGCCGGTTACCGTAGTAGTAACGGTCGTTAAAGCCGGGTATAACCGATGTCACACCAACGGTACTGGCGTGATCCATGATGTATTTACCCAACACACCGCTGCTGTTGGCCAACCCGTTTGGAAACGCCTCAGACGTTGACCGCAACAATAAGCCTACGGAGTTAAACGCCCCCGCGCACAAAAACACCAGTTTACTGTGGTAAGTGGTGGTTTGGCGGGTTTGGGTATCGAGCACTTCCACGCCACTAATGCGGTTGGTTGCTTTATCGTGGATCAGGCGAGACGCCATACTGTTGGTCAGCAAAGTTAAATTACCGGTTTTCTGCGCAGCAGGTAATGTGCTGCTTTGCGTACTGAAATACGCACCAAATGAACAGCCGCGCGAGCAAATCGAGCGGTTCTGACATGGCGCGCGGCCTTCGTCCAGCTTGCCTTCAGTCAGGTTTGCCGTACGGCCAATGGTGAGCCTGCGTTCTGGGAAATGTTCTGCAATTTGCTCACGCATATATTGCTCAACCACATTGAGTGCCATCGGCGGCTGAAACTCACCGTCGGGTAATTGCGACAAACCTTCTTTGGCCCCGGAAATACCAACAAACTGTTCAACATGATCATACCAGGGGGCAATATCCTGATAGCGAATTGGCCAGTCGGTGCCATGCCCATCGTTGGCATTGGCGCTAAAGTCATAGTCACTCCAGCGATAACACTGGCGTCCCCACATCAGCGATTTTCCGCCCAGATGATAACCCCGAATCCAGCGAAACTGGCTGTCGCCCGGTGTTTGGTAAGGCTGCGCTTTATCGTCTACCCAATAGCTCTGGTTCCATTCGGTTAAATGCCCGGAATGTTGTTGTACCGGGTAGTGCTCGTCCACGTAGGCCTGATCACCCTCGCCACGAAATGGCATTTCCCATGGGGCGCGCATTTCATTTTTATAACCGGTACGGTGAGGAATGTTCTCGCCCCGCTCCAACAACAGTACTTTTAAGCCTTTTTCGGTAAGCGACTTGGCCGCCCAACCACCGGTGATCCCGGAACCCACCACAATGGCATCGTATTGTATTTCACTACTCATGCGTATTTCACTCCTGTCCAGTCGGTGGAAAAGGCTTTGGGATTGTCACTAAGGGGCACATCCGGGTCGAAACGTCCTGGCACCAGTACGTATCGCAAAGCCTCACTCGCACCAATCTCAGACGTAAAATAGCCCACTACAATTAGCGCCTTCAGTGCTTTCCATGCGGCCAGTACCTCGGGCATGGGTACGCCTCGTGGATGACTGAATGCAGCGGCGTCCAGTGCCGTTAGCGCAGCCTTCTGCTCTTGCTCTTTTAGCGACACGAATACACTACCTGAATGTTGGTTTAGCAAGGCTTCAAAGCCGGTGATTTGTTCAGCTTTAGCGCCTTTCATACCGTGAGCGGCGGCTAGGGTAATAAAGTCTGGCACTCCGGCTTTAACGGCCCCTGGCACCGATGTATCTGGGATCACCAGATCACACATCAACGTGAAGAAGGGGTTATCCGCTAGTGATGATTTATCCAGCGCGGCCCATACGGCTGCGGGCGTCAGTGCCAGCCCACAGGCTGCCATGGCCTGCTTTAACCAGGTTCTGCGCTGCGTATTGTCAATGGTATTCATTGGCTGCTCTCTTATTGATTAAATGCGCGGGCTTTGGCCCCAAGGGGAATCGTAACGCTACCCGTGGCTGCCCACTGCATTCCGCGCAAAATTAAACTTTTCACCCCATCGTGTAACAACGTATCCGGGCCATGCCCCAGGGCAATGCAAAACACGCGCCCCTTGCCGTATTCGACTGTCCACACTTGCGGGTTATCTGCCGCCATCGCTTGCATAGCAGCGAGCTTCTCAGGCGTATATAAATGCGCAGGATACTTAGGCCCGGCGATGGTTTGTGAATATAATGCCGGGTCATCAAAGGCCGTTGCCAGTACACGAATCTTGGCATTGGGGTGCCAGTACATGTTGGTGTACATATCATCGTTCATGGTCCACACATAATCGCGCATCCCCTGCGTAACTGGATGTTCATGGTCGGTAATATTCACCAGAAACGCATCGGGTGGTGAGCGGCGACTGCCCTGATGCGGGCGCATCGTACCACCAGCGAGTTGTTCGAATTCGGGCCAACCGGGCGAGCCCATATTCAGCGAAGCGTGATACAGCACTACCCCGCCACCATTTTTGGCATAGTCAAACAACGCCTGCTCGGCAACACTGCCCCACCGGGCCTCGATGGCGTCGGTGTAATTCCAACGGCCCAGGTAGTTTACAAAAACCGCGTCGTAACGATTTAACATGTCCAGCGTGAGTACCCGCGGATCTTCAATCACCCGAACATCAAGCACACCGGTTTCCAGCATTAAACTGCGCAAACGGGTGTTAACGCCGGTCCAGTCGTGTTCGTAAGAACTCTCGCCGGTCACAATAAGCACCCGGCTGGCCGTGTCTGACGGAACGGCAGGCACCACAACCCGTTGCACCGTTTCGGGCGGGCGGTAATCAGGTACGGGGATCACCACGCTTTCTGCACCGATAGCAGGAAATAGGCATGAGCAAAGCAGGATGAAAAAGACAGTACGTGGGTAGTCGGTTAGTTTGTTAGCCAACTGTTGAAAAGCAGAATCCAGCATAAAGGCCTCCGCGTTGTCACCGGTACAAAGCAATACGCCACAGCTCTGTACCGGCAGGTTGGATTACAATGACAAGGTTTTTACATCACGGGTGGTAGGCACAAACGGCAAATAAGAAACCCGCATGGTGATGGCCACACTGATCTCATGCTCACCGGATTGTACCGGCTCGTCAGTCAGCGCAATCACTTTGGCCTTTTCGCCAAAGTTCCAGCGATCGCCATATTCGGTTTCCATTTCATCCAGGGTCCACATGTTGCCACGCGCGGCAAAACGCACCTTACTGCGCTCGATTTCTTTGCCATCGACGGTTACCGCGATGTTTTCGATCATCGACAAGCCCAAACCACGGTAATAGGGCAAACGCGCTAACACGCTTACGCCTACACTGCCGTCAGTCAGCGTTTCAGCGGCCAGACTATCTTCAACAATAACTTTATTATCAAACATACTGCCTCCTACTTACCTTGTTGACTGATTAAGGTTTCCAGCATTTTTTGCTGTCTGGATACCTGTGTAACAGAATCCACTTCCTCAGCGTCTTCTATCCAGCGATTGCCTTCGTACTCAGAGCAGATATAGCCGTTATAGCCGCCTTCGGTAAGCACTTTAACAATCTGATCATAAGGAATGGATGGTTCAACAAGATCTTCGGTAATCTGGTAGAACTTACCGTGAATATTGTGAATGCGATCCATGTGAGCCAGCATGCGTTTTGGCTCATATGCTGCGTTATGACGAAGCGTTTCAGCCATACCCAGCGCAGGGCCTACGCCGCCCATATCGCGTACATTTTGGATCACGTATTCACTGAGCACGCGATCTTCATAGGCTTTTTCGATGTAATCGGCAATTTTTTGCGGTACACCGTTGCGAATAAAGCGCGCTTTCCAAACCGGCGGGAACTTGTCTAAAAACATCCCCATGTCAGGCAAAAAGCCCAGCGCATCAGAACCCGATTTATCGTACGCTTCCGCGTGGCGCAAAATCCACGGATGATCAAAATGCAGTGGTGCATGTACTTCAAGTAACAACTTCACACCCGCTTCTTCGGCGTAGGGTGCGGCTGCCACCAGTACGTCCGGATCAATGGATACCAGTGCACGTAAAAATGGCGTACCCAGGCGTTTGGCAAAATCAATATCGCGTTTTATGCTCTCAACTTGCTCGTCGAATGGCATTAAGCGCCCTTTGTAACGCTTGTAATCCAGCATGAAATCATGGGCAACCGGCGTAGTGCCGTATTTTTCCATTAATGCATGCCAGTGTTGAATATCTGCTTCTTTGGCGGGTTGCTCCGGGTAACCCCAGAAACTTTGTTCACCAATGACCTCGATGCCATTAGCACCTAATTCAGCACAAGTGCGAATGCAATCTTCAAGGTTCATTTTCCCAAGGAAGGTCTCATGCTGAAAACTATAAAGGCTGACGCCTCGTTTTATCGACATAACTATCTCCGATAGCGTTTTCATGTGTCTGCTTTGCGAGTAATTAGCTCGCGCGTTGGCCCTGCATTGCCCTCACCTGTTAAATTAACAGTTGCAGGTGTCCGGTATCCGCCGCCGCATTGTTGTACAAGCGACGAATCCGAATATTGATATTAACGTTGAGAAGGAACAGGCTGGCCTTTTGCCCTACTGCCAAAGTGTGCTACCAACGCCACTGCGGCTGCGGCAATGCCCACATAACCGGCCACTTCGAATGCGCCCTGAACGGAACTGGTTGCTTCTTCCAGTCTTGCCACCAGCCAAGGGCTGGAAAACTGACCAAAGAAGAAACACGAGGCCCAAATTCCCATGCCGCGACCACGATGCTGAGCCGGGACTTTGGTTTGTGTCCACGCGATTAAACAAGGGACTGACATGCCTGCGCCGGTTTGCTGAATCACCAGACCAGCCACCAGCATTGGCACAGAATCAGCCATGCCCATAATCAGCAGTCCGCTACACAGTACGAAAAAGAATGCGCCCAGCTGAATAGCATTAGACTGTTTACCCAGCATTCGGAATATCAGCGCGCCGACCATCACAAATAAGCTCGGAATGGCAGACAGCTCACTAATACGAGAAGGCTCCGTAACGCCGATTTCTCTGAATACCAGACCACCTGAAATAATAAACACATAATAAAGCGCAGAGGCCAGAAGCGTAACACCGCCAATCATAGCCATAGTCGCAACCGGAAACGGAGTTTTTGCCATCGCAGGTGTTTGCTGGGCTTGTGCGTTGACATGCGATTTTTTTGCTGGTTCGGTTAAGTAACGCAGCATCAAAGCAAAGATCACGAAAGCAACGCCGTAAATAATAAATACACCGTTCCACTGTATTTCAGTAGCCGGGCCAGCCAGGCGAATCACAATGGCACCAAGGAATGGGCCAGCAAGACCTTGCAGGAATAACCAGTCGCGGCGGCCTTCATCTTCCCAGTAATCGGCAATCAGCGTGTTAACCGCAGTAATGATAATGGCTTCAGAGAATCCCAGCAGAAAACGACTGCCCATCATCATGTACAGGTCGGTGAGGAAAAACGGGGCGATACCAAACACACCGTAGAAAAACGTTGCCCACAATAGTGGCTTCACCCGGCCGAATTTGTCTACCAGAATACCGGCGAATGACGCCGTAAGCGCAATAGCCAGACCTGGTGCTGACACCATTAGCGGCACCAGGTCCCGTGCGTTAGGATGATCTTTAAAGTGGTCGATAATAGAGGGCAATGCCGGAAACATAGAGACAATGGCAAATAACGGCAGAAATGCCGAAATCACAATAATCAGCCCTTGAGGCACCAGAGTTAAACGCTTAAAGAAATCGAAAATCTTGCTCATCTGCAACCTGTCCTGCAGTTAACTACTCGAAATTATTTTATAGAATAAGGATTCTAAAAAATGAGTCAAGACAATTTCGTTAATTAATTTTTTACAACCTGTAACATAACAGGTAAACGTATCAAAAGTTCACAATCCAACTTACATATAAACCAAAAATAACATTAAGAATCATACGGTTAAATTCCAGAAGGTCGACTCCACGTTTCTCCTGGCAGGATCAGTAAAAATTTGATTAAATCAAAATAAAATGCACAGCAGGTTAATTTTGGAAGGTAAAAACGAATTCTAGTATTTTTATCAGCCTCAAAAGGTTAGCCTATACTGAACAGAAACCAACGCATCTATTTTTTTGTTAACATCTAAAAGCGAACGATGTATTCTAATATGAATTTCAAGTTATTTTAGCCTCAACGTCAGGAATACAGCGTGACCGCAGCCCCTAAGAACTATTTAAAAGAACCCAAACAGAATCGTAGTAAAGCGTCTTTAGAACGCTTGCTCAATGCGGCATGTGAATTACTAACAGAAAACGGCTATAAAGATTTCACCCTCCAAGAAGTGAGTAAACGGGCAAAAGTTTCCATTGGTTCCATTTACAATCGCTTTAAGAGCAAAGAAGATCTGATACGCTTGTTGCAAGTTCGCGAACTGGAAACGCTGGAAGTCGAAACGGCGATGGTGATCACCCGTATCCGCCGCAAACAACTCAAGTTACGCTTGTTAGTACCGGAAGTCATATCTGAATACGCGAACCTGCTAAAAAAGCACAAAGGCATATTGCGCCCGCTGATGGAGATCAGCGCCGTTGATGAAGTGGTGGCTACCTATGGTAAAACCCATGCAGCGCAAAATATTGCGGATTTCATCCAACTTTTGCTGGAACGCAAGGAAGAAATCTCTCAGCCCGATCCAGCGCGTGCCGTCGACCACATCTTCAAAGTCGTGTATGCCGCCCTGGCACGTTACTTGGGGCTGGGTATCATGGACGGCGTATCCGGAGAAGGTGACTGGGAAGAACTGCTCGACGATTTAAGCCAGATTACCCTGCACTATTTGCTGGGTCATCCGGATAATCTGAAAGAGTAATCTGACTGCGCTCTGTTTGCAGAGCGCTCTTCTGACGTTAAACAACATCTATTTCTACCGCTTCACCGGCTCTGGCATGGGGTGCTACCCATAGTTTTATAGTGCCGCTTTCCAAAACCTTGTTGAGCTTCTGATCCAGATACGCAAACTGACTGGCCAACAGGGTAAAGCTAACCGTTTGCTGCTCACCTGGCTGTAAGGTCACCTTTTTAAAATCCAGCAATTTACGTACAGGCTGCACAATTCTGGCGTAAGGGTCTTGCATATAGCACTGCACGACTTCTGTCGCCTCGTACTCACCGGTATTGGTGATCTCTGCACTGACTGTAACCGAGCCGTCTTTACTCACTGAAGCCGTATAAACAGTAGGAGTCTGGTATTCAATGGTGGAATACGTCAGGCCGAAACCAAAGGGATATAGCGGATCGTCTGGAATGCCAATAAAGTGTGATTTAAACATCGGCGATTCGCCCACCGGCGTTGGTCTGCCCGAGCTTTCCCGCGCGTAATAATAGGGTTGCTGCCCAGATGCGATAGGAAAGGTTACTGGTAATCGACCCGACGGTGATACCTCCCCCATTACGATATCGGCAATAGCATGGCCGCTTTGCGTGCCTAAGAACCAGGTCACTACAATCGCCTGGGCCTGTTTCACCGCGCCTTCAAGTGCCAAGGCCCGGCCATTACGAAGTAGTATCACAACAGGCTTGCCTGTCGCCGCAATCGCTTCTGCCAATTGTTGCTGCACGGCAGGCAGCGTAATGCTAGCCCGGGATGATGCTTCACCCGACATCGAAGCAGACTCACCTACGGCTAGCAACACCACATCAGCAGCCGATGCTGCTTCAACTGCGCGTTCAATACCGCCTTCGATAGCCTCTGAAATGCCACAGCCGTCTTCAATAATGAGATTGGACGGCGCAAGTTTCGCTTTAAACCCTTCGGCCAGACTCACCGAGGCAACCTGTGGCGCAAAGGGTGACCATGCGCCATCGACATTTTTAGTATCGCGGGCAAACGGCCCGATAAGCGCGACTTTGGCGTTGCTGGCAAGGGGTAATAGTTGCCCGGTATTTTTAAGCAGCACAATGGATTTGTGTCCGGCTTCCCGGGCAAGTGCCAAGTGGGCTGCGGGCGCTTTATCTGCCGCATGTGCCTGATCAACCCGAAGAAACGGATCGTCAAACAATCCGGCGCGCATTTTCACATCCAAAATGCGGTAAACAGCCAGGTCCAGTACCTTTTCATCCAGTTCACCACTTTGCACCAGTTGCGGTACATATTTAGGGTAAATACCACTGACCATACCAATGTCACACCCGGCGTCCAGTGCCAGTTTAGCGGCTTCGCGCTCGTCTTTGGCAAAGCCGTGATTAATGAGTTCAAGCTCCGACTGGAAATCGGAGATAACCACACCACTAAAGCCCATTTCTGTGCGCAATAAGTCGGTTAACAAGGCTTTGTTACCTGTACTGGGCACGCCGTCTACGGTGTTAAATGCCGCCATGGTAAAAATTGCACCGGCATCAAAGGCTGCTTTAAATGGCGGTAGATAGACTTCGTGCAATAGTCTGTTTGACATGGCGGTGCCGGCGTAATCCAGGCCGGATTCAGCCGCACCATAGCCTAAGAAATGTTTAGGGCATGCAAGCAGACCTTTCGGATCGGTTAAGCCTTTACCCTGAAAACCTTTTACCCGGGCAGCTGCAAAACGCGACCCAAGTAAAACATCTTCTCCGGCCCCTTCCATTACCCTGCCCCAGCGCTGGTCGCGGGCAATATCTACCATAGGCGCATAGGTTACATCGATACCCAGATTGGTGGTTGCCTCTACAGCACAGGCACGGGCAGTTCGCTCGGCTAGTTCTGGTTCAAAACTGGCAGCCTCAGCCAGTGGAATGGGATAGATCGTATGATGACCATGAATAATATCGGCACCAAATATGAGCGGGATTTTTAAGCGGGTTTCTTTTACGGCGGAGGTTTGCGCATACACTACCGAGTCAATGTCTTCCGGCGATGTCATCATGCCCATTTGCCCGCTGCGGATCTGCGCCTGTTGGGCCGCGAGTAATCCAGCGGCCTGTTCTGGGGTAAAGTTAGGCGTAAACGGATTGATCTTCTGAAAATTAGGCTGCACCATCTTAGGTGACAGCACCCCATCCATATGCAATTGCCCGGCTTTTTCGGCCAGCGTCATTTTGGCGATCAGGCTCATTAGGTAACTGTCTTGCTGCCCTTGCACCTGTGATGCGCATCCGGCGATGGAGGCTACGATGGCAGTGGCAACCGAGCCCTTGAGAAATTGTCGGCGATCTACATGTAGTTCAGTTGTCTTCTTCACACTCTTTTCCTGTATTTTTACTGATAACGCCACTACTGACATTCAAGTTTGATATTGCCTGCAAGACCAGCCATCCTCGGCGCTGTTCCTTGCTGATAAACGTGAGGCGCAAACCCCGCCTCGCTTTGCTGCTGATTAGCCTGTGCAATCAAGCGGTTGGCCCAGTAATTGGCCACGTTTAATTGCAATTGATTGTTACCAGGCTGAATAAAACCGGTGATGTTGATGCGGTAGGGCGGCGTCCACACGTACCCAGCTTGCTTGCCATTCACTAACACTTCGGCCATATCGCCAACGTTGTCTGCCTGCAAATACAGATCACCGGCGCATTGCTGGTTTACGACAAAATTACTCTGGTAGTGGGCAATACCGCTGTACCCCTGCCAGGCGACATCGTCAAGTTCAGAAAAGGGCATAAGCGCTGCAAGTGTAAGAGCTGGCACTGTGCCGTAGTGTTCATCGCCACTTAACTGCCATGGTTCGGTTAAGGCTTGTTGCCATTGGGAGGTAGTCTGTGTTGGTAAATTATTACTTACGCCACTGCCATTGCCATTACCATAGCTTTCAAACAACAGGAATGTGGAATCATTGGCCTCAAGGACGATATTTACCTCACCATTCACCTGCGTTAACACACGCTGCTCACCGGTAACCGCATCGAGTTGCCATACCGTTGAATTCTCACCGGTTGCTTTATCAGGCAGTGAAACCGAAATGTGCTGCGCTTGCAGATGGGTATTCACTACAAACAACAGCTCGCCCTGTTCAAGCGAACGACTTTCCACCAATACCGACTCGCGCTTAGCGCTTGTGAGCTGGAATTGCGCTGGCAGATTAAGCGCCTCAATGGCTTCACTAACCAAGGTTAGTTCAAGCGTATTCGGCAATGACCAGATGCGGCGAATCAGTGCTGCGACGTCATCCGGGGAGTCATTGAGCGACGGACTGCCTTTGGGTGACTGTCCAACGATGATTGCGCCGGATGTAGCGAGGCGTTCTATGGCTTGTAGCGTTTTAAGGGTAAGCAATTCTGAATCGCCGCCCAGGAATAAAAATGCGTACTCAGTGCCTTGTCGGGTGCGTAACTTGCCTTCGGGCGTTACCGTTAGCAAGGCTAATCCGGCGGGTGATAAGTAGTCATAATCGTAGCCCTGGGGAACCTGTGGCTGAGCTTCACCAAACAAGGAGGTAACCGGCGCTTCATCGCCAATAAAATAACCAAATGAGGCGCTGGGATGGCCTTGTTGCAGTAAATACTGCGCGCGGGTTAAATAGTCAATCCAGGGCTTAGCCATTCCCGCCCAGGTATTGTTTCGGTTAAAATAATGCCCCAGTAACGGCATCATGGGCTTGCCCGGCGTGTAGTTAACTCCGCTACTTTGGTGTACCGAACTGTGCAGCATCAGGCGGTTGCCGCCGTGCACAAAGGCCAAATCCGCCGCGCGTTTTAGCTCTTTTGGCCCGACAGCCCAAGGATGACCAAAGGTCGTCATGGCTTCTACAGCCACAATGTTGGACCCTTTTAAAGCTGCCACCGATGCCGCGCCTTTAATGTCGGCAATGTAGGTAGACTTGGGTGGTTTCCCTGGCTCAACATACCAGAATGCGCCCATTGGAATGCCGCCTGCCAGGCGAATATCCAAATCGTTACCCAATTGAGGGCGGTGATCTTCCAGCGCTTCGGTGTAATAAGTTAGCCCGTGCTCGCTGGCATAATTAGCGATGGTGCCATAATGCGCCTGGGTTAAGGTATCGGACACATAACGACGCAGGTCATAGAGGAATTTGTCAGTTTCTTCGGCATTTCCCACTACCTCACCGCTGAACGCCGGTAAATAGGTTGCCGGATCGTAACGCAACACGGCACTTAACTCATCGAGCATTGCTGCGCTGGCATTTTGTGGCCCGGACTCTATAGAGTCACTTAAGATGCCTGTGATCCCAGGGAAAAATTCACCGTCGTTGGTTTGGTAATACGCAAAATAGGTATTCAGATACTCACGCACTAAAGCGGCATCCAGCTTATCCACCTCCAGACCGGTGGCGTTGCGTTGCGCCGGGCCATTTTCATGGCCGGTGAGACTATAGCCCAATCGCATAATTTGCCAGTTACCCTCAGGCACCTGCCATTGTAATTCACCGGCTGGGTTAACGTGGGGCGTTAAATCGATCACGCTGTCAGGCTGAATACCTGCTTCGCTGCTAACAGGTGCTGCAAGAGGGTAATAACGCGGTGCGGCGGCAAAACCCGCCTTTTCTTCCCCAGAATGGATAACCGCCCGATGATGCAACTGCACTTCTGATATAGCGTAATGACTGGCATGGGCAGGAAACGGTAATTTACTGGCACCGGGCGCGTAGCCCAATGTGTCGATAAAGCCAGGGGCTGTGTCGCGAACCAATTGCAGTTTAAAATACCGTGAGGTTACCGGTAAGTGCGCAGCAGTGCGTGTAAGCGCTCGCGTAGCGGGTAATTCGCTTAACAACTCACAACGGCGGGCTTGTTTGTCTTCACAAGAATACCAGCGTGCCACCGGCGGGTTGGGCGAACCAAAGCCTCTGGCGCCGGGTAATCCGAGGGTCACGCCATAGCTTGTTTGTGCGCTGCCACTGTCAAAAACCAGCGTCACATTTCCGTCTGGGTCGGTTTGAATACTTGTAGCGGGCCAAAAGGCACCGTCCGCTAACAACGAAGTTAATTCAGGGTGCGTTGGTGTGGTTAATTGAATATCTGGCGATTCTGGTATCGGATACGCCAGCACTTTTACGTCTTTGGCAAAGTCGGCTTGCGCATGACCACCATGTCCCATCGCGGCCAGCGGAATATCCTGATAAGGCCCGGCATGGGCGGGCAGTGGCGGTAAGGTAATGTTGAGTGTTTGCCCGCCTTTCACGGTGATAACAGACCACACCCATTTTTTCATAGCCTGCTCTTGGGTTACCCATGGCCCGCCGGTCGCGCTCCAGCCCGGTGACGTGGTGATCACAAAGTCCATACCAAGGGACTGGGCTGTGCCCGCACTTAACTTAACCGCATCGCGCCAGGCATCGCTACCAAAGGTAAGGGGTGAGTCTGGCGCTGGCCCCATGCCCGCATCAAATAACTGTACGCCTGCTATACCTTGTTCAGATAACCAGGTTAAATCGGCCACTGCTTGCTCTGGGTTTACATCCCCATTCATCCAGTGCCACCAGGCATGAGGGCCATATTTCGTAGGCGGTGCGGCAAACTGTGAGTGTATATCTGCTGAACTTGTTACAACGGTTGATTTATCCGGCGTCTTACTTCCCATTGATGCCGATGGCTCACCTGAGCAACCCGCAAGGATCAGCAATACACTTAAGGCAATGCGCTTCATGAAGGTAGCCCTTTGTAACGGAAGTCACGAAAACGCGCTTGCCCCTTGCCACAGGCAAACAAGGCGGGCTTAAGCCCCTGTAAATCGTCCACGGTATTGACGTGATAGCCCGACACTTCGCTGCGAATACCGTGGCGCTTCCACTCAACGCTATCAGTACTGTAATAAAAGCTCACGATATGGCGATCATTAACAATTTTAAGGTGCAGTGTATTGGTGGTTGGGGCAGGCTCACGCCAGTGACTCGACTTACCTCCCCGGTAAATCACCATGCCCTGTTTACTGTGGCCCATACCAATAAACAAACGATTGTTGTAAAACAGCAATAACCCCGCTTCGGTATCGGCATCGATATCCACTACTACAGAAATTTCGTAAGCGTGATCGCCCACCGTTTGCACCAGTGGCGCACTGTCGGCGGGTGACGAGCCCGACGCGTCGAGAGTCAGGATTTTGTTACTCAAAGAAAGGCGCTGTTGCTCGTTGGCACTGGCACCGAAGAACACCCAGCGAGTACCTAATAGTAATTCACTGAAGTCGTCAGCATGGGAAAAACCGTGTTTTTTCGATGTTGTATCTGCCGCAACGGGCATTGGTAGTGGTACTGATAAATCTCCGCCTAATGCCACAGGCCAGTCGTTTTCATCCCAGGTCATAGGTTCAATTAACGTTTGCCGACCTAAAGAGCGGTAACCATTTTCGTAGCCGTGATACACCATGTACCACTTTTTGGGATTGCCTTCCGGGCCAGGCACCATAGTGGCGTGGCCGCGTGACCACCAGTATTCCTGCTCACTTTCAGTGCGCACAATGGGGTTGTGCGGGCAGTTTTCCCATGGGCCTTTAACAGACTTAGAACGCGCCACAATCACCATGTGCCCGGTGGCAGGCCCCGCTGTGCCGCCTACTGCTGACACCAGATAGAAATAGTCGTTACGTTTAAACAGCTTGGGGCCTTCCAGCGCATAGGCTTCGGTGATCCACTCGTCGGGATACCGCCAGCCGTCATAGGCATGATGCACCTCACCGACAGAAGAAAGACCATCATCGCTCAGTTGAATGCGCTTAACGCCCGAAAGAAACAAGTACCGTTTGCCGTCTTCGCCAACTATATGGCCAGGGTCAATGTAACCACCAATCTTTAAATCCACCGGCTCACTCCATGGCCCTTCGATGTTATCGGCATGAATAACCATAATATTGGCAAAGCTCTTAAGAGGCGGCGACCACTGCGCTTTCATAAACGGAATGTAGATGTAATAACGGCCGTTGTGTTTAACCAAATCCATGGCGAACACAATGCCCAATGGTTTAGCTAGCGCAGGCCCTACCGGCTGCCAATTCACCAAATCCTTCGAGTGCCAGATCAAAATACCAGGCGCAGCATCAAAGGATGAGTGCGTCATATAATAATCGTCACCGTCCTTTAAAATAGTGGGATCAGGGTAATCACCAGCCAGTACCGGGTTGAGAAACGTCCCGTTTTGCAAATCTGCCCGGCGGTGCCCTTCTGCGCTCACCGCCCAGTTTTTGGGTTTGTTCTTTTTCGCTGTTTCCGAGGCCATGGAAGCGCCCGCAACCAGCCCCCCTGATAGTGCCAAAAACTGCCTGCGATTTACACTCATTGCCTTCTCTGCCCACAATTAATAGAACAAGAATACTATTATTTATTACAATGAATTCACAATCAATAATGTAGATATCTACTAGATAAAAGATTAATACATTTCATTATTCACAAACACCATTACCATTTGTTTTTTAATGAATTTTTCAAAAAACAAATAGAATTTAATGAGTTAAACATTATTTTTCTCAAACAATATGTTGCGCAAGGACACACATTCAGATTAGAATCAAAAAACTAATTAAATTTACATTTTTATAACCTAATAGTCGCTTGGGCCAATTCTTTGGTCAATGATGACTCGTCTGCATAAGCGCCAGGACATTAAATAGCGCACCCAAGGTGCCTAGTTATGTGTTCTGAAAAGAAGCGTGAATCCTGCTTACCCCGCCGTGAAGTCATTGCCTATGGTTTAGGTGATGTCTCAGCCAGTTTGGTATGGAATGCCGTAAGTGCCTTCGCACTGCTGTTTTATACCGATGTGGCATTGTTGCCTGCTGCCGCCATTGGCACATTATTCTTTGTTTCCCGTATTGTTGATGCCTTTTTTGATGTGGGCATAGGGCTAGCGGTTGATCGCACCCGGTCGCGCTGGGGCCGCGCCCGACCCTATTTATTATTTGGCGCAGTGCCATTTGGCGTATTCGGTGTACTGACATTCTACGTGCCTGATATAGGCAGCGATGCGCGTTTTTACTATGCGCTAATCACGTATTTTGTACTGGGTTTGTTGTTGTCGGTGGTAACCATTCCTTACAGCGCCATGCTGCCGATGATGAGTAGTCACAGTAAAGACCGCATCGACTTAAGCGCGGCCCGCTCTGTGGCTACGTCACTGGGTGTTATTGTGGTAACAGCGCTCTTTATGCCGGGCGTTGCCTACTTTGGTAATGGCGATCAGGCTCACGGCTTTTTTGTGATGGGGATTATTACCAGCATAGCGGCCACCGTATTACTGCTTTACTGCTTTGCACTGTGCAAAGAAAGAGTGCCCGCCCCGCCAACCGAATCACTCAACATTAAAACCGACGTACTTAAAATGTTTAAAAACCGCGCCTGGAATGTGGCTTCGGGTTTTGCGTTGCTTAATTTTATTCGCTTTGGCGCCTTGCTGTCGGTCACGCCTTATTTTGCAATTAATGTGCTTAAACAGCCGTGGATGATTTCTGTTTTGTTACCCACTTTGTCGGGCACTTTGCTGGTTGGGGCTTTTCTGGCCCGCCCACTGTTAAACCGCTTTGGCATCGTAAAAGCCGATACCTGGGCGTTAATTGCCGGGTTTATTTGCTACGCCGCACTGCCCTTCTTTGAGCAGCAGCCAGCCGTTTTCATTACGTTGTATGTGGTGTCGTCACTGTTTATCAGTATCACCATGACCTCTATTTACGCCATGGCCTCTGAAGCCGTGGACTTTCATCAGCACTGGTTTGGTACCCGTCAGGAAGGCTTACTGGCTGCAGGCGTATCGCTGGCCATAAAAATTGGTATGGCCTTTGGTACCGCGGGCGTGGCCTACGCACTGGCCTGGGGAGATTACGATCCATCTGCGGTATCAGACTCTGCCATGCAGGCTATGTCACTGGTGTACTACGCCCTGCCCCTAGGCATTTTTGCCCTGCAAGGCGTGCTTATTCAGTGCTACCCCGCATCCTCACTATTATCTAACACGCACCGTTAAACAGGAGACACTATGAAACTCACCGCGTGCATCGAATGGTTATTCGAAGACGAAACGAACGATTTTGCCGAGCGCATTTATAAAGCCAAAGAAGCTGGTTTAGCTGGTGTGGAATTCCACTTATGGCGCGACAAGCCTATTGCGGAGATTAAAAAGGCGCTTCATAAAACCGGTATTACCCTTACCAGCTTTTGTGTTGATCCGCGTCGCAGCATTGTTGATGAATCACAACTGGATGAATTTGTTACTGCGGTAACAGAATCTGCTGCTGTGGCGAACGAGCTTAACTGTAAACAAATGATCATTGCCTCAGGATTTTTACTGCCGGACACCAGCCCGGAACAGCACTTCGATTTTGCCCTGCGTGCACTCAAACTGGCAGCAGAAATTGGCGAGCGCACCGGCGTCACCTTGTTGCTGGAGCCCATTAATACGCGGGTCGATCACCCCGGCATGTACCTCGACAGCAATAAAGTCGGGCTGGACCTGGTTGAAGCGGTTAACAGCCCGAACCTGCGTTTACTTTACGACGCCTACCACTCCATTGTAATGGGCGAAGACATTGAAACCATTATTGCAGGTCGTACCCAGTGGGTGGCACATATCCAGGTAGCCGATATGCCAGGACGCGGCGCACCGGGTACTGGCAGTGTGAACTGGCCAGCGGTTGTGCACATGCTGGAAACCGAACAATACGACGGCTGGGTTGGGCTGGAATATAGACTTAACGATCTCACCACCCGTGAAGCCATTCGCTCAAGCCGAGCGACGTTAGCGATTGCAGAATAAGGGGCACTGGTATGTTTACACTATCAAGTAACCTTGAATATATGTTTAAAGAAGCCGGTGACAAACTGGAAGATCGCATCGCTGCGGCAGCGCAAGCGGGTATCACTCACGTTGAGATTTTTTCCATGGAAGGGCGCGACTTGCAAGCGGTAGCTAATGCGCTTTCTACTCACAATGTCACCTTGCAAAGTATGTTAGTTGATCCGCGTACCATGCTGGTACTGCGTGATACCCACGAACAATTTCTGGCAAATGTAAGGGCCACCGCCGAGCAGGCCATTGCCCTAGGCTGCAAACACCTGGTGTGTGGCTCTGGTACAGGCGCGCCCTTTCTACCGCGTGCGCCCTCACTGGATATCGTGTGCGAAGCCATAGATAAAGCGGCTGATATTGCCAAGGAAAAAGGACTGACCCTGCTGCTTGAAGCGGTAAATACCCGGGTGGATCATCCTGGCGTATTTTTTAGTAATACCTCAGATACCTTTTATATCGCCAACAAGCTTAACCGCCCTGAAGTTAAAGTGCTCTATGACCTATATCACTCGGTAGCCGAAAACGAGGATGTGGTGTCTACGCTGCATACCATTGCCGGGCAAATTGGCCATGTCCAGATAGCTGACTTTCCGGGGCGCGGCGAACCCGGTGCTGGCGAGCTTAACTGGCCGGAACTGCTGGAGCAGATAGGTAATACCGGTTACTGCGGCCCCATCGGTGTGGAGTGCTACCCCACTAAAACCAGTACGGTTGAAGCGCTGTCTTACATTCGCTCACTCGCTCAGTAATTTCAACCCGGCGCCGTGTCGCCGGGCTAATACAGAACAACACAGGACAATATTATGTCTGCATTTCACTATGCAATTAGCCTGGATATGATTAACCGTCATTATTCAGAACCTAACCGCAACCGTTATGAATCCAAATACTACTGGGAAGAGCTGTACACGCTGATCGCTGCAGCCGGTTTTAACCGAATTGAAATTCCCTATGAGCCCGTGTGGCAATTTGGTGGCCGCAGCGGCGTGCCCATGACCCAGTATTCCATTAATACCAAATATGGCGATGCCAAACAGTACAAGGCGGCACTCGCCGATGCGGGTATTGACGCGGTAAGCGCCATCAGTTTTGACGCCAATCTGTTTGTACGCAACGACCAGCTTGGCTTCTATTTTGGCGCCAGTGGGCACTTTGCCAGCCAGGCCATTGAATTTGCTGGGGAGCTTGAAGCCGAATGCCTTGTGCTCTCGCCGACCGCCTACGCTGGCCGGTTACAACATTACCATCCCAATCTGACTGTGGACGACGCCTCATTTGTAGAGCAGACCCGTGAGCTTATCAGCAATCTCGCTGGCAAAGCCAAAGCCGCTGGCGTGAAGCTGGCCTTACGCCCCGAATACTGGAGTTTGTTGTCGCTTGAAACACTCACCCATTTAGTTGCCGAGTCCGACAACCACGTGGGCATTGCGCTTAACACTGCGCACTTGCAACTTGCTGGCGCTGATACCACCGCCTTTATTGCCGATAATGCCAAACGTATTAGTTACATACAGTTGGCTGACACCCAATTAAACGACAGTACGTCGTTCAGGCACGCCGCCAATCCGGCATTTCCACCCGCTAAGGCCACTCAGGTATTCAGTGATGTGGGTTGTGGTGAGGTACCACTTACTCAGGCAATGCAATCGCTGCAACAGGCAGGCTACCGCGGACAAGTATGTTTGTGTAACCACCAGACCCGCGACCCGATGCGCGCCCTGTTGCGCAACCGCCGCTTTGTAAATCAACTTGCCACCCAGTTAACAGGAGCCTGATCATGCAGAATATTCGTTATGCCTATATGAATCACTGGAAGAATATTCCGTACAAGTCTATTGCTAATTTTCGCGAGTTTTACTATCAGGATAAATCCAATACCGCTTACTACAGCGACTGGGATAACCTGCTGAAATACCAAAAAGCCCTGGGCTTTGACGGCATCGAAGTCGCTCCCTGGGATCTGGCTGACATTTTACCCTTGTTTGGTTCCGCCGACGCGTTCAGACAATTTGCCGAAGAACGTGGCGTTGTTATTACCGGTATGTTTCACGGTGCCCACGCCAGTCACGATAAGGCCAAGTTTGATGAAGTCTTACAGGCAGGAAAACAAGCGGTAGACACCATTGCCGGTTTTGGTGGCACGCAAATGAATACCTGCCCTACCGACAACTACTGCGGTATTGGCCCGCTGTCCCGGGAAGAAGTTGCACAATGCGCAAACGTAATGAACGAGATTGGTCGGTATGCCACGGATCACGGCATAAAACTGGGATTACACAATGAGTTCTTCTGTGGCATTAACTTAAGTGATCACCGCGAATTCATTGAGTTAACCGACCCGCGTTTTGTGCACTACTGTATCGACACCGCGCAAATTTCGATTATGGGCGAGGACTTGCTGGACTTTTACGATACCTATGCTGAGCGTATCAGTGGATTCCATTTAAAAGACACAGCCGACATTAATCAACCAGACAGCGTGCGATTTTCCCGCGATCCGGAAATTCAGGACGACGGCAAACGCTGGTTTTGGGAATTGGGCCAGGGCGTTCTGGACTTCCCGGCACTTTACAAACTGCTTAAGAAGCATCAGTACAAGGGCTGGATCACACTGGAAACCGATGGTTCACCCGACTACCTGGCATCTATGGCCATGTGCCGGTATTACATTGATAAAGAGTTAAACCCGATTTACCGCTAATATCTTCAATGACGCAATCAGGCCTGCTTAATGTCGTAGGCCTGTTGCGCAGCAAAGACATCATCCATATGGCGCTCTGCCCAGTGCGCCAATCCTGCTACGGCATCGGTTAAGGTGCTGCCAAGCGGGGTGAGCGCGTACTCAACCGTTACCGGCACAGTAGCAAAGGCTTTACGGGAGACCAGCCCATCACGCTCCAGCTTTTTGAGGGTTTGCGACAACACCTTTTGAGACACGCCCTTAATTACTTTACGCAACTGATTAAACCGCATCGGCTCATGTTGCAGGCAATCTAATACCAGTAATGACCATTTGTCGGCAATGCGATTTAACACCGCGCGGGTCGGACATTTATCTTCATATACATCATACGGATGCTGCATAACCTACTCCAACGGTTACCCACAGGTAACTTTGTCACAAAAAAGTGCCTTCTTCCGCTTACTTTCTCATAGGTTTATATTGTTTACAAGGTTTCTAAAAAATACTAAATACCATTTAGTTACATACATTGTTAAATCTGGAGATTTATTATGAAGAAGATCGCTGTTTTAGGTGCCAATGGCACCGTTGGTCAACATATTGTTCCCGCGTTAGTGGCCGCAGGCCATACTGTTTTTGCAGCCAGTCGTTCAGGCAAAGCAGTTGAAGGGGCAACCAGCGTGGCGGTGGACTATGACAAACCGGCGTCGTTTGATGCATTGTTTAAAACGGTTGATGTGGCCTATGTCATGCTGCCTACCGGCTATGTGGATATAGAAGCAAAACTACTGCCTGTAATCGCTTTAGCTGCAGAACATGGCGTAAAGGTAGTATTTCAAAGCGTGTTTGGCGTGGATGCCGATGACAGCATTCCCTATCGCAAGGCGGAACTGGCTCTTGAAGCCAGCGGCACACCTTACGTGATCCTGCGTCCCAACTGGTTTATGGATAACTTTCATTCATTCTGGCTGGCCGGTATTCAGCATGGTCAACTTGCGCTGCCCGCGGGCGATGCGCAAACCAGCTTTATTGATGCCCGGGACATTGCAGACAGTGCCGTGGCCACCCTCACCACTGAACAGTTTGATGGCAAGGCGTTTAACCTTACCGGCGCAGAAGCACTTAGTTACGCACAGGCCATTGAATTAATCAGAAGCGCGATAGATAAACCGGTTACCTACACGGCCTGTAGCCCGGCGTTCTTTACAGAAGGACTAATAAACGCTGGTGTACCTGCAGATTACGCGCATTTTCTGGCGGCGATTTTTGAACCGGTGGCAGCGGGTTATACCGCAGCGACCACCTGCGATGTTTTACAATTAACCGGGCACCAGCCCAGACGATTAGCGGATTATCTGGCAACCAACGCCACTCGATTCTAAAAAAAGCAAAGGGAGCAACATGCTCCCTTTCTTTTTTTACACCATTTTTCGCAGCAGCTGACCCGTGTTGAGTGCCAGTAACCGGTAACAGCCCACGGCCCCGAGTACACCGACTACCAAAGCACCAACAGCCGGTGCAATGGCCCAGTATTCCCAGTGTACGGACGCCTCCATATCAAACACCCGGCTTTGCAACATAAACAAGCTGAATTCATTGGCCATAGCCGCCATTAAACCGGCTACGGTGCCAATGATAAGAAACTCGTTGATCACACTAAAACGAATGAGCGTTCCCTTCGCTCCCAGCGTTCGCAGAATGGCAAGCTCCTGTTGACGCTCGTCCATACTGGCCTGCACCTGGGCAAACAGCACTAATGAACCTGCCACCAGTACCAATACCAATATAAACTCCACTGCTAGTGAAACCTGGTCAATGATCTCGCGTACCTGATTAATCCGGGCATCTACGTCAAACAAGGTTACCGAGGCAAATGGTTGCATCAGTGAGGTGATCTCAGCCTTGCGGTCACCGTCCAAATGAAAACTGGTAATGTAAGTTGCACTGAACTCCTGCATGGCCGCAGGGTGAATGACAAAGAAGAAATTCGGTTGCATGGTTTGCCAGTTCACTTCGCGAATACTGGTTACTTTGGTCACCACAATCTCGCTTCCCACATTGAATGTGAGTGTGTCACCCAAGGCAATTTTTAACCGCTCCGCAACGCCTTGTTCCACCGATACAGGATACAACGGTGACTCCCCTTCTGGTGTCCAGTTGGCGTGCCAACTGCCCTGCACCACTTTGTTTTCGTGCTGTAGTAAATCGCTCCAGGTTAAATTAGCCTCGCGCCCTAAACCTCGACGTCCTTCAGTCGCTTCCGGGTCTTCTTCCTTAGTGACTTCGGTATTCACACGCTCGTCGTTCACCGCCACAAAACGGCCTCGAATGACCGGGTAAAACGACTCAATATTCACGCCGTTGTCAGCAAAGTGCTGTTCTAACGCAGGCTTTTGTTGCTCGGTGATATTGATTAAGAAATAGTTGGGGGTATTTTCCGGCAACTGCGCGCGCCACTGCGCAACCATGTCGTTGCGCATTACCAACACCACCAGCAACAGCATAATCGTAATTGAAAAGCTGATTAACTGAACGCTGTTGTCCATGGCGCGGCGGCGAATACGTGCCCAAGCGAGTTGCCAGGATCCCATGCTACCGGAACCTAACTTACGACCAACGGCAATAAGCCCCAGCGTGACTAAAACAAGTGCACCAACGAGTAACACGCCTGAACCAAACAAAATTGCGCTGATTTCCAGGTCCCGGCTATACACCCACATCAGTAAGAAAATCGCGCCACCTGACACACCAAACTGCAAGCCTTTTGAACTCATGCTCGCGCCCATATCCCGGCGTAACACACGCAGTGGCGGCACCGAGAACAGACGTAAAAGCGGATAAAGTGAGAAAAGTACCGCGCAAATCGTACCGGTTAGTACGGCGATAAATACAGGGCGCCAATGCCAGACATCCAGTGACACATCAACCTGACCAGCAAGCGCAGTCACCACCAGTTGCTGGATTATTACACCTGCGATAATACCGATGACGATACCCAGAACAGTGATGAACATCACCTGCAAAATATACACTCTGCGGATGAGTTGTTTGCTTGCTCCCAGGGTTTTAAAAATAGCAACCGGGTCAAAATGACGCTGACTGTAACGCTGTGCAGCCACCGCTATCGCCACCGCCGCTAATACAATCGCCAGCAAACTGGCTAACAAAAAGTATCGCTCCGCGCGGGCAATGGAGCGGCCAATAGCCGACTCGTCGTCACCTACCGTTTGCCAGCGATGCAGCTCATCATCTAATTGTGGGCGGAGCCAGTCATAGTAGCTGTCGATCACCGAGGTATCTCCGGCAAAATAAGCCTTATACACCACGCGGCTTCCCGGACCGGTAATGTTGGTTTTCTCCATGTCTTCCAGCGCAATTAACGCCATAGGGTCAGTGTTGAACACGCTGAATCCCTGATCCGGGATTTCACTGAGCACACGGGCGACGGTAAATTCGCTGTCACCCACATAAACCGTGCTGCCCAGCTTGACGTCAAGCAATTGAAAAAGACGGGAATCGATCCAGATTTCACCCGGAGACGGTCGCTGCTGGGTGATCGATGGTGTGCCGAATGGTTCATTGGCGACTTTGATATCACCTTTAAGTGGATAGCCCTGGCCCACCGCGCGCAAATCCACCAGCGACATCTGCTGTTCGCCAAATGCCATGGAGCGCGTGCTAATTTGTTCGGCGGTTTCAATGCCCATACTGTTAGCTTCTGTCAGCCATTCTGTCGAGATGGGGTCGGCAGCTCTCAGCTGACTATCAGCAGCAATGAATTGTGATGACCGCTCTACCAGCGCACCTTGTAATCGCTCACTGAATAACGACAACGACAGTACAGCAGCAACCGATAGAATAATGGCGAACAGAATGATTGTCAGTTCGCCGCGTCTGGCTTCGTGCTTAAATAGCCGCCACGCAAGATTTGTCACCATTACCGGCTCCCTTCACCTGCAGAAGCCAGAAACGGCTTAACGTTACTTTGTGAGGTAATTTCGGTGAGCTCACCTGCCTGCATCCGCAACTGTCTGTCGCACTTTGTCGCCAGCGTATTGTCGTGGGTCACTAATACCAATGTGGTCCCCACTTCTCGGTTTAGCTCGAATAACAGGTCTTCAATTTTTTCACTGTTGGCGGCATCGAGGTTACCGGTCGGTTCATCTGCAAACAGAATCTTTGGCTGACCAATGAAGGCACGGGCAATCGCGACACGTTGCTGCTCGCCGCCCGACAACTGATTTGGATAATGGTGCGCGCGGTGACTTAACCCCACTTGTTCAAGAATATCCTGAGCGCGTTTTTTAGGATCAGGTAACCCTGCAATTTCCGCGGGAAGCATCACGTTTTCTATGGCAGTCAAACTCTGCACCAACATAAAGCTCTGGAATATAAAACCCACCTTGGCGCCACGGAGTTGTGCACGCTGCTCTTCATCCATAGTGTGAAGCGGCGCGTCATCCAGGAATATCTCACCGGCACTGACTTCGTCGAGCCCGGCCAGCAGACTCAGTAAGGTGGATTTACCGGAACCCGACGCCCCTACAATGGCAATCGACTCGCCCGGCTTGACTTGAAATGAAATTGGCTGAAGGATCTGTAGCGAACCTTCACTCGTAGTCACTGTCTTAGTAATGTTTTTAGTTTCAATCATACAGGAGTAATCGTTGTCGTGTTTCGAAATGCTCTCAATAGCCTGATCACGTCGTGCAAACAGGTAAGTAAGCTCGTACTAGTAATACCACTGTTGATGTATTCAGATCACCTGTTAGCGGCAGATGACCGCTCAACCGACGCTTCTGTCGGACAAACAGCAGAAATTAAATTGTTGATCCTAGGTGATAGCCTAAGTGCCGGGTATGGGTTATTGCAAGCACAAAGCTGGGTTAGTTTGTTACAAAATATCTGGCTGGACGAGAACCGCAAGGTCGAAGTGATAAATGCTGCGATTAGTGGCGAAACATCTGATGGCGGACTGGCGAGGCTTCCCCGGTTACTGGACCAACATGCCCCCACCCACGTACTTATTGAGTTAGGTGGTAATGACGGCCTGCAGGGACATAACGTCACCAAGCTTCAGGAAAACCTGTCAAAAATGATAGAACTGGTCAAAGCTGAGGGTGCCGAGGTGTATTTGCAGGATATGGAAATCCCCACCAATTACGGCCGTCGCTACAATCAGTTATTCGGTAACTCTTTTGACACGGTAGCGGCCCAACAGAATGTAACGCTGGTGCCTTTTTTCATGCAGGAGATTGCCTTGAATGATGAGTTAATGCAGCGTGACGGTATTCACCCCAATGAGAAAGGACAACCCCTCATTGCGGAATTTATGCATGGTCAGTTAACTCCGCTGCTGTTTTCAAATTAGTAATAAAACAAAACAGCAGAGTGTGAATTACAGTAAAGTGCACTATAATGATTAAACTTTAACCATCCAGAATATTGGGGTTCCTATGGAAATCAGTCAGTCTTCCACAGCTCAGACCTATGCTCAGCCAGCACCGGTTAGAAACGAACAACCCGCTCCACCTGAACCTCAGCGCCAGGCTTCATTAGAATCCAGCAGAGAACCTGCTCCGGTGCCGGAATCCAAACCCGCGCCAAGTGGCAACGTAGGGCAAAATATAGATACGTACGCCTAAACTGACTATACGCGGCTGAGTTGCAGGAAGGTTTTATCGAACTGACTTACCGGTATGGGTTTGCTGTAGTAGTATCCTTGTGCACGGGCGCATCCCAGCCGCTGTAAATGCATTTCTTGCTCTGGCGTTTCCACCCCTTCTGCAATGACTCTTAACCCGAAGTTTGCCGCCAGGTCGATGACAGACTTAACCACGCCCCCCTGATCATCAGCCCCCAGTTTTCCGGTGAACTCACGGTCTATTTTCAATTTATCTACCGGTAGCTTGTCTAAATAAGCCAGCGACGAATACCCCGTCCCAAAGTCATCGATTGCGACCGAGAATCCGGTTTCCCGTAACGTATTCAGAATATTGCTGGCCGATTGAAAATTCTCAATAATGGCACTTTCCACAATTTCCAGCTCGATGCGCTTCGCGTCAACGTTGTGCTGCCTCGCCGTATTATGCATAGCATCGACAAGTTCGAAGTCCGATAAATCCAGGGCAGATACGTTGAACGATAAAAACAGATCGTGTCCATGAGCCTGCCAGCGTTCCACAATGGAGAAGACTTCCTTAACCAGCCATTGGGTGACAAAACGAATCGACCGGGTCTGTTCTGCGATATGAATAAAGTCAGCAGGTGTTAAGAAGCCTTTCACCGGATGATTCCAACGCAGCAGCGCTTCGGCACCCACCACACATTGATTAACAATGTCGAACTGAGGCTGTAAATACAGCTCCAGTTCGCCTTCGGCCACAGCGCGTTTGAGTTCAGCCGCAATGGTTAACCGGTTGTTCGCTTCAACCAGAATATCCTGCGTATAGAAGGCGAAGTTTGCCCCACCGGTTTTCTTCGAACGATACATAGCAGCATCGGCCCGAACTAACAGGTCATCGGCGTTATTGGCGTCTTGTGGGAAACGCGCGATGCCAATAGACACCCCAACGTTGACTTCGTGGTCGCCCGACAAATAAAACGGCTTATTAAGTTCCTGGGTTAAGTTACTGGCCAGCGTAACCAATTCAGACTGATGATGATATTCCTCAATTAACAAAACAAACTCGTCGCCGCCCATTCTGGCCAGAATATCGGACTTTCTTAATCTGGATGCGAGACGTTCTGTCACTTTTGACAACAGTTCGTCACCCGCAATATGCCCCAAAGAGTCATTTACCACTTTGAATCTGTCCAAATCCAGAAATAACAACGCACAGCTGGCTTCGTGTCGTTCTGCCCGGCAAACGGCGTGATGTAAATGCAATTTAAACTGCACGCGATTGGGTAGCCCGGTCAGTGAGTCGTAGTGGGCGAGTCGCTCCAGCTTTTCTTCAGATTGCTTAATTTGTGTAATATCAGAGAACACGGCAACGTAATAGTTAACGTCATTTTGCTCTCCCCGTACAACGGAAATGCTCAATAGCTCAGGAAAAACCGTGCCGCTTTTTCGTTTATTCCAAATCTCACCACGCCAGAATCCGTCGGCATCTAATGCCTGAAACATCTTTCTGAAGAAAGACGGCGGGTGAATACCCGACGACAGCACGTTAGGCTTCTGTCCAATGATCTCTTCTTCACTGTAGCCCGTGATAACGGAAAAAGCAGGATTGACTGACACAATGTGCTGCTCGGCATCCGTCACTATGATGCCCTCAAGACTGTGGTTAAATACGTGCTGGCTCAATTCCCAACGCGCCTGGTATTCCAATGTTTCGGTGATATCAATAATCAAGGTAAATAAAAATGGTCGCTCGGCAATGTCTACTGGCGTTGAAAACGCCTCTACGTTTTTAATGGAACCGTCAGCGAGTTGGTGCTTGCGAACAAACCGACTGGAAGCGCGCATAAAGGCTTGCTGAATATTGTCCTTTACCGTGTCATCGTTTGACTGGTCAATTTGCTGCATGCGCATGCTAACCAGCTGTGACACGTCATAGCCATAAAATTTACCGGCGGCTTCATTGGCATCAACAATATTGCCCTGCTCATCCAGAATCAGCATCACCACAGCATGTGAAGAGAAAAACTGGCGAAATTTTTCTTCAGAGCGCCGCAATGCCTGGAAAGACTTGCGAAGCAATGCCCGGTTATTTTCTCGCAGTTGCGCAACGTAAAATGCAATAGCAGTGCACAGCAAAGCGATAAACCAGGAGACCGGATGAAAATGGGTTTTTGTCCAGCCTGTTGCAGGTTCCGCCTCTAGTTGCCACTGACCATAGGGTAATTTAACAGGTAATGTCACTGGACGTTCGAGTTCTGCGGAAGTAGTCTTTTGGAATATTCCTATCACGCCGCCCTGGTTTGTTGTTTTTTTCAGAACGAGGTTTAGCCCGTGCTCTTCGGTCAGGCCAGCGCGCTCAATGACACTGTCATAATCGAGCACGACGGATATAACACCCCATGTCTCATCGCCAACAAATACCGGTAAACGTGCAATAAGCCCGACGCCCCCCTGAACCAGGTTCACAGGCCCATCGAGTATGGTTTTCTTTACTGAAATAGCTTTGAAGACAGAGTCACGTTGTGCCGGGATATCGCGATAATCAATACCTCTGGCCTTTTCGTTGCCTTCTATCGGGTAGATCATCTGAACAACAAAATCTTTTGCTCCACCAATATTGATGATGCTATTGCGCTGGGCCAGCAAACCGCCCACAAATTGAGAAAATTCGTCCTGCTCCAGTTCCGGGTTTAGCGACACGTACGCAGATACACCACGCATCAGCTCTATGTTGGTATAGAGTTCGAATTCAAGATTCGCGCGCAGAGAAGCAAGTCGTTGAGTAACGTCGTTAATTTGCTGTTCACGCTCCCATTTGGATGCCAGAAAATCCGCAACCAGCGTTAACGCAACAGCCAGTAATACAATGACGCCAAAAATACGCAGTGGAAACGTCTTAACAGTCATTGAGTTTTATACAAATTTGTCGCCTAAAAGCGAACGGTTGTCTTGCACTTACAATCCCCCCTCATGGATTGACTACGACCTAAGTATCAACCACAACCGTGATTATTCAACTGTATTATAGCAATTCGTCGCTATTTTAGTTCAGCCTGATGTAATGTAGTTGATGTATTTATGAAGAACAATATGAAATTTTATACTTTTTAAAGCGTTAGCGTAGATAATAAAAAGCCCCGCTTTTGCGAGGCTCTGCTTGTTAGTGATTTCACCAACAGTTTCTTGGTTAGCGCTGTTTCTGACTATGTCAGCTTCGTTATACAGGCATCTCCCAGCGACGCCACAAATCAACGCTCACCTGGCAATCAGTCTAATCTGATGTACTGCGACGCTTGTGGCGTATCAGCAAATGACTGATAACGCTCCTGAAGCTTAATTTGACGAGAGGTATGCTCAATGACTTTTCCATTGATCAGCACCGTCTCTGCTGCTTCAGTGACTTCCAGCGGATCGCCGCTCCAGATAACCAGATCCGCACGAGCGCCTTTAGCCAGACTACCGATAGTCCCCTCCATCCCAAAAATACGTGCAGGATTCACGGTCAGTGCTGCCAACGCGGCCTCGTGTGACAGGCCATGACCAACCGCGTTACCAGCATGCTGTGTTGCCAGTCGGATGTTGTGTGTTTCCATGCCAATAGCAATGGTAACGCCGGCATTGTGCAATCGCGCCGCGTTGGCCAATGTAGCCCCCATCTGATCAAATCCACCAGGTAGGTTAAATTCTGGATCAATAATGACAGGAATCTTTGCGCTGGCTAGCTCATCAGCAACACGCCAGGCCTCCATACCTTTAACAAGTACAACATTCATTCCCGGATGACGCTGTTTAAATGCGATCACTTGACGAATGTCTGCTGCGCGGTCGGCGTGGATCAGTAAAGGCACTTCACCCTTTACGACCGGTCTGAGAGCCTGTACGTCCAAACGACTGTTAATGCCGTGCCAGTCAGACGTTGGCGACAAGCTCTTCGGTGCCTCTTTCACTTCGTTGATAGCGTTTTCCAGCATTACCCACACTGCAGCTCTCGAACCACCCGCATCATCAGCGCCGGCATTACCCACATTGACTGCCACAAAGGCTTTTGGCTTCAGTACAGGCTGAGCATCGCTTGCAAGGGTAATCACCGCCCCCTGCCCGTGGAATAAATACTCGGTACGAGAAATAGTGGTCGCCGCAGATGTGACACCTTCCACCCGACTGATCGCCATTAGCGACGAATCAGGGTTCACGGCATAGCTAACATCGTAAGCCGCTCCGGTGGCAGATATTGGCAACGTGGTTACTGAGCTATCTACAGTGCCAGCCGACATCCCGACTTCCACCAAGCCAAGTTGGGTATATGCGCCAACCAAACCCGGCGTTACATATTTACCTGTGGCGTCTATCACGGTATATCCAGCCGGGACGTCTGCCCCATTGGAAACACTCACCACAGTGTTGTTGTCGATCAGAACTGTCGCAGATTCCAGTGTGCCCTGGGCTGTTCCAGTGAACACTTTGCCACCTACAACAGCAATTTTATCGGCTAACGCGGTCGCACTTACGCAAAGAAGTGCAGCAGTTAATACAAACGTCTTCATTTACTGTCTCCTTCTCCAACTTGCCCCAACTCAAAATCAGCCACTGGCCAACTCTGCGGATCGTTAAGATCATAGGCCAGACCACCGTCGATATAGACTTTTTCCGCTCTTGCGTAAGTGGAAAACGGGTTCGCAGTCCACATGACCAGGTCGGCATTTTTACCGCTTTCCAGTGAACCGGTTTTGTCGAAAATCCCCAACGATTTAGCAGGGTTTGCCGACAGCCAAATCCACGCATCTTCCTGTGGAATATCTATGCCCGCACGACGTCCATCGGCCCAGGCCTTAGCGGCTTCCTGATTGAGTCGCTGGATCCCCAAATCGCTGTCTGAGTGTACGATGGCACAGGCGCCAGCATTGTGAACCATGGGCACATTTTCGCGAATCCCGTCGTAGGCTTCCATTTTGAAACCCCACCAATCAGCCCACATGGCTGAACACACGTTGTTCTCAGCCAGAATGTCAGAAATTTTGTAAGCTTCTACCGCATGCTGGAACGAGTAAATCTGGTAATTAAACTCTTTCATTACATCCATCATTACCGCCATTTCGTCGGCGCGGTAGCAATGCATATGTACGCGGATGTCACCATCCAATACACCGGCCAACGTCTCTAAATTGAGATCGCGCTTGGGTGCTTTCGGGTTTTTACCTGCTTCATAATCGGCTTCGTACTGATCCCATTTGCGCATGTAGTCTTGCGCATCGGACCAAGCCTGTCGGTACCCGGCAACGTTCCCCATTCGGGTAGACGGACCACCGCGTTTGCCATATACGCGTTTGGGGTTCTCACCACAGGCCATTTTCAAACCATAGGGAGCGTCTGGAAATTTCATTTCCTGCATGGTGCGATGAGGCACGTTTTTTAACACTACAGAACGTCCACCGAACAAATTGGCTGAGCCCGGCAGGATTTGCAGCGACGTGACACCGCCGGCAAGTGCCCGGCCAAATCCGGGATCCTGCGGCCAGACTGAGTGTTCGGCCCACACGTTTGCGGTTACTGGTTTCACAATTTCATTGCCATCAGAATGAGAATGCGTAGAGGGATTCGGGTACACACCAAGGTGGCTGTGAACGTCGATAATTCCTGGCGTAACCCATTTTCCCTGACCATCAATGGTACGAACACCATCTGGTACCGACAATGTCTCGCCTATTTCAACTATCTTGCCGTCGGCAAAATACACCATCCCCTTGTCTATTTTGTTGCCAATGCCATCGAGTATCGTGACATTAGTGATCAATGTGGGTTCACCCGCCAGCGGTGTGTAGCGGCTTGGGAAAGGGTTTTTATCGATACTGACTTTTGCTGCCTGTTCGGTTTTAGCGGCTTTGTCTTCAGAGCACGCTGTTAACCAAAACGCACAGCAACACAGCATCATTATACTGAGTCGTTTATGTGTGTTATTCATCTTTCCTGGATCCGTTATAGTGTGTTGTTTTCACCAGTTCCCGGCACTTGTTGTTGCCGACAAATGATGGAGCCAAGCCCACAGCGCCATACCATAGGCACAGCGCTGCAAACTATAACGTTAGCGAAAAGAAACTGAAGCAACAAGTTCAGCGAGGACGGCTTACCTTAAAGATGTGCGGACTGTCGCAATACGTTTACAATCTCGTCTGCTTTTTGTAAACGACGGATATTGCTGAACAGCGTTTCTGCCTGAGGATACTGCCGTTTAAGATAGCCACACCACTGCTTAATGCGGTTTGGGTAATAGCGACCTTTGTCACCAAAAATCTCATACCCGGAGTAATCAATGAGTAATTGTGAAAGGTCTTGCCACGCCATAGGCGATTCTTCACCACGGATATGCCGCGCCAGATTGGGCATGGCCAGCGCCCCACGGCCTATCATCAGATCATCACACCCCGATGCCTGCATACAGCGCACTGCATCGTCGTGATTCCAAATTTCACCATTGGCGATAACCGGTAAGCGGGTGACCGCTTTAATTTTCTTGATCCAATCCCAGTATGCAGGCGGTCGATAGCCCTCGGTTTTTGTTCGGGCGTGCACCACCAATTCACTGGCGCCTGCTTCATCAATAGCTACCGCATTATCGATAGCCAGGGATTTGTCTTCATAACCGAGTCGGATTTTTGCCGTAACAGGCAGGTGCGCGGGTACCGCCTGACGAACTGCGTAAACAATATCATGAAGCTGCTGAGTGTATTGCAACAACACCGCCCCGCCTTTGCTTTTGTTTACGGTTTTGGCCGGGCAGCCGAAATTCAGGTCAACACCCGGCGACCCCAGTTCCACGGCCGTCATTGCATTTTCAGCCAGCCATTCAGGGTGCTGCCCTAACAGTTGTATTTTAACCGGCACACCGCTGGGTGTTTTACAGTCGTTGTGCAGTTCCGGGCATAGTCGGTAAAAGGTTTTATGAGGGAGTTTTTGGTCAACCACACGCACAAATTCTGTTACGCACAGATCAAACCCGCCTACACGGGTAAGCATGTCACGCATTAAATGGTCGACGACCCCTTCCATCGGGGCTAGGTACACTCTCATAGTAGTCCGGGAACTCGGTGAAAAATTGGCCGCGAAGTGTAGCAAACATCACGCTGACCAGTAAATATGTGGTGAGCTATTGGTTTTTTCGGTAGTCGTAAAAGTAAAGGATTACATGTGTTGCGGCACTGAAGCCTGTACTGCGGTAGCTTCGTGACTATGCCACAGGCACACATAGCAAGGATATTGCTTGTCCAGCGCACTGAAGAACGCCTTTTCGTCTTGTGCTTCTACACGTACAAATTGCTGACTTATACCGTCGTAAAGTAAGGCTACAAACTGCACAACCATCCCCTCATTCATTTGAATAAGGGGATTATACGTATAGACGTCTAGAATTCCAAACGTCCATTTGTAATTTTATCGCAAATTATTGTGCGTTGGCGTCAGATAGCAAATACCGTAATGCGCCACCAATGGCTGCAACCTGAGCCAAATTGCAAATCTCATCGGTTGCTGACGGACTATCCGGATATACTTCTGTGGTTGAACACATGGGCGCGTTAGTAAACCCGCCACACAAAAACAGGGCTTTCTTGTCGTAGCCGATGACGCCTTCTGAAAGCAGGGTTTCACCAATGATGCGGCCACTGTCGTCGGCCGGTGCAATATGCGTTACCTGCTTAACTTCGCGGATCATGGCTTCCTGCAAAGCAATACAGGGCCGCTGTGTATCGGCAACCAAATAAAAACCGTCCGGGATGTTCCAGGTCTTCTGCTCAATTGCGTCCCGGGCGGCCAAGGCGGGTCGAAATTCACTGTTATCGGTATCGGTGGTTTCGTGCAGATCCACGTGCAGCGTGATGTCAAATGGCAATGAATTGACAAAATCCATAAGCAACTGGGATTCAGCTGCCGGTGAATCAGGTTTGAATGAACGATTAGGATCAACGGCTTTAGGATTCCAGCGGTTAATCGTTTCATAGCCCCATGGACTCACGCAGGGCACGATAACGAAATTGACTTTACCGTTATAAGCCGCACTGTATTCGTTAGCGAATAAAATAGCGCCCTGTACACCACTGGTTTCGTAACCATGCACACCACCCGTAATTAGAACCCACGGAGCGCCATCAATAGGACTTTTAGACAGTAAGGCATACAACGGATAGCGCTCGGTATCGTAGGGTAACGCGCCATATTGAACCCGGGTCAACGTTTCTGGCAATGCCGTTAACTTTGTCAGCACTTCCTCTGTGTAACTGCGTTTAACAGACTGAAGTTCAAGCCACTGGCGTTTTTCATTCTCACCCCATGGCGTTCCGGGCGTACCAATTGGATACATAGTCACCTTCATCATTTTATTGAATTAAAAAATAGACTGTAGCTTAGCATAAACGCGATCAGGCATTCAGTAAGCACCTGAATTTGTTCAGACTCCACTGCCCTATCAACTTGCCACCCTGAACAATTATCGTGCAACATGCGCTGTCTGTAGAGTTAATTTACTAACCATTTCAATAAGTAACGATATGGCTCAGGTATTGCTTCGGGGATTACTAACTACCAATGGTACTAAACTGGCGCTGCTTAGCTGCACCACGACATTGATTTGCACAACGACGTGCCCTTTGGCGATCACCTGATAGCCAAGGGGCATTTTTGTTTAAAAAACGTGATACCGACAATAACGAGGCTTCTTATGGACGCGAAAACAATTTCACTGGTTCAATCTACCTTTCAGCAAGTCGTACCTATAGCAGGGACCGCTGCATCCTTGTTTTACACCAAACTGTTTGAACTTGATCCGTCGCTTAGACCCCTGTTTAAGTCAGACATCACCGAGCAGGGCAAAAAACTGATGCAAATGATTGGCGTAGCAGTGAATGGTCTGAACAATCTCGATGCGCTAGTTCCGGCCGTAGAGCAACTTGGTGCACGCCATGTCGGTTACGGCGTGCAGGACAGTCACTACGATACGGTGGGGACTGCCCTGCTATGGACGCTGAATAAAGGGCTGGCCGAAGACTTCACACCGGAAGTAGAAGCCGCCTGGACAGAAGTCTACACCCTGCTGGCAGGCGTCATGAAAGAAGCCTCAAAAACGCAGGTTGCCTGATAGCTCAACCCTTACAAATAAACAACCACTCGGATGTGCTGCTTGTCATGATCCGAGTGCTAATTACCAATGCCAAAGAGTACCGTCTTCAAGCCGGTTAACCGGCAAACATGCACGTTTGTACGGGTACTTTTTGGCAAGTTCTTCGTCTATATCGACACCATGCCCTGGCGTTTCTCCCGGAGTGAAGTAACCGTCATCAAACTTATAGCTGACACTGAACACCGATTCCATCAATTCACTGTGTGGCATGTGCTCCTGAATACCGAAATTCGGCACCCAGTAATCAAAATGCAGCGCGGCCCCCATACAAACTGGCGACAAATCCGTCGCGCCGTGGCATCCCATTCGAATGTGGTACAAACTGGCCAGATCTGCAATACGGCGTAACTGCGTGATCCCGCCGGCATGTACAACAGTGGAGCGGATGTAATCAATCCACTGATTCTGTATTAACGCCTGACAGTCGTGAATAGAATTAAACACCTCTCCTACCGCAATGGGCGTCGTCGTGTGTTCGCGGATCAGCTTAAAGCCTTGCTGGTTCTCGGCCGCTACCGGATCTTCCATCCAGAACAGGTGATAAGGTTCCAGCGACTTACCCAGACGTGCCGCTTCAATAGGACTTAAGCGGTGATGCACATCGTGAAGAAGATGTATATCGTCACCGTATTGTTCACGCACCGCGGCAAACAACTTCGGCGCAAAGTTTAGGTATTTCTCAGTCGACCATACCGATTCCGTTGGTAGGTCTGCATCGGCCGGCTCGTACTTCTGGCCTTCTTTCGCCACCCCGTAAGTGCTTTTTACACCGGGAATACCCGATTGAACACGTATCGCTTTGTAACCGTCCTCAATGGCTTTACCTACGGCGTCCAGTGTTGCCGGAATATCAGCGCCATTCGCGTGGGTATATACCATGATTTTATCCCGACTTCTGCCCCCAAGTAACTGGTACAATGGCAAACCCGCCACCTTGGCTTTTATGTCCCATAGCGCGGTATCTACCGCAGCAATAGCGGTCATTCCCACAGGCCCACGTCGCCAGTAAGCGCCGCGATAGAAAAACTGCCAGATATCTTCAATGCGGTGAGGATCTTTCTCTATTAAAGCCGGCGCAATGTAGTCTTCCAGGTAACTCACTACGCTTTTTTCACGGCCGTTGAGCGTAGCATCGCCGATGCCATAAACTCCTTCATCGGTGGTAATTTTTAACGTAACAAAATTGCGGCCCGGAGAACAAACGATGACGTTAACGTCGCGGATTTTCATGATTATGGCTCCCGTCAGAATAAGAGTTCGGGTAAAAACAAAACAAGTGGCGGATACAGTGCCAGCACGACAACCAGTGCCAGTACCGCTATAAACAATGGCACAGCAGCCTTAACATAGTCAGTGGTGGAACAACGAAGAATATTACACACTGCGTACATTGCTATTCCAACTGGCGGCGTGGTGCCTCCCAAAGTCACCATTATCAACATCAGTATGCCGAAATGGACTGGGTCAACACCGACAGACTGCATGAGTGGTACCAATATCGGCGTAAGCAACAAAACGGTAATGGTGCCTTCCATCACCACACCTACTACGAGCAAAATAGCCAATGCCATAAGCAAAATGAGTTGAGGCTGCTCGGTAACTTGCGTCACCGCGAGCGTGAGTGAAACAGGTAGTTGTTCATAAGCAATAGCATACCCTACCACGCCGGATGCCAGGATAATTAGCATGATCATGCCGATGTCACTGACGCTTTCAGACAACGACGTTGTGATATCAGACAGTGTCAGTTCCCGATACGCGAACCGACCAACAACACAAGCATAAAGTACCGCAAACGCGCCCGCTTCAGAGGGGGTAAAAATTCCAAACCGAATAGTAACGATCAGTAAGACAGGAAACAGCAGTGCCCATTTGCTTTGATTTATCGCCTCCAGGATCTGCTTAAGTGAAGGCGGATTAGCCTGTGTTGGCATAAACCCTTTTTTCCTGGCCTGAAGATACACCACCAGCATTAAAACCAATGTAAGCAACAGTCCGGGTATGAGCCCGGCCAAAAACAATTTACCGATCGACACGTTGCCCATATACCCATATAAAATCAGACCGATACTGGGGGGAATACAGGCAGTAATCAGAGCACTTACCGTTATGATTGCGGCACTGAAGCCTTTACTCAGTCCCGATGCCTGCATGGGCTCTCCGAGGATTCGGGCCTGCATTGCCGCGTCTGCTATTGCCGAACCAGACACACCGCCCATTAGTGCGCTGAGCACAATGGTCACGTGGGCGAGTCCTCCGCTAATCCAGGCAACCAGCAAATTCGAAACATGAATTAACCGTTTAGTAATGCCTGAGCAGTTCATCACATGCCCGGCCAGAATGAAAAACGGGACGGCCAATAAGGGGAAGCTCTGGCTTGCCGCTACCATGCGCTGTACCGCAACCGTTGTTGGTAATTCCGGGTTCTGAGCAAAGTACACCATTCCGCTGGCAATCAATGTAAATGCCAGCGGCAGGCCGAGCAACAGCAATATGAGGAACACCACACCACTCATGAAGGAGACTCCTTCGCTGCTTTATTAATGGGATGCGTGTCAGGCGTCAATACGCTTGCTAAAAACGCTGGCGGATTCTGCAAGGCATCACCCGGTTTACGCAAACAATGAAACACCCTGACACTTTGCTGTAGAAGTGTTACGAGCATGAGTACTGCACCTGCAGGCAACGCGGCGGTTACCCACGCATAAGGAATAGCAGTGCTACCCAGGGTTCTGGCAGGATTTATACCGACTAACTGAAAACCGAAAACTGCCACAACCAACATGCAGCTCATGCTTATCAGGTTTAGCGCCAAAGTCAGCCGCAAACGATTAATCAGGCGCAAGCGATTCATCAGAATATCCAGCCTGGCGTGACTTCCTTGCCGAAGTGCCTGGTTAGCTGCAATGACAGACAACCAGGCAAATAACAGCTGTGCGATGTCCACAGACCATATGATCGGATACCCTGCAGTGCGCAGTATTGCCGCTAACAATACCAGCAACACAATAGCGGCTAGCAACATTACCGCGAGACGGCGTTCAATTTGAGCCCACATCAATGAGATTCCCTGATATCAACGCCCATTTGTTCAGCCAGATATTGCTGAATACGCTGATACACGTTTTCATAGTCTAATTCGGTGTAAACTTGTTGTGTGGCTTGTTTAAAAGCGTCGATGTCAGGTTCAACTATTTCCACCCCCGCCGCAGCTAATGCCTGTTCTATTTCGGACTGCCGAGCCTGTACCAATGACGTGGCAAATTCACCAGCTTCAAGGGCGCTCTTTTGGACTAAATTCTGATGAGCCTTGCTTAGGCGGCTAAACCAGTGATTACTGGCAACCAAGCCGGAAATCAAATGAATATGACGGGTTTTGTTCACATACCCAATGACCTCGTATAACCGCGCTCCATAAGTCCCCGCATGCTGAGCCTCGGCCCCATCGATAACACGCTGCTGCAAACCACTGTAGACCTCGGCCCAACTCAAAGGGGTGGGTGTGGCGCCCATAGCACGAATGGTACTTATCCAAACGGGTGCGCCAATCGTTCGCAGCCGCACACCATCTAAATCGTCAGGTGCGAAAACCGGCTTATTGGTAAGCACATGCCGTTCCCCCTGCCACCAGTTAAACCCTAACACTTTGATACCGGACTGTGTTGCCAAAGCATTGGCCCATTGAGCAAACATCGGCGACTGAACCAGCACATTGAGCTGTTCTACGTTGTCAATAAGATAAGGCGCACTCAGCACGCCAATTTCAGGCTGATAAAAAGATAACCGGCCAGCATCAACCAACACCGCTACAGGGGCACCGGCCATCGCTTGTTCCAGAATGTCGTTGTCGTTGCCCAACTGGGAGCCTACGAAGAGACGAACCTTGATCTGGTTGTCAGATCCTTTTTCTACAGCCTGCTTAAACCGAAGTAAGCCCTTATACATCGGGTCGTTCTGGCTCAGTGCTGTTACCACATTTAACGTCGTGGCCTGCGCTGGCATGTAGCAAGCTAAAAACGCAAGTACAATCCGAGCGAACACACGGCAGGTTTTCCAAAATAGTTGCTTCACAGGTATACCAGGCCAGACATGAGCATTGTCTCCAACAGCGCTAGAATGCGACTGTAAAACATACTGATTTCATTGCTGATGCTCAATAGCGCAGGCATTCTTCAATTCCGCTTTGCCATTACTTTTTATGTCTAAGCATGCTTGAAGCGACCCGTTATAAAACGGGTTTCCTGATAATTGAAATAGCGACTCGATAGTATCGAGCGCGACTGACTGCGTAGGTAAATACTTTTTTAAAAGAATGCGTTTGAAGAATGTCGTCGGAGGCTTGTTCTTGGATATGAAAGCGCAGATTTACACTGATTGAGGTAACTGAGGTAGCAGATACGCAAAAAAAAAGACCAGCTGGATAGCTGGTCTTTTTATATGGCGTCCCCTAGGGGATTCGAACCCCTGTTACCGCCGTGAAAGGGCGGTGTCCTAGGCCTCTAGACGAAGGGGACAAAAAATCTTCTTTGCGAAGCGGAGCTTCGCAGATTTTTTGTAAGGTCAAGCGAGCTCTGCGAGCTGAGCGACATTATTCCTTACTGACTTTTTGTCAGAGAGAAAACTCTCTAAGCCTATTTCACAGTATTAACCGACTGTGACGCGGTGTATATGGCGTCCCCTAGGGGATTCGAACCCCTGTTACCGCCGTGAAAGGGCGGTGTCCTAGGCCTCTAGACGAAGGGGACTGAAAATCTTCTTTACGAAGTAAAGCTTCGCAGATTTTTTGTAAAGGCGAAGTGAGCCAGCGAACTGAGCAACCTTACTTAATACCTTTGCAAAAAGATTTTAGTCCTGAAAGCAACTAAGCTTCCGGCCTATCCCACAGACATCAACGACATCTACGAGAAGAAATTTGGTGGAGCCAGGCGGGATCGAACCGCCGACCTCTTGCATGCCATGCAAGCGCTCTCCCAGCTGAGCTATGGCCCCGTATCATCGGAAACTTGTCTGTGACTGTTCCGTGACAGCGGGGCGCATTCTAGGCATCAGGCGTTTTCATGTCAACGGTTTTTTTAGGAATTTTCTCTGTTTGCTATAAAAGTGAGCGCCTTGTTTATTCTCTCAACAACTTTTGCTTTTGGCAGCAGGTGTAGGGTCACATCAAGAGAAGGAGAATTACCGCCTCCCGTTGCCGCAACACGCAATGGCATACCCACTTTACCCATGCCCACACCCAGAGATTCTGCCGCACCGTTAATTGCCGCGTGAATCGTTTCTGGCGTCCAGTCAGCAAGCGCTTCCAGTTTTTCCTGTACAACCTGCAGTGGCTCTTTAGCAACCGGACGTAAATGCTTCTTCGCGGCATTAGCGTCGAAATCCTCAAAGTCCTGATAGAAGTAAAGACTGATCTCAGCCAGCTCTTTCAGTGTTTTCACCCGGTCAGCCTGAATGGCAATAACGTCTTCCAGAGCAGGGCCAGCAGACAAATCGACATTAAGTTGCTCAAAGTGCCATTTTGCGTGTTCTGCGACTTCTGAGCCAGGTAACGTCTTGATATAGTGTTGGTTCAACCAAATTAGTTTTTCTGTATTAAAAGCAGAAGCAGACTGACCGATTGCGTCCAAACTAAATAACTCTATCATTTCCTGTTCAGAGAAGATTTCCTGGTCGCCATGAGACCAACCCAGACGCACCAAATAGTTTTTAACCGCTTGAGGTAAATAACCGTCATCACGATATTGCATTACGCTGACTGCGCCATGACGTTTTGACAGTTTTTTACCGTCGTCACCCAGAATCATGGAAACATGGGCGTACTCTGGCACCGGTGCATCAAGTGCTTTTAAGATATTAATCTGACGTGGCGTGTTATTAATATGGTCTTCACCACGCACAACATGCGTAATGCCCATATCCCAATCGTCCACTACCACACAGAAGTTATAGGTAGGCGTGCCGTCTGAACGCTGAATAATCAGATCGTCCAGCTCACTGTTGCTGATTTCGATACGTCCACGAACGTGATCGTCAAAGACAACCGAACCTTCTTGCGGATTTTTAAAACGAATCACATAAGGCTGCCCTTCCGGGTGATCTGTTCTGTCACGCCATGTACCGGGATAACGCGGTTTCTCGCCACGTTCTTTTTGTGCTTCGCGAATTGCATCAAGCTCGTCTGCCGGCATAAAGCACTTATAGGCTTTACCTTCTTCCAGCATGGTTTGAATAATGGCTTTATAACGGTCGAAACGTTCAGTTTGATAATAGGGTCCCTTGTCCCAGGTTAACCCGAGCCATTGCATGCCGTCTAAGATGGCTTGTTTTGCTTCTTCGGTTGAACGTTCAATGTCGGTATCTTCTATACGTAATACAAATTCACCGCCCTGGCTTTTTGCATATAACCAGGAATACAGCGCTGTACGAGCGCCACCAACGTGAAGATAGCCCGTAGGGCTGGGTGCAAATCGGGTAACTACCGCCATGATTCATCTCTACAATAAAAAAGTGCGCGCATTTTACCAGCCAATGCCCTTCCCTACCAAGCCCTGACAAAAGATTGATGAGGAATTCAACAAATTGAGGGGATTTTCGACACCTAAAGTCCATATCGTTTAGATTTCAGGCAAACGATTATTTTTTTATATTTTGTTGTTGACAGTTTTTCTCGCCTCCCTATAATACGCCCCACTTGCCGAGTACGGCAGATAAAAAAGACGGACGCTTAGCTCAGTTGGGAGAGCATCGCCCTTACAAGGCGA